>JAEAME010001804.1_pt1 | contig 13774 bp, 7 predicted proteins | sample 8958731 | NCBI WGS metagenome assembly JAEAME01 (sample SAMN16933194, study PRJNA681113) | bioreactor sludge metagenome | isolation source: anerobic bioreactor sludge (Control) | place: India:Bengaluru | collected 2018-10-24 | reverse complement strand
TCGTCGGTGTAGAGCAGGCCGGAGCGCTTGGTGCCCAGGGTGAGAAAGCCGAGCAGGCGCTGCTCGGCGATCAGTGGTACGGCGAGGACCGCACCAAGCCGGCGGAGGTGGTCGGCCTGCAATGAGGTCTCGCTGGGTGCCAGCATGAGCGGGCGGCGCTCGGTGAAGAGCCAGAAGGGCACCTCGCTCTCGGCGGGCAGTGTGGACAGGACTTCAGTCTGGCCGGTATGTGCCGCGGCGCGGTATGCCTTGTGCTCGGCATCGAGCAGCCAGAAGGTGGCCTGTTCGGCGCCGAGGGTCTGAGTGACCGTATCCAACACCAGGCGGGTGACCTCATCCTGGTCGCGGAGGGTGCTCAGGCCCCGGCTAAAGCCGGTCAAGGTCTGGCGGACCTCGTACTCGTGACGGAAGAAGGCGCGGTCGACAAAGGTCTGGACGCGACTCTGGGCGGGGCGGAACATGACCGCCACGATCAGGGCGGGGAGGACAGCGGCCAGGAAGGTCTGCTGGCCGGTCCAGGCCTGGAAGGCGTTGCCGATGGCCATGGACAGGACCAGGAAGATGGCGGTGAGCCCAGCGGTGAGGATGGAGTAGACCAATCCTCTGCGGATGACCACCCGGATGTCAAAGAGCTGGTAGCGTAACACGGTGTAGCCAGCGGCCAGGACGTAGGTGAGGAGAATGACCGGGCCCCAGGCCGGGTGGATGGGCGGAGGGTACAGGTTCCGGAACGGGAGAGTAGCGACCCAATAGTGGGCGGTCAGACCGATGGCAAGGCCCACGAAAAGGATGCGCGCTTGCCCGCGCTGCAGCGGCGTGGCCTCCTTGCTGAGGGCAACCAAAAGCAGCGGGCCTGGCTTCATAATCACAGTCAAAAGCGCCACTGCTGACGAGACCGAGACCGTCGCCGCATACAGGCGCCACAGTTCCGGGAGTTGGAGTCGCATGGCCAGGATCATGATCGCCAGAGCAGAGACCGCGAGCAACCCCAGGACAAACCAGAAGAGGCGGATCAGGTGCGTCCTGGCCAGGAACCTGCGCCGTGCGGCGTCCGCCGGGAAGCTCCAGAAGAAGGCCCAGCCGGCAGCTTCAACCAGAAAGCCCGAAGATTGGTATAGATACATGGATAGAGTCTGCCGTCCGAAGATCAGGTCGGCCGACGCCCACCAGTTGAGTGCGACCAGCCAGCCGTAGAACAGAAACAGGCGATTGATGTAGCCATCCGGATAGTGGCGGTAAACCACGAGGCTCATCACCATGTGGATCAGCGCGAACAGCCAGAGTGATCCTGTCAACAGCCCCGTCGGCAAGTCAAAAGGCCTGACCGGCATGGCGATGTCCAGGGTCTGGTTGCCGCGCCGCACAGTGTAGACGATGGTTCCACCAACGCCCGTCTGCTGCACCTCGATCTGGAACTCGCTCCAGGGGTGCCCGTTGACGGCCACGACGACGTCCTTGCAGCGCAGGCCAGCCTCCCAGCCGCTGCCGACATACTTGCTGATGCAGTTGACCGTGCCAGAGCCGTCATGGATAAAGCCCTCAAACGGCTGGCCAAAGCGGCGGAGCTGGAAGATGGTGGTGTCGGCCCACAGGATGGCGGGAATGATGACGGCGACGGCCATCACCCAGCGCGGGTGCGCGAGGAACGAAGACACCTTTGCCCTCATTGGACGCCTCCTGGCGCAGGACATCCCTTCGCGAAAGCAACATCGCTTGACGAGGCAAGGCCAGATGAGTCTTCACTTGCTGCGATGGAGAGTGGGTCGAGGAAGACCGCTCCGGCTGCAGTCCCTGCCCCATTGGGACTAACCGGACTAAATACATTATATTGTACCGATGTTCCTCTGTCAAGTAACAAAACGGTAGCACCCAGGGCTGAGGCAATGACGGCTCGCCTCGCCAACCTCGCAATTGCGCGGGGTGCAGTAGCTTCTAACTCAGGGTTAGAGGCAGTAACGGACAGCAGGCGAGATCTTTGACAATGACAGGCCGCGTGGCTTGTCAGGTGAGAATACAACTGCCGCGGTGGGCAAATTGGCAATTTGCCCTACGCTTTCTTTGCGTTCTTGGTGTACTTTGCGGTTCAACTCGGTCTTGGGCAAACTATAAGTTCGCCCTACAACATCTGGGCGAGCAGGGCGTAACCCGGTTACGCGCCTGCTCGCCACGAGAGGAGTCGCCGGGCGAGGAGTCACCCGGCTGGGGCGCAGTGCCCGCCCGGCCTGCGCCACCCTCCCTTACTACACATGCGCTTCCAGCACTAAGTCACCTGCCGTGCGGTCACCAGTGGCCGCGCTTCGCCCGTTGCGGGCGCCTCTGGCGCGGCGCTGGCCGTTGACCGTGCCGTGTTGCGCTCTTCAGCGACCAGGGCATGCCGCAGGACCTTGCCCACCAGCGACCTGGGCAGTTCGGCGCGGAACTCGACCTGGCGGGGCACCTTGTAGGGCGCCAGTCTCCGCCGGCAGTGCGCACGCAGCTCGTCCGCGGTGGCGCGCTGTCCGGCGCGCAGCACCACCCAGGCCTTGACCGCTTCGCCGTGACAGGGGTCCGGCACGCCGGCCACGCCAACCTCGGCCACCGCCGGGTGCGAGGCCAGCACTTCCTCCACTTCGCGCGGCCAGACCTGGAAGCCGCTGGCCTTGATCACGTCCTTCAGGCGCTCGACGATGAACAGGTAGCCATCCTCATCCATGTATCCCAGGTCGCCGGTGTGCAGCCAGCCGTCACGGAGGGTCTCCGCTGTCTCGGCCGGCCGCTGCCAGTAGCCGGCCATCATCTGTGGTGCGCGGAGCAGGATCTCGCCGATCTCACCGGCGGGCAGGTCCCCGCCACCGTTGTCCGTGTCGACGATGCGCAGGTCCACATCCGGCAGCGGCACGCCCACTGACCCTTCCTTGTACGGGCCATTCACCGGCTGCAGGACGGCCCCCATCATGGACTCGGTGAGGGCATAGCCCTCGATGATCCGCCCGCCGGTGAGCGCTTCAAAGCGCTTTTTCGTTTCGGCGAGCAGCGGCGCTCCGCCCGAGACGCACAGCTTGAGCGAGCGCAGGTCCACTTTGCCCGCCTGGACGTCGGGGTGGTTCAGCAAGCCGCAGAACAGGGTGGGCACGCCCTGCAGGATGGTCGGGTGCAGCTTGCGGATGGTGGCCAGGATGTCGTCCGTGTCGCGCGGGTCGGGGATCAACACGCCGGTATAGTGGCCGATCATCCCCGGCACGAGCACGCCCACATTGCCCATCAGGTGGAAGAGGGGCATGGCCAGGACGCCGGTCTCCTGCCATTCGTCCAGCACGCCGCCGACCCAGGCATGCAACTGCATGCCGGCCATCAGCAGTGACTGGTGAGTCCCGAGAGCGCCCTTGGGCGTTCCCGTTGTGCCGCCAGTGCACAGCAGCAGAGCCGGGTCAGTGGGCTCGACGCGCACATTGGGCCGCGGGGACCGGGCGTGCTGGCGCAGCAGGTCGCTGAGCCACAGGTCACCCGGCTGCAGGTGGATGCGATGGCCGCCCTTTTTCTCCTTCAGCAAGGTGAACAGCAGGCGCAGGTGCGCCGGCAGGTACTCCTTGACATTGGTAGCGATGATCCTTCGCAGAGGCGTGCGCGGCTGCACAGCCTTGAGCTTGGCGTAGAACGGGCTGAGGACCACGGCGGTCTCGGCGCCGCAGCGCTGCAGGGCACCCTCCAGCTCGCATTCGGTGTACATGGGGTTGAGCGGGGCAACGATGGCGCCCACTTTCCAGGCCGCGATCTGGCTGATTACCGCCTGCGGGCAGTTGGGCAGCAAGAGGACGACGCGGTCGCCCTTCTTTACGCCCAGCCGGGCCAGGGCAGCGGCCAGGGCCGTGCTGTCACGATCGAGCCCGGCGTGGGCAATGCGCCGTCCCTTGAAGATGAACGAGGTGTGCTCCGGCTTGAGCCGGGTCGTCTCGTCCATCACATCGAGCAGCGTGCGTTGGGGATAGGGCATGAGTGTATGGGGCACGCCGGCATCGTAGTGCTTGAGCCATGGTTGGCCGTTCATGGTGCGTCCTCCTCCCTCTCTGCCTCCAGAATACCATCGGGCAGGCGGGCAGGGAAGGCGCATTCGGACTAGTGGCGGTGGGCAAAGTGGCCCAATGCCGGCTAGGGCTTATGGCTCAGAACCGCAGCAGACAGCAGGTAGCAGAAAGCAGACAGCCGGTTGACGGAGAGGGGGACCGCGGAGACGGGGGACGTGGAGACAGGGGGGCAAGGGCCGCCGCGAAGGGCCTGGCCCCAGGCATGGCGGAGGAAAGCAGAGCTGCGTGCCGGGGGCGGGTACGCAGCTCTGCCGATGCTCGATGGCCATGGCCGGGATCAGGGCAGCCCGTCCTTCCCTACTCGTCCCGTGACGTTATCTCCATCCTGGTGATAGGCGGAAGGCGGGGACGCGGAGGTGCCCAGGCTGTTCAGGAGCCCCAGTTCCTGGAGGTTGGGCTCCAAAACGGCCACGACAAGCGCCGGTTCACTTTCGTCCGGCCAGGGGTCATTCCCGTGTTTGACATACTGTTGGGCGGTAGCGACCCAACGAACGCCCAGCCGAACGACATGGCCCTCCCGCATCTCGTAATGGCACCACGTTGAGATTTCCGGCGCCTTGTCGGGGCTGACGCCCTTGACGACGAACAAGCACACGCCGCAGGGTGCGCGAGGTAGAATGCCAGGCGAGGGCGGTTGCCATAGCGTTGGGGGTCCGATTGGTTTAGGTGGTATGCTCACTGTGATCTCCTTTCTTCACGCTGGTGAATGTGCTGCATGATGCAGCGGCTAGGCCTCCTCACTCTGCAGCTGGCGGGGCAGGTTCTGCAGCTCCGCCTGCACCTGCCGGATGTAGCCGCCAGCCTGGATCTGACGGAAGAGCGACAGCGCGGCGAGCAACTGCCCGGCAGCGCGTCCCCCGTCGCCTTCCGAATTACGATGGCGATAGGCAATGCCCAGGTCCAGGCGCGTTCTGGCGATCTCGGCCAGGAGATGGGTGCCCTCGACACAACTCAGACTGCTCTGCAACGCGGTGATGGCCGCGTCCCAGTTCCCCTGCCGCATCTGAACGTACCCCTGGCAGTGGCGCATGCGGCCCAGGAAAACCGGTGCCGCCTGCGTTCCTGCGGCCTGCTGCGCCATCTGCAGGTACCGGTTGGCCGCCCCGAACTGACCTTCGGTGGCCTGCAAGTGAGCCTGGTCCAGGTAGACCCAGGGTGCAAAGCGCGAGTGCTGCGTCTCCCGGACCAACGCTTCCGCCCTTTCTAGGTGCTGTCCGGCCTTGACAGGCTCTCCTGTGGCGTCGTATGCCGACCCAAGAATGCGCTGTGTGTCAATGCGGCGCGCCGCCACGCCCGACCTCTCGGCGGCGGGCACCGCCTGTTGCAGATGGGCGATTGCCGCCTGCCAGTCCCCCTGGTCCAGCAGGAGCTCGGCGGTCGTCTGCAACAAAAGGGCCTCGTCGCGGCTATCGCCGATGCGGCGTGCGATTTCCAGCCCCTCGTGCAGTCGCTCCAGAGCGCGATCCATCTGTCCCAGGAGGCGGTAGTTCTCGCCGACATTGTTGCAGGCGCGGGCTGTGCGGGATAGGTCGCCCAGCTGGCGATAGAGCTCGAGGCTGCGTTCGTCGTCGGCACAGGCCTGCTCCATATCGCCCCGTTCGCTGGCGATGATGCCCAACACTGTGTACGCACCGGCAGATCCCTCTGCGTCGTTGGCCTGGCGGGATATCTCCAGGCTGGACAGGGCGTACTCTTCGGCCTGTGCCGGACGGCGTTGCAGATTGAGCAGGTAGGCCAGGCCATTCAGGACGCGACTGGTTTCGGCCCGGGGCGACAGCGGTCCGAGCTCGGCCAGGGCGGACTCGTAGCTCTTGTGTGCCTGTTCCAGGTTGCCCCGCAATACATGGACTGTCGCCACCTTGCGGGCGGCTCGCGCCGCTTCCTCCCCGGGCGCGGCATGGCTGGCGAACAGCTCGTAATGGGCCAGCGCCTCATCAAGCTGTGAGAGGTTGATCAGGTAGACCTCACCCAGGGCCTCATGGATGGCGCGCAGAGCCAACTCCCCCCGGGGTGAGGGTAGCTGGGACGCCATCCGCCGGGCTCTCTCGTACAGGTGAACCGCCTCCAGGCTTGCGCCCAGGCGGGCCGCACGGTCACCCGCCCGGATCAGGTAATGGCTGGCTTTCTCCAGGTCGGCAGCCTGCTCCCAGTGGTAGGCCAGCACTTCGACGTTTTCCTCGATGCGCGGCGCGAACAGTCGCTCTACCGCTTCGGCGACCTGGCGATGCAGGACACGCCGCTGTTGCTTCTTGAGGGTGTCGTACGCAGCTTCGCGGGTCAGCTCGTGTTTGAAGATGTACTCCAGCTCGGGCAGGCGCGCCCGTTCGCGGATCATCTCCTCGCGCTGCAGGAGAATCAGGTGTTCGTCAAGCTGTGGCTCGTCCGGCAACAGTGCGTCCAGGACGCGGTACGGGAAGATCCGCCCGATGACCGCGGCCACCTGCAGGACTCGTTTGCTCTCCTCCTGCAGCCGGTCGATACGGGCCATCAGCACGCCCTGCAGGGTTTCCGGGATCGGGATTTCGCTGAGATCCCGGGTGAGCAGCCATCCGCCATCACCCGGATTGCGCACAAGCGCCCCACTATCGATCAGGGAGCGCAGAACCTCCTCCACGTAGAAGGGATTGCCTTCCACGTGCTGCAGCACATGCTCCCGGAATGCCTGGAGCGGGGTCGCCGTGCCCATGAGGTTGCCCAGGAGTGTTTCGCTCTCGCTGGTGGAGAGGGGACGCAGCTCAAGGTCTATGTGGCGGTGATGGTATAGCCGTGCGGCAGTCTCCCGAATGCGCCATGAGCCATGGTCGCTCTGCGGCCGGAAAAGACACACCAGCAGCAGTGAAACCCGGTCCGTAAGCGGCAAGACCCTCTCGAGCAGCTCGAGCGAAGTGGGGTCCGCCCAGTGCAAGTCCTCGCAGACGACAATCAGCGGGCGGGTCCTGGCGGTGGAGGCGAGCAGTATTTCAATCGCACGAAAGGTGCCGGCCTTTAGTTTTTCCCCTTCCTGGCCGCGCTGCCGGACCTCGGACTCTGACTCGGCCGGAAGCACCAGAAGCTGAGCAAGGTACGGATAGACATCGTCCGCCTGCGCGGGGCACACGGCCTGTACCTGGGTGCGCAGCCTGTCGCGGACCTGAGCCGGGCTGGCATCCGCGGTGATGCCGAGCATGCTGCGCAGCATGTCCAGCCAGAGCTGGTAAGCTATGGCCGTGCCGTATGACAGGCAGCGGCCTTCGGCCCATTGCGGGGAGATGGACTGTGCGGAAGGTACCGTTTGGCCAACGTTTGGTTTTCTCGCCTCGGCCACCAGACGGGACTTGCCCAGGCCGGCTTCGCCGATGATGGTGACGATGCCGCCTACCCCTGCTTTCAGACGCTCCAGGGCTTCTTGCAGGGCGGCAAACTCGGCCTCACGGCCGACCATGGGCGACTGGAGCCCGGCGATGCCGTGCACCTTTCCCGCCATGCCCCGGGCCGCCAGCACGCGGTATACCGTGACGGGCCTGGCTTTGCCCTTGACTTCAATCGGGCCCAGGGCCTCGGTCTCGAACAGCGGGGCGATGAGCTTGTGCGTCTGCTCGGTGATGAGGATAGTGCCCGGCTCGGCGGAGCTCTCCATGCGGGCCGCCAGATTGATGGCGTCGCCCACGGCCGTATATGCCACGCGCAGGTCGGTGCCCAGCTCGCCGACTACGACCAGCCCGGTGTGGATGCCCACGCGGACGTTGAACCCCTCGATTCCCCTCTCCTTCTTCAGTTTCTCTCCATATCTCCGTGCCTCCGTGGTTATCTCCAATCCCGCCCGGCAGGCCCGCTCGGGGTCATCCTCGTGGGCGATGGGTGCGCCGAAAAAGGCCAGGATGGCATCGCCCAGGAGCTGGACCAGGGTTCCTTCGTAACGGTAGATGGCCGGGATGAGGAAGCTGAACACGCCATCCATGATTTCTTTGACATCCTCGGGGTCAAGGTCTTCGGCGAGGGAAGTGGAGCCTTTGACATCGGAGAAGAGGATGGTGACCATGCGGCGTTCGCTGGTGGCCTGGCCGCGGGTCGCGAGCAGGCGGTCGGCGTACTCCCTGGGGATGAGGCGTTGCAGTGCCTCGCTGAGGACAGAGGGGTACGCTCCCGGCAGGCCGGCGACCGCAGCAGGGGTGACGGCCGCACCGCAACTCGAACAGAGTTGGGCTGTTGGTGGCAGGGCCGTACCGCAGTGGGGGCACAGGCAAGTCAGCCGGGCTCCGCAAAGGACACAGAACTCGCTGCGGCTAGAATTCTCCGTCCTGCAGTTGGGACACTGCATGGGGATCTCCTGCACCACTGGGCACTGCCACAAGCCGGCCTGGCTGCGATGAGATCATGGGAAGGAGTAGCGGCCTGCAGGTCGTTGTCTACAATCTACGTCCATTATATCCGGTGATGCAGATACAGTCAACCAACCATGGCAGAAGGCCTCGTTAGGGGCAGGGCAACGGCTGCCTGCTATTTCAGTTGGGGCAGCTCGACCGGGTCTTCCTTGGGCTTGCAGACGCCGCACCACAGGGCATCGGCGACTACCAGTGCCTTGAGCGTACCGCCCTCACCCTGGTAGATGGCTTCGATGTGGGGCAGGGTCTGGGCGTGCTCTTTGCACAATCCGCGGCCGCAGAAGCGGCAGGTTCCGTGCGCCGGTCGCTCACAATGCCAGCAATTCATCTTGCCTCCATCGCCTCTCAGCGTTTTGTAACTCGAGAACCATAGATCTCACCGCAAAGACGCCAAGACCGGAAAGGTTTTAGGGGGTACTTCCCGTTGGCAAGCCTTGTCTGTGCTGGCCTTTATCCTAACCTTGTTCTTCTTAGCGTGCTTTGTGTCTTTGCGGTTCAATGTCCTGTCGTCACTCTACGGTGGCCATGCGGCGCAGGTTGAGCATGCGGCGGCTGGTCTCGCGCTGCAGGCCGCGGCTGACGTACAGGTGCCTGGCCACCAGCTGGTCAAAATCCCGCTTGTGCATGGCCAGTACCTGCACCGGCGTCAGGGCGGTGACCGTTGCCGTGCGCGGCACATCGAGCAGCAGCGCGATCTCGCCCAGGTACTCACCGGGGCCGCGCTCGGCGATCACCTTTGCTTCGCCGTCCCGGGCTACCGTAACCTGCACCCGGCCGGACTGGATGACGCAGAATGTATCGCCAATCTCGCCCTGGCGCATCAACTCGGTGCCAGCTTTGAGCGTGTCTGCTTTCATCTGGGCCGCAATGAGCTGCACCTGTTGCGCATCCAGCTCGGCAAAGAGCGGCATCTGGCGCAGCAGCTCCACCCGGGCGATCGACGCGCCCACTTTTTCGCGCAGGGCAAAGCGTGCCTGGACCAGCCGGTCGAAATCCTGCCGGCTGAGGCTCAGGACGCCGGTGGGCACCGTGGCGCGGCAGGTGGCGCTGCGCGGCGCGTCGTGCAGCAGGGCCAGCTCGCCGAAATAGTCGCCGCGGTCGAGGTGGCTGGCCACCTCGGTGACACCCTGCTCATCGCGCACAGTGACTTCCACGTGCCCCTGCCGGATGATGTAGAATTTGTCTCCCCGGTCTTCCTGGCGGATGATGGTCTGGCCGGCGGGAAAGTGCTCGGCGCGGAGGCGTGAGCAGAGGAGCTGCAGCTCGGCCTCCTCCATCGTGGCAAAGAGGGGCATGCGCCGCAGCAGGCCACCATAGTCCAGGCGCATGGTTTGGAATTGCCGGCTCAGCGCCGCCGCGCGCTCGACGTCGCGGAACAGGTACTGGCCGGCGATCTCGCGCTCTTGCCACGGCAGGCGGTCGTAGGCCCGCTGCAGAGCGCGCACGGCCAGTTTTTCGCCTGTCTCCCCGGCGACCTGGTCCAGGAGCGCATTCAGGGCGGCGGCGTAGACCTGGCCGCGCTCGATGATGCCCAGGTCAGCGGGCAGGCTATCGCTCACTTCATCGCCGGCCAGGATCAGCTTCCACCCTGCGGCGAGGGCATAGCGGTTGAAGCGTTCCTTAAGCGCGGCGCTATTCCGCTCGCCGGCCATTTCTCGAAGCTGGGCCAGGACCCCACCGGCGGTCCAGGCAAAGGCGTGCTGGAGGCGGAGGTGATCGGCGAGCTCCACCTCGGCCTCCGCTGGCTCGGGCGCATAGCGGATACGGACATGAGCCAGGTAGTGGAGGAGAAGGCTGCTCGCCAGGAGCAGGCAGGGCACAAGCGCAGACAGCCCGAGCCGGTTGGTGACCGCCAGGCCGCCCAGGGCGAGGGCCAGCAGGGCCCAGGCCGGACCAGAGCCCGTGTGCCAGAAGGAGAACAGCGTTGGCACCAGCAGGGTCAGCGTCAGGAGGGGGAGGAGCGTGCCGCTGAGAGTGGCAAGCCATTCGTTGGCGGGTCTCTGTAAAGTCCAGGCGGCCAACCCGCCGCTGATAACCAGGCCCACAGCCAACAGGACCTTCTCCACCGGCTGCAGCTCGCGCAGGCGGGTGCCGGTAAAGAGCGCCAGACCGGCCAGCAGCAGGGCGGCATAGGCCAGCCAGCTTAGAGCCAGGAGGGGCAACTGCAACGCACCGGCGCTCACGAGTTGCCGGTTTGCGGCAATGGTTGCTGCGTTTCTGAACAGGAGGGCCAGCAGAAACAGGGCCAGTAACCTGAAGGGGCGCGCCAGGCGCGAGCCGGAATAGCTCCCCGCGTTTCGCCAGGCGAGGACAGCGCCCACGGCCAGGGCCAGCAGGCCAACAAACCCTCCCGCATCCTCTCCGGCCGGGGCCGGCGGGCCACGACCGCGGAGAGCAACCGTCAGGGCGGCGATGAGCAGCAGAAGCAGGAGCGCCACATTCCCGGCCTGGTCGAACAAGCCCTGCCCGGCGGCCCAGGTCAGAGCGCGGCGGCCGGCTTCCAGCAGCATCCCGCCAATGCCCATGGCCAGGGGCAGTGCGATCGCCAGGCCCAGCAGGCTCAGGGCAATCTGCCCCACGCCGCCGCCGCTCCACACACTGGTGACCACGTCCGCCAGCTGCAGCCGCCAGAAGTCGAGCGCGCTGTAGATGGCATAGACCGTCCAGGCGGCGGATAGCAGGCCAAAAACGCCAAAGATCGTTTCCTCGCGGGAGAAGGAGGCCAGTATGTCGCGCGCCGTCCGGCCGGCGGGCTTGCGGAGCCTGGCCCACAGCCCGTTGCGGATGAAATTTAGCGACTTGTCCCTGAGCATGGGAATCTCGAGCGCGTCCATGAGGATGTAGTAGCCATCCAGCTCGAGCAGCGGGTTGAGATTGAAGAATACCAGCAAGTAAGAGACCAGGGCGAACTGGAAGAGCAGCGCACTCAGCTCCCATGTGGGCCGGAGGGTGATGGCGGCACTGGCCAGGCCGCCCAGAATGAGCCCCGAATAAGGGCCGGCCCAGGTGACCGCCAGACGAGCGCGCTTGTTCTCCAGCCAGATGTCGGTGGTGTCCATGAAGAAGGCTGGCATGCCAAAGTAGAGCATAGCGCCGCCCCGGCGCACTTCGCGCCCATAGTGCTTGACGGTGAGGGCATGCGACATCTCGTGGACCAGGATGGAAGCGGATTCGGCGATCAGGAGGCCGATGATCCCCAGAGTGTACGAGCCGTTGATGGTGACTACTTCAAAGTCGCCGGTCTGAAAGGCCCGCCAGAAGAAGTACGGGCCACCGATGCTGATGAGGAAATAGAGAAGCAGCAAGGGTCTGCGGTAAAAGATCCAGCCGATGCGGCGATAGATGGCACCCAGCGCGCCGTCGATGCCGCTGATGGCGAACTGCTTTTCCATAAAGATCGCGGCGGCCTGGTTCAGCCGGTAGGAGAGAGTGCGCCGGGCCAGCCGCTCGCGAACCTGGTGGTAGACGTTGACCGGCCGGTCGGTGAGGAAGAGATTGGCTTTGAGACCCTCGACCAGGGAGATGACCCGGGCAAAGGCGAACGACCCGAACTGCATAAAGTAGGCCACCACCAGGTCCTTCACCGTCCGGGTGCCGTCCATGCGCTGCCACAGGAAAAAGTCGCGCTCGCTGAGGCGGTAGTAGGTCTTGCTGGTGGGGTTCTTGAGCACGTAGTACTCGCCCTCACGGCCCGCCAACCGCTGCGCCACGACCCCTGCTGCGGCTTGCGGCGCGTACTGCGCCGGGTCCAGCTTGTCCCGGAGCCAGCCCCACAGGCCCCGGAATTGCTCATCGGCCCGCGCTGCGGCAGCCCTGAGCCAGTCCCAGAGCGGCACGGTGGTCACGTGTGTGCTCCTCTCGGCGAGCAAGACGCAAAACATGAAACGCAAAAACGTAAAGCGTAAAACGTGACATGGCAGGCACAAGCCAAACCGAGCCGGCTATCATTCGATCAGCCGGCTCGATTGGTCATAGTTGCCATGATGGTCCTTCTACGTTGATTGGCCTGTCAGTCCGCTTCAGGGCAGCGGCCCACCCCGACGGACCGGTTTGCGGATGCGCTTGCCCTTCTTGAACCAGCCACCGCCACCGCCGCCGATCGTCCAGCCCATGACGAAGGCCTTGGAGATGCGCTCGTCCAGATCGCCGGACAGGGCCTGCATGGTCTCGGCATCGATCGTTTTCAGGCCAGCGATCTCGTCGTCGGTCAGGTCGTGGCTCTGCAGCGCCTGATCCGGATTGGCGAACAGCGCTTCGCGGAATTTCTCGTCCGATACCGCCTGGCTGATTACGGCCTGCACTGCTTCCTTAGACATGGTGATCACCTCCTTTCTGTCTGATCTCTGCCACCATCATACAGCAAGGGAGGGTCCGGCGCTATGAAACAGGTCACAGGTTAGCAGTGAACTTGGTCACACCATATAGACATAAACAGTACTCAGTAGAGAACGTGCCTCGTCAAGCCGCGCCTGTCGCGGATGATGATCCTCTCGGCATCCAGCTCGATCAAGCCCTGGTGGCGAAAAGTCGCCAGTACCTTGTTGACTCTCTCCCGGGTGGCTCCCACCAGACTGGCCAGGTCGCTCTGGGTGATCTGCAGGGTGATCTCCATACCCTCGGCAGTCTGGACGCCATATTGGTCCGCCAGCTCGAGCAGGCGTTGCGCTACGCGGCCCTCCACATCGAGGAAGGTCAGGTTCTCGGCATACCGGGTGGTGTAGCGCACGCGGGCGGTCAAGGTGGCGATGATCCCTCTGGTCATGCGGGGATAGGCGTCCAGCAGTTCCTGCAAGTCCTCCCGCCGCAGGGTAAGGACGTGGGTTTCTTCCATGGCCATGGCTCCGGCTGAGCGGGGCAGGCCGTCCAGCGTGGATAGCTCACCAAAGACTTCGCCGGCGCCGCAAATGCGCACCGAGATCTCCTGCCCTGATTCGCTCAGGATAAAGATGCGCACCTTGCCCGACTCGATGATGTACGTGGTGTCGCCGGGGCTGTCCTTGTGAAAGATGATGACACCCCGGCCGAAAGTGCGCTGGCCCAGCCGGCCGGCCAGGACCTCGAGCTCTGCGTCCGACAGACTGGAGAAGAGAGAGATGTTCCGGAGCAAGCTCACTCTGGACATGGCTCATCCTCCTCTCTTGTCCGCAGCCGCCCGGGTGACGACCCGCGGTACTGCCGCTTATGCGCCTGCGGACACTCCGAACCGGGCCGCCACTCCCGACGGGGTGACCGGCTCGGTGATGACGTGGCGGAACACTTCCAGCGTGCCGTGTCTGGCAAAAGCGCTCTTGAGCAACTGGCGCCCGTAGAAGTAGGTGAAGATGTATCCGCGGTAGAGCGGATTGCTGACAA
>JAEAME010001785.1_pt1 | contig 13776 bp, 7 predicted proteins | sample 8958731 | NCBI WGS metagenome assembly JAEAME01 (sample SAMN16933194, study PRJNA681113) | bioreactor sludge metagenome | isolation source: anerobic bioreactor sludge (Control) | place: India:Bengaluru | collected 2018-10-24 | reverse complement strand
TCCCATCGCCAAGATCCCGGAGTTCAAGGCCTGTGCTGTCAAGGTCGAGAAGATTACGGAGGCGAAGTAGATGTCAAAGAAAGGAGATATGTATTATGCGTGGACCTCTGACGCCGAGATCGCAAAGAAGGCGGAGTGCGGCGGTGCCGTCACCTCCCTGCTCAAGTTTGCCCTCGAGAAGAAGATGGTGGACGGAGTGTTCGGTGTCACCAGAGGGCAGGACATCTATGATGCGGTCCCGGTATTCATCACCGATCCAAAAGAAGTCGACAAGACCGCAGGATCTCTCCATTGCGGGACGCTGCTCATGTCCAAGCTCGTCAAGAAGTACCTTGACGGGGCCAGGGATATGAAGATCGCAATGACCGTCAAGGGCTGCGACATGATGGCGATGTACGAGCTTGCCAAGCGCCAGCAGATCAACCTCGACAATGTCATCATGATCGGGGTGAACTGCGGAGGCACGGTCTCGCCGGTTACCGCCCGGAAGATGATCACCGAGAAGTTCGGGGTCGACCCGGACACCGTCCACAAGGAAGAGATCGACAAGGGGCAGTTCATCATCGAGTACGAGGGAGGCCACAAGGGGATCTCCATCGACGAGCTCGAGGAGCAGGGCTATGGCCGGAGGAGCAACTGCCGCCGGTGCAAGCTGAAGGTCCCGCGGCAGGCCGACCTCGCCTGCGGGAACTGGGGGGTCATCGGCGACAAGGCCGGTAAGGCCACCTTCGTCGAGGTCTGCAGCGACAAGGGCGCTGCCCTGCTCGACGCTGCGGTGAAGGCAGGCGTACTCAAGACCGAGGCACCGAACCCGAAGGGGCTCGAGATCCGCGGAAAGGTCGAGAACGCGATGTACAAGCTCAGTGACAAGTGGCGGGCAAAGGACTTTGCCGGCCTCGGAGAGGGCAGGGAGCGCCTGAAGAAGATCGTGAAGGAGACTTCACGGTGCATCAAGTGCTACTCCTGCATCGAAGCATGCCCGATCTGCTACTGCGTCGAGTGCAGCACCAAGAAGCCGTACCTCGTGACACCGGGCCAGGTCCCGCCAAACTTCATGTTCCACCTGATCCGGTACGCCCACATCGCCGATTCCTGCATCAACTGCGGGCAGTGCGAGGAGCTCTGCGCCATGGATATCCCGAACGCCCTCTTCATGCACGCCCAGCAGGTCGAGCTCGAGAAGATGTTCGGCCATGTTCCGGGTGTTGACATGTCGCTTCCGCTGCTTGCCCTCGTGGAGGAGCGGGAGGAGCGCGACCGGCTCTCCGCGACTGGCAGCGACCAGATCTTTGATATCTTCAAGTAACAACCATCATTTCCTTTTTTTTCGATAATTACGACGTTCCGATCAATCAGCGCGGGGAGAGTCCTGTACCTTCAAGCTAAGAATAATATGTTGGAAGTAAAATCCTCATGCAATCGGAGGGGGGATCTGGTCTGATTTTTTTTCTCGGGAAGCGGGGCTTATTCCCGGCAGAACGTATCATTTTTTTCCATGGTCCGAAGAGGAGTTTGTTTATGCATCAGCGTTTTGCAGGAAAAGCATTCATCCTTGCCTTTTTGGTACTCATTCTTATGGGGCAGGCGGTTGCGGGGGATCAGATTTATGTCAACCAGACCGGATGGTGGCGCGACGGGGGGGCCTTCAACGTATCCTCCACCCCGATCCAGGCTGGGATAAATAACGTGGATGCTCCGGGCAGCAGAGTTACGGTCGTCGATCAAAGTGAGCATGCCTACACCATCAGTTTTACCGGGGGTATCCAGAATGGTATTTTCCTTGACCTGAACGGCTCAACGCTCAATGGCTCGGCCATGCCCGGGTCAAATGGGATCCTCATCGATGGAAAAAATTACCTCTCGATAAGAAACGGGACTGTCATCGGTTTCGATGCAGGAGTAAGAATACGAAGTACCATTTCTTCATCGATCGAGCAGATGACGATCGCAGAAACTGGCAGCCATGCAGTGGCAATCACCACCGAAGATTTTTCCGGAAGTGTACAGGATTTCCTGATGAGAGACATCCGGATCATCCGGCCGGCTGGTTCAGGGGTCCGCATCGGCGGATACTCCAATCCTCTGAATATCAACCTCACGTTTGAGGGAATCACCATCGATCACCCTGGTGAGTCAGGAATTTACAAGCACAACCAGCAGGGCATCAGAGGAATGACGATAAGAAATACGACGATCGACACTCCCCTCGCCTATGGGGTGCTCATTGATAACTGGGGCCAGTATTACCGGACGGAACTGAGCGATGTCACACTCGACAACCTCTCGGTCTTTGATCCGGGGGCCCAGGGGATCGTTATCGAGCAGGCGGCCATCCCTGAAGCGGTGAACCTGACCGTAAGGGACTGCCACGTCACCAATGCCACCGGAAACGGCCTCTTCCTCTTTGGAGGAGGGCGGATCGGCCTCGAGAACCTGACGGCAACGAACTGTTCAGGATACGGTCTTCACCTACAGAGCCAGGGCGCAGCGACCAGCATCAATTTCGGTACTGCAACTATCACCGGAAATGGGAACGGGGTCAGACTCCTGAACGTGCATAACCTCACGCTCGATGCCCGGCAGCGGGTCGCTGATAACAGCGGCATCGCCTTCACTATTGAAGGCGTTGGAAACGTCACCATCAGGGATCTCTTCAGCACCGATGCCCTCCGAGTTCCGGATCAAGGGTTCCTCATCCATGACGCCGACCATCTTACTATCGAGAACGCAACCATCGTCAATACAACGCTGACTGCAGTACGGATTACCCCGGGAGAATATCGGAACGGTGCCCGGAACCTCACCCTGCGGGGGATCCGGATAAGCCGCCCGTCCGGACACGGGATCCATATCGGGGGATATGCCAACGGGCCGAATATCGGCATGACGTTCGAAAATATCACCATCGATCACCCCCTGGGATCAGGGATCTACAAGCATGACCAGCAGGACATGAAGGGAGTGACCCTTCGCAATGTCAGTATCGACACCCCGGGAGGGTTCGGTGTGTATTTTGACACCTGGGGCCAGTTTTACCGAGTGGAGCTGAGCGATGTAATACTCGACAAGGTCTCTGTCAACAGTTCAGGGAGTACGGGAGTAAATATTGATAAGGCAAGCGGCCGGATCAGCCTCGATAACCTCACGATAACAAACTGTTCGGGATATGGTCTTCAGCTGGAGCCCCAGGGTGCGACGACTGCTGTCGATTTCGGTATGGCACATATCGCCGGGAACGGGAACGGCGTCTGGCTCCGGAACGTACATAACGTCACCATTGATGCACGGAGGGTCATGGATAACAGTGGAATCGCGTTTACGCTCGATTCTGTCGGGAACGTAACCATCAGGGATCTCTTCAGCACCGATACCATCAGAGTTCCCGATCGGGGATTCCTCATCCATGAAGTCGACAATCTCACCATCGAGAACGCAACAATTATCAATACCACCCTCGATGCGGTGAGGATTACCCCCGGAGAATACATGAACGGTGCCAGGAACCTCACCCTGCGGGGGATCCGGATAAGCCGCCCGTCCGGACACGGGATCCANGGAACCTCACCCTGCGGGGGATCCGGATAAGCCGCCCGTCCGGACACGGGATCCATATCGGGGGATATGCCAACGGGCCGAATATCGGCATGACGTTCGAAAATATCACCATCGATCACCCCCTGGGATCAGGGATCTACAAGCATGACCAGCAGGACATGAAGGGAGTGACCCTTCGCAATGTCAGTATCGACACCCCGGGAGGGTTCGGTGTGTATTTTGACACCTGGGGCCAGTTTTACCGAGTGGAGCTGAGCGATGTTGTCTTGGACGATGTGCTGGTTTCGAACCCAGGTAGCGGGGGAATAACCATTCTGCAACAGGTTACTCCGCAGAGCATCAACCTGAGTGTGATGAATTGCAGGGTTCTGGACGGAGAGAGTGATGGGATGAGCCTCATAGGAGGTGGGAAGATTGTCATCGAGAACAATACCATATCGGGAAATACAAACTATGGCCTCCTGCTTGATGAAAATGGGATCACCGAGCTGAACTTTGCCAATAACACTATGCAGAACAATACGAAGGGTATTCAGATATCCAGCATTGATGGTGACCTGAACGAATCCGTGATCCAAAGTATGAATAACGATATCAGTCTCGTATCAAACAGTCTCATCAACACCTTCAACACCAGCTTCGATAAGGCGAGAGCCTCGGTCGCCGATACCTCGATCCTCAATGTCTTCTGGTTCATCGATCTGACGGTGGTAGATGAAAGCCTCAATCCGGTCGACGGGGCGTACGTCACGGTGAAAAACACGACCGGGTCAACGGTGTTTTCGGGAACAACTGACAGCCTTGGTACAGTTCCCCGTTTCGCACTAAACGAGTATGCCAAGAACAGCACGACCGAACTCTTCCACACACCGTTCCTGTTCCATGCCGAAAAAGCCGGGGAGACAAACTCCACCCTTTTCGATGTTGACAGGACCATGGCAGTTACTCTTATTCTGGAGCCGCCACAACCTGCACCTGTCGCCTCATTTACGGCAAATCTCACCAGCGGGAATGCACCGCTGGCTGTCCAGTTCAACGACACGTCTCTTAATAATCCGACCATGTGGAACTGGTCCTTTGGTGACGGCACCTGGTTCAACACGACTGAAGGTTCGTTGAGAAATGCCACCAGGACCTACCTTGATCCAGGTTCCTATACCGTACACTTGACGGTTTCCAATGAGGGAGGGTCGGATACTACCCTGCCCGGAACTGACATCACCGTCACGCAGCCTCCCCCTCCGATCACGGTACTGACACCGAATGGAGGCGAGGAATGGCAACGGGGCACCACACAGACCCTCGAATGGAACTATAGTGGCACCCCGGGATCCAGCGTAATGATTGAGCTTCTCCAGGGAATGGAGGTGGATACCGTAATCACACCCGATACCTCTCTCGGATCAGGAGGGTTTGGTACTTATCACTGGACCATTCCCTTTAACCAGACTCCTGGATCTGATTACCGGATTCGGATTTCCAGCACGAGCAATCCGGCGTATAATGATACCAGCAATGCTTCCTTCTCCATCGGTCCTGGCTCTCCCATCACCATACTCTCCCCCAATGGCGGGGAACAATGGAAGCAGGGATCCACTCAGACCCTCCGGTGGAACTACACGGGTGAGCCCGGGTCATCGGTGAAAGTAGAGGTGATCAAGGGAGCAATCGTCCGGGTTATTGCCCCGAATACTTCTCTTGGGTCAGACGGATCCGGTTTCCTCACCTTCACCTTCCCGTATAGTGCTCCCCTGGGGTCTGATTACCTGATACGGGTCACCAGCACGAGCAACACGAGCACTACCGACACGAGCGATGCCCCCTTCTCGATCATCCCCCCCCTCACCGTGCTCTCTCCCAACGGTGGCGAGGAATGGGAGCAGGGATCCACCCAGACAATACGCTGGGAGTATATCGGGGATCCAGGACCCACGGTGAAGATCGAGGCACTTCGCGGAGATACGGTCCTCGCAGTTATCTCTCCCGGTACCCCGGTCGGGACGGGAGGAACAGGCTCGCTGAACCTGACGCTTCCGAAGAACGCCCCGCTTGGCACCACTTATCGTCTCCGGATCTCGAGTACCAGCAATGCCCTGTATTACGATACCAGTGATGCCCCGTTCGCGGTCGTTGCCAATGCCAGTTCGTCAATCACCCTGGAAACTCCGAACGGCGGCGAGACCTATCTGCAGGGATCCGAACAGACTATCCAGTGGAAGTATACCGGCGATCCCGGACCCTTCGTGAAGATCGAGGCATTACGGAATGGTTCGGTCCTCGCGGTCATCACCCCCTCCACTCCCATCGGTCCTGGTGGATCAGGCTCCTACAACCTCACGTTCCCCTACGCAACCCCGGTAGGGTCAGACTACCAGGTCCGGGTGACGAGCACCAGCAACCCGGCATGGACCGATACCAGTGATGGTCCCTTCGCCATCGTCCCGGCAATCACCGTGCTCTCCCCTGATGGAGGAGAGGAATGGGAGCAGGGATCCACCCATCCCCTCACCTGGACATACTCCGGCAATCCCGGAGCAGCGGTGAAGATCGAGGCGTTGCGAGGCGATGCGGTGCTGGCAGTCATCACCCCGAACACTCCCATCGGACCCGGCATGTTCAACCTGACCTTCCCTGCCAATACACCGCTTGGGAACGATTACCGGATCAGGATCACCAGCACCACCTATCCTGGATGCACCGATACGAGTGATGGTTTCTTTATTATCAGTGCTCCAGGGTGATGAAGAGGAATACCGGAGGAACAAGGCAGGTTCAACAGAAGAGATCCTTCTTATTTTTTTCTCTCTAATGTCGGAGGATCTGTTCATTACCTTCTCTTTTTTTTCCTGCAGCAATCTCCCATTCCATAAGAAGAGAATAAACAACGATCAGGATATACCGGATTCTGCGCATACGTGGCAGTCAATATCCTTTACAGGGAGGGTCAACACCCCCTGAAGGCTTAAATTCTTGGGGGAGTTCCCTTCTGAAGGTGGCATTTTTCCAGGTGACATAATCCGGCCTCCTCCACACGAAAAATGGTGTTGCTCTGTCAGGGAGAGCATTTGCTTCTCTCCGATTATTCCGGTTTCTGCTTCCGGTGCACGAAGAAGAAGTACCCGCAGCCGATGAGGAGGGCGATGATGATGCTCATCAGCACCGGATTGTACAGGACCCGGGTGAGCCCGCCCCGCTCACGGACCTGGATTTTGACGCTCATCGGGTCGGAGATGCGGTTCGCATCGAGGCTGTCACGGTACCGAATCTCGGTGTCAAGACCGTACTCCTTGACCGTCGCGGCTTTATCCACCCCGATCGTATACCGGGCGACGGCCGTATCACCCGGTGCGAGGTCGCCGAGGAATGAAGTGCCGTCGCTTGCGTCAAAGGGGTCCGCGGCGCTGATCCTGGCCTGTGCACTGTATGCGGTAATCGGCCCGGTATTTTCGTACCCGACCTCGATGGTCTTCTTGTCGCCACGGTACATCCAGACCGGGGTCCCGATCACCGAAAACTGCGCCTTCCCCACCACCGGTATTCCGATGCTCACTTCAGGAGAGAGGCGGGTCGCGTTGGAGGCGTCCTGGTATTCAACCGCGACAACCAGGGGATACTGTTCGGGCCCTGCCTTCTCATCGACCGCCACCTTGAAGCGGGCGGTCGCGATCCCCCCGGGAGGGAAGTCCCCGACATACACCCTCCCGTCAAGGGGAGTCAGGGGGCTCCCCTCTTCATGGAAGATCCGTGCGATCGTGTTGTTCCCCCAAAGGGTGCCGGTATTCCGCAGGGTGAGGGTGATATACCCGTCACCGCCTGCATTCAGGTCCGGGGCGGTGATCTCATCCACCGCGATGATCACCTCGTCCTTCACGTTGAAGGGGAGATCGATCTGCTCGGTCCTGGTCGCATACTGGAAGGTGACGCTCCCCTCTCCGATCAGGGCCTCGGAGACAAGAGCGGTGTAGTTCACGAGCAGGGGGAGGTGATAGGTCCCGCCACGGGCGTCATCGAGCACCTTGACCGAGAAGGGGGAGAAGACCGATCGCCCTGATGCGATGTCGCCGACCATCTGGGTGCCGGTCTTTACCATGATCGGGGCATCGCCCGGGAGCAGCGTGAGGGTGACCATCCGGGCAGTGCTCGGGGGTTCCCCTGAGGCACCCGCTCCCGGTTGGATGATCTTGATCTCGTCGATGCCGGTGTTCCTGACATGGATGACGAGAGTCTGTTCCGAACCGGGTGCGAAGTCATTGGTGCCATTGATGACCGCGGAAAGGTCGGGGGTCCCGGAGAGGTAGGTGCTGCCTGCCGCTGCGCATATCCCCGGAATCAGGGCAGAAAGAATGAGGAAAAGGAGTATCCGGCCCAAAATTCCCTTTGTTGTCATTATGATAACAACAATGTAGCACGTTTCTCGGATAAATATCTTGTCCGGTTCCCGGATCCGAAAAAAATTCCACGATTCCCGTAAGACAGAATCAGCCCCAATGAAGACACCGGGGATAGTTCGTATAATCCATCGCTTCCTGCTGTCTTGTCGGGCACCAGGGAGGAAACGGCCAGGGGCAGTCTGGCATAAAAACGGTATCCCACGGTTTCATAAGGGCGGCTTATGATCAGGCGTCATACTCATGTCCCTGGAAAAAGGAGGGATTAGAGCGGCCGGCCAAAGTCCTGGGTGGCGATGAAGCCGTACGGGCTGGCACTCTTGTCCGGGTCATAGACCACCCCGATCCCTATCTCGGTATACTTCGGGCTGATGAGGGTCTCCCGGTGCCCCCGGCTGTTCATCCAGAGGTCCTGCACGAGGTGCCTGCCCACCTCATCAGGGCTGCTGGCGAGGGTGTACGATGACGAGGCTGCGATGTTCTCTGCTGCAGAACGGTACACGTACCCGGCAGCATCCATCCGCTGGAACGGGGTGAGCCGGTCAGGATTGGTATGGCTGAAGAAGTCCCGCTCCTTCATGTCAAGGCTGTGGGCCCGGGCGACCGTGGTCAGGAGGCCGTTCCGGACGAGGGGGGCGACCCCGGCAGCGACCCGCTCCTGGTTGGTGTAGCGGAGGATGGCATCCTCGACCTGTGCCTCCACGGAGTCACCGGGTTGTGCGGGGGTGATGATGACGGGGGCAGGGGAACAGGCGATGTTGTTGACTTCATCTGCCTCGACAAGGATGTTGGCATGATCAAGGATGATCCCACAATAGTAGGTACCGGCTGGCACCGTCGATGGGATCGAGAGGGTCCTGTTGAGGGTGACCGATGATCCTCCGTTGAGGGAGGGAACCTGCACCAGACCGAGATAGGTGTCGGCCGGGCTGATGGCCTGGTCGGGCGAGAGGTACACTGCTGCGTCCGTGGTCCGGGTATACGAAGTGCCATCGTTCCGGACGAGCATCCAGATATCAAGGATTCCGCCTGCGGTCCCGGTTCCCGCGCTCGTCACCGATGCGGCGACCAGGTCGGAGGTGAGGGTAAGGGCAGGGGTCTGATCAGGGGTCGGGGAAGATCCCGCGTAAATGAGGATTGCCATGCTGCAGGCAGTATTGTTCTCCTCGTCCGACTCCCTGATCCGGCTGTTTGCATCAGCACGGGCACAGAGAGAGCAGGTGCCGGTTGCCCCGTCAGGGATCCTGACCGAAGACGACACGGTCCGGGTGGCACCAGGGGCGATCGGTGAGACCATGACCTGTCCAGCAGAAGTGTCCCCGGGATCGAGGGTCCTGTCACCCGAGAGGGAGAGGGAGAGCGATGAGGAGGAGGCCGAGGCATTCCCCTGGTTCTGAAGGGTGACCGATACCCCTGCCCTTGTTCCCGGGGCAACCGAAGCGGGCACCGAGATCCCGGTGATGACAAGGTCGGGCTCTGGCGAGGGGGTACGTTCATTCCCGGGTATGGTAGTGGGGAGGAGGATGGGGTTCTTGGTGGGAACGGGTGCTGGTGTCCCGGGTATGGTAGTGGGGAGGAGGATGGGGTTCTTGGTGGGAACGGGTGCTGGTGTCCCGGGTATGGTAGTGGGGAGGAGGATGGGGTTCTTGGTGGGAACGGGTGCTGGGATCCCGGGTATGGTAGTGGGGAGGAGGATGGGGTTCTTGGTGGGAATGGGTGCTGGGATCCCGGGTATGGTAGTTGGGAGGAGGATGGGGTTCTTGGTGGGAACGATTGCTGGTGTCCCGGGGACGGGGGTCGGGAGGGTCACGGGAATCTTCCCGGAAGAGGAGGGGGAGCCGACGAGTATGAGGCTGCTGGTACCGAGGTTGTTCGTCTCATCCTCTTCGCGCACCTGGTCGGCGCAGTCTGCCTTCACGAGGATATAACAGGGACCCCCGGAACGGGAGGGGATCGGGGCAGAGAGCGTGATACTCTTCCCGCTCCCGGGTCTGAGGGAGGCGCCCTGAGCCCGCCCAAGGGAGATATCCGAGGCATCATACACGGTGTCCTCCGAGAGAAAGAAACAGGCCGTGAAGAGGGGAGCGGTATCATCCCCGGTATTTCTCACCGTGGCCTGGAGGGAGACCCGTCCTCCCGGAACCGCCTCGGAAGGAGCAGAGACCCCTTCCACCACCAGGTCGGGATTCCCGGTCTCTGCCGCTGCGGTGGCACCTATCCCGGCCGTGATGATGATGATGAGCAGGGTGATCGCGATCGCGGAGGTCGTGTGCATGCTTGCTTAGAGCGTACTGTCCCTGCCCCTCATTAATTGACCAGAACCGGCATGTTCAATCCTTCCCTCCCGCTGTTCACCCGTATCCCGTGATGTCATAGTTGATGGCAGTGGATTGTGCGACGCATTCGTTACCGGACGCCAGTCCGTCATCCACCATCCGCTTCAGGAGGGCAGGGTATATGGCACCCACGAGCTCGAGGAATGGTTTACCGGAACAGAACATCTTGAAGGTCGGGGTGCTCCGGATCCCGTACCGCTCTGCGGTCCACCGGGCGGTCGTGATATCAAGGCGGGCGAAGGACACAACCCCTTCATATTCGCTGGCATACTGCCTGAAGGAGGGCTCCATCGTGTGGCAGAACGGGCAGGTGGGGCTGTAAAACATGACGAGCACCGGCCGGTCCGATCGCTCCACTTCCTGTTCCCAGTTCAGGTCGGTAAGTTCAATTAGCAATTCGCCGTCCACGGAAATGTCACTCCAGCTGCAGTATCAGGAGGGACGTCTGATATAGTTTGCCCAGGTCCGGGAAGGGGGTACATCCCCGCCACCCGCCGCAGGCCGACCGACGGCCGGTTCTGTGCAGCACCACAGAATTCCTCGTGGCACGGGCGCTTTTATGCGGGTACAGGATCGGGATGGCGACCGGAATATTCCTGATCCTGCTCTTATCACCTGTTTCTGACTGCTGTTCCTGCAGCGTGAATGCTCCCTTCCGGGATCCGGAATACCAGGATGCCCAGGGATCCCGGTCAGGATGCCCCGGGGGTCCCGGCACCTGGCATCAGCGATGCCGCCATCGCGAGGACCGGGCCTGCGATCAGGCCGGCCCAGAAGATAAGACCACCTAATCCGAGGATCATCATCACCGCCCGTTCCCGGTACGAGGGGGAGGGTCCGGTCCCTGCCGCGGTCCGGACAAGGAGCAGCCCGAGGATGACCGGGACGGCGGCAAAGAAGACGGTGAGGAGCATGGAGGGGGAGAGGCCGGTGACCTGGGCGGCGGCCACCATCTGGATGACCACGAGCATGCCGCTCCCGAGAAAAGAAAAACCGGCGATAACCGGCAGCCATGCCCAAGGCCAGGGGGGAGCTGGGTGGTGTCTCCGGAACCACCAGGCACCGATCAGGACAGCAGCGAGGATCGGCAGGAGGTTTGCGAAGAGGTTTTGGCCCTGCCACAGACGGACGGAGAGGATCGAGACCGGGATCAGCACCCATTCGGCAGGACTGAACTCCTCGGAAAAGCCGGTCGCAAGGAGGTACCTGCCCTCCGCCCCGGTTACGGCGATGGTGTAGGTACCGGAGGCGGGTGCAGGAAGGGAGAGCGAGGCCCCTTCGAACAGTGCCATCGGGGTGAACGGCTCATAGGCGGGGGGCTGCCGGGTATCCAGGAGAGGGACAACGATGCTGCCGTCTCCCTCCGGGATGCCGGCATCGGCAGGCGGGAGATCCCTGGTGGTGATCCCGGGGCCGATCAGGGCGAAGGGGGGAGCAGTGCCGGGATCAGGGGAGGAGGTCGAGATGCGGAGGTCGGTCCCTGCTTCTGCGCTGATCAGATAGAGATCTGTTTCCCCGGGTTCACCCAGGAGACCATACCAGGCATACGACTTCTCCGCGTCCGGGACGACCACCACATCACCGGTGCTGATCCGGGGAGCATGGGCACCGGACGGGATGACCAGGAGGAGGGCGACCAGCAGGATGAGTGCGGGGGTCCTGATATGCATGGTCCGATCACGGTCATGAGAGACGATAGAGATTGCCATCCCGGCACCCGGGCTGGCCACCTGCCCCGGGCTGAACGCTCCTCATCCGGAAGCCTGGTCCCGACCCTCCCTTCCCATGAAGAGGGCTATGATCCCCCCGATGATAACGAGAAGGGTGCCGATCGCGATGATATCCGGGGTGAGCTGGAGAAAGAGGAAGACACTCGTCAGGATCCCAAAGAGTGGGAGGACCGGCATCCGCCCGATCCTGCCGGGGACGAGAAACGGCCTCTTCTGGTCCGGGGACCGGTAGCGGAGGAGGATCACGGAGAGGTTGACGATCATGAACGTGACAAAGATGGTGAAGTTCGTGACGTTGGCCACAAACCCGATGTCCCCGGCAAAGAGGAAGAGGACTGCCCCGATCGCCGCGACAAGGATCGCGAGGTAGGGGGTCCTCCGGGTCACGTGAACACGGGCGAGCGGCCCGGGAAGGCTTCCTGACCGGGCCATTCCATAGCTGATCCGGGACGCGGCAAGGAGCATCAGAAGGACCGTGTTTGCGGTGGCAAACAGGGCGATGACCGAGAGGACGTCTGCCCCCCAGGGCCCCCATGCCACCGTCGCCACCTCCGCAAACGGCGCTTCGGACCCGGCAAGCCCTTCCCACCCGACAACGCTGACGGCCGAGATGCAGACGAGGATGTAGAGAAGGGTGCAGACGGCAAGGGCGATCATCAGGGCTTTCGGGACGGTCTTCTCCGGCTCACGGGTCTCTTCCGAGAACTTGACCATCTCCTCGAATCCCTGGTAGGCAAAGAAGACGAGTGCGGCAGCGGTAAAGACCCCGGTGATCCCGAACGGCATCTCGAGGTAGTTGACGCTCCCAAGCCGGGGGAGGCCGGCAATGATGATCAGGATGAGACCGACCGCTTCGACGAGGGTGAAGATCCCGGCAACCGCGGCACTCTCCTTTATCCCCGCGATCAGGATGAGGGTAAGGATCGCGATCAGGCCGATGGCCGCAATGATCCGGCCTGTCCCGAACAGGCCGGCGAAGTATCCGCCGAATCCGAGGGCAACGGTGGCTGCGCCGATGATCCCGGAGAAGATGATCAGCCAGCCGACGATGAACGCGATGTACCCGCCGACCGCGGCCGTTGTGTATTCATACTCGGCACCGGCCTTCGGGAACATGGAGGAGAGCTCAGCATAGGAGAGCGCGGAGAAGAGGGCGACGATGGCCGAGATCGCAAAGGCAAGCCAGACGGCGTTTCCTGCACCGGCTGCTGCGGTCCCGATCAGGGCGTAGATCCCGGCGCCGAGGATGATCCCGATCCCCGAGAGGGTGATCTCGGTAAGCCCAAGCGAACGGGAGAGCCGGATCTCCTCTGGCTGGCTGTTTCCCATGGTTGAATGATGGGTCCCGCACAGAAATAGACTATTCGGGTGATCCGGGCGGGGATGCTCCCCCAGCAGACCTGGTGCCCGGCTCTCATGCCTGCAGGAGTGGATCGCTCTCACGGGATCCCGGATGATACAACCCTCGGTTTACCCGGCGGATCCTGCCGTACCCTGGAGCCGGGATGAATCGATCGACGCTTGCCCAGGTTCAGAAAAAAAAGAGATGATTAATAGCGGGGCTTCCTGTGCTTAGGGAGACAGTCCCTGCAGTATACCGGCCTTCCCTGGGTGGGGGTGAACGGAACCTCGCACTCTTTTCCACAATCTGAACATACCGTCTTGGTCATGGTCCGCGGTCCGGACGATGACGGGCCGCCATATCTTCTCTGATTATTCATTCCTACTCATGCAGCGGTTATTCTGCATTGTGGTGTTTGTATGGGG
>JAEAME010001803.1_pt1 | contig 13780 bp, 10 predicted proteins | sample 8958731 | NCBI WGS metagenome assembly JAEAME01 (sample SAMN16933194, study PRJNA681113) | bioreactor sludge metagenome | isolation source: anerobic bioreactor sludge (Control) | place: India:Bengaluru | collected 2018-10-24 | reverse complement strand
TCAATAAACAGAATCTTTGCATTTTGAATTGTATCCCAGATATGGCCAGAGAGCGCAAAAAGTTTTTTCGTACCCTCGGATTCATTCTCTTCTATTTCAAATTTTTCAAAGGATTTCTTTCTATTTTTATGGTCATATTTCTGATGAACTGTTTTTGCAGAAAAACCATGTACTGTCTTAATCTCGCTTTTTGAGATTTTCTTTATTAAAATTTTCTGAAAATTCTTTGGCAACTTTTCTATTTCAAGTTCCCTTGATTCCACATCAATGTCTAAAATATCAATATCAGCAATCTCTAAAAATTTTAGAGCCCACTTTTTGAATTTGGGATTTTCTATTTTGCTCAAAGTAAATCCCATATATCCCCTATCATCTAAGCCAGAAATGATATTTACTTGTTGAAACCATTTAATAATTTTTAGTGAATTTTCTCCATTAAATTGGGCTACCACGGACAAAAAAAGAGCATTATCCCTGGTTCTTTCTTCTAGCCCTTTGCCTTCTTTGAAATTTGGTCCTACAATGATATTATTTTGTTTTCTGATAAATAGTCTGGCTTCTTTTGTAGTCGGTACGTGAAACAACCATTCGGCTGCAACTTTTTCTTCTGTAACCTGAAAACCGTACCGATAACGTATTTGGTCAATTAAAAAAACAATTTCAAAAATAGCTGGCCTATTATCGGTTTCCGTGCTTAATTTAAAATTTTGGATATCAATTTTCTCAGTAACCTGAGTATCTTTCGCTGAATTAAATATGAAGTTTTTCATAAACGAAATCGCTTTAAAAAAATTGCTTTTACCGCTTGCATTTGCTCCATAAATTATCGCACTTTTTAATAGATTCAATTTATAAGTTTCAAAAACATGAGTATCTCTATATTCTTTTAATGAAGATGCCAACAGGCTAAAAGTAACTGGCATTTTAAAAGATCTGTAATTTCCAACTGTAAATTCTATCAACATGGTTACCTCAAAAAGGTTATATCATATGCTTTAATGAAATAGAATGAGATTTTTTCTCATATTTGAAAACAATATACTAAAACTTAATCATTATTGCAAGCAGTTTTTTTAAGTAATTATATTTAGAGAGCTATTAATTCTAACAGTACTTTAATGATATAATAATCTTTACTGTATTTTGCTATTAACGTTATTGTTTGAGTCTTTTGCGCTGTGCTATATTTCACAAGGCTATTTTAAATTCGTTTATCAATCTCATGATATTCACGATTCTTATTATTCTCATTTTTCTGATTGGCATTATACGGCGGATTGCCAATGATCACAGATATTTTCCGCTCGTTCTGCCGCTGAATCCGCTCCACATTTTCGGCGCTAATACCCAGCATATCATATTGCTTGCCCGCAAAGCTGAATCCCATATTATCCAGCGTATCCACAAAACAGAGGTTGTGGAACTCCCGATACTCGCCCGTCTTCTGCTTGTAAGTGAACTCGATGTTGAGATTGGCAATGTAATAGGGCAGAATGGCCACTTCATTGGCATGGATTTCGTGGTCATATTTATAGCGCAGCTTGTCTTTATCCGAGATATGGTCGATAATATCACAAATGAACGTGCCCGTGCCCGTGGCTGGGTCAAGAATCTCCACATTGCGATCATCCAGAAACTTGCCAAAATGCTGATACAACAGGTATTCCGTGCTCTCGATCATAAATTTCACAATCTCATTCGGAGTATAAACCACGCCCAACCGATCCGCCGCTTTGGGATTGTAGCTCTTATAAAATGTCTCATAAACCACTTTCAAGAACTTTTGCTTTTCGTGATGATCGGGAATACCAGCCGCCGCCGCATTGATAGCCTGGTAATAATGCTGAATCTGCGCCAGCACCGTGCGCCGAATACTGCCGGTGAAAAAAGTGTCGATAATCTGTTCCAACTGGCGGGCAATATTGTTTTCCCGATGAAAATACGGCTCATCAAAAATGGTATTGAAAATATCTTCCGTGAGAATATGCTGGATCATCATCTCCCGAATGTCCTCGATAACGATGTCAGGATTGATGCTCTGGCGGCACAAATCTAAAAATTGATCCCGTGCCTGAATGAAGCTGGGATTGGTTTGCCCCTGCTCGATAATGATGTCACGGATGGTCTGGGTGACTTTAGGAATGTCCTGCTTGAATAGCTCGATGGCGGTGCGGAAATTCTTCACTTCAGGTCGCTCGAAATTGACAAAGGTTTTCAGGATTTGATCCAGCGCTGTTAAGTCAGTCATGTTGATTCGCATTACCTCAGCCCCAGCCTGGATTAATACCGCCTGCTGGCTGTCTTCAAACAGGATATTATCCCTGGGATAGCCTTTGGCAAATTTCTTCCTGATTTCCTCATCCAGCATATCAGATTCGTCTTTGCTCTCCCAATAGCCCCAGTCCTGGCGCAGCATATCTTTCAGCGTCCCATCAGGCGTGATATTTTTGCCCTCTTTCGTCCTGATGGTCACTTCGGGCACCAGCATTAAATCTTTCTGCCTGGCATAGTCATTGAGTAACGCATAAAACGCATTCCTGATGGAAGTCTCTTTCTTGCTTCCGCCAAAGCGAATGATCTTATCGACCTCAGCGTAGTATTTTTTGATGGAGTGGATGTCCATGATTTCTAAAAGAATCAGGTTAAATTTTTATGATTTTATTAGCTTTCGTTCGATACTGAATAAAATTTAATCAAATTGAGCTTGTTTGTCAATGGATATTTTTTAGGTTACCTTTCTTGCAGGTATTTCTATCCTTCGTCCTGAAATTGTTAAAAGACAAGTTCCCAACGGACACCTATGACCAGATGGAATTCATCTCGGAAATTGACTTCATCTGGCTCAATTATTTGGTTTAAAATTATAAAATAAATTCAACAATGTCAACAGAAAATCCCAGTATTTTTTCACTTCTCAATTCTTCATATCTTACTTCTTCCAATTGCCGAATTTCGCCTATCCCCGAATAAAACTAATTCCCCAATTACACCTGTCTGTCTCTGGCATGATTTGTCAGGCTGTACAATTTATAAACCATCTTTTATCAAAAAACCCTTGACTTTTATGATTTTATTTTGTTTATTTAAGGCAGTAACTTATAACTTAATAAGTTAGGAATTATTTCAATGAATGATTATTTGCTCTGGTTTAATATTATCCTCTTATGGATAGCAACATTTTTGACCACTTCTGTTCAAGCTATGGATTTTTTACATCAGGACAATAGATTGCTTGACAAGCTCCGCCCGAAGTGGTTACAAAAAATTTATAAGTTGATTCAGGATCATATGATTTAATAAAAATGTAAAAAACTTTATCCTTTTGAATTCGATAATCATTTATGCCTATATCCAAATTTGTTTTATTAAAAAACTCTGGATGCTGCTGATCGGTATATTTAGGGATCTTCTTTTTTGAATAGAAAATACCAGCCTTTTCCTTGTAAAGTATCTTTTCAAATTTTATATCAGTTGATTTTAAATTCATAACTTTCAATTGAAATATGTTATTTTCATCCAGATTAATTGAAACTATTCTTGGTAATATTTCCTTACGATATTTTTTTTTAAGCCTATAACTGTAAAATCTGAAGTAGAATAAAAATAAAGGAAACAAGATAGAAGAAATATTTTTATAGCTTTCTAATAATCTACTAAATTTCATGGTCAAATCTCCTTTTGACTTTTATATTTTTATAATGTGCCTTGGCAAACATTTCAATTGATTCTTGAAAGTAATACCTTTCCAGAAAACCATTATCCTACATTATTATCTACAATAGATTTTTCTTTTAAACCTACTAAACCCTAATTGCTGAATTACCCAATTTCCAAACTCACATCATCAAACCACGCTGTGCCTGTCCCAACAAAACGCAGCAGCAGATGCACCCGCTCTGGCGCAGGAGAAAGGGGCGGCGTAATTACTTCGATTTTAGTCCAATCCTGCGTACCGCATAAATAACGTTTGCTCTCGATAACCTGATAATTGGAAGTGTCGAAAATATTGCCCATCTCAGGCGTGAAAAAACGAATGGCAATATCCGCTTTGCTGTTCAAATCTTCGGTCTTAACCATCGCTGATAATTTCAATTTTGCCCCATCAGCAATAGGCGTTTCGCCATAAGCAGGCCCAATCGACGTAGCAATCCAGGCTGTTTCAGCGTCTTGAAAATTTTCTATTTTCAAAGAACAATGATCGCTGTAGCCCTGCTGCCGATCCAAACAGCCAATCGCATTGCCACTCATTTGAAAAGTCCACTGCCAGATTTTATTGAACTTCTCTGGAAAATCGAATAATGATTTTGAAAATGAATTCAATCCACTGATGTAAATCGGTATGCCCAAAATTTCTGATGTGTGCGGCTCCTGCGCAGCTTGAATTATGGTAGCGGCGTTTTTTTTATTGATGGAATAAATCTTAAATTTCGCCCGAAATTCTTGTTTGCCCTTTAAATTGACATCCCTGGCTTGATCGCAAATGCGATAGCCAAAATGCGTGTCCCACATGTAAGCGCATACGCCAGCAGAGACCTCTGGCTCCGAGAGAATTTCAATCACAGGGTTGGTATCTTCAATCCCCCAGAAAAATTGATCACCAGCTTTTAGTTGAATGTTATTTTTATCCGATGTCTCCAGATGATGATGAAGAATTTTGAAAGCACCATTCTTCCTCTTCGCATAGCAAGCCTGGTATAATTTTTTGATTTTGGGATCAGTTGAAAAAACTTGCTCTGGAAAGAAATTGCAAAATTCGATCTCACCATGATTGGGATTCGGAGTAACCAGCCATTCGCTTCCTTCAGGAATAACCAATTTCGCTGTAATCGAAAAAACGTAGCTTTGCATTGCTGGGGAAAATTTCACACTGACTTCATATTGGCTGATCGCACTGCCCGATTCATTTTGCCCCTCGCAACGAAAGAAAATTTCATCTTTATCCTGCTTGATAATTGTTAGTCTTCCTTTCGATCCCGTATTTCGGTCAGGATGCTGATGATTGGCATATTGCCACCAAAACAGTGGCATCGGAACTGATTCGCCGATGATCATTTTGCCGTGGGGCTTTAAACAGACATTGCAAAATTTGAGGTCACGGATTTCTGCTATCGTTTCATCGCCATCGAATAGCATCGCACTGGCGCGGCCAGTTTGTTCAATACAAAAGCTCGTTCGTTTCATGATTAACTTCCGTCTTCTTTCAATCCTGACACGATTACCAGGCTTAACCAGTTTAGTAATCGTTTTCGATATTCTTTCCTATATCAAGTATCTGGTATCCAGAATCCAGTAACCAGAATCAAGTATCCAGTATCCAATATCCAGCAATCTGGAATTTACTTCTGAGAGATATATTCTGCCACCTTCAAAACAACTTCAGGCTTTGTCTCATAAGGCAGCACGCCCGTCCCGATGCACACCTTTTCCCTGTTTTTTGCCAGATCGATTACTCGATCCGCCTCTTTCAAGACTGCATCCAGGTCACCTTCCGAAAGAACGTTGGGATTCATGTTGATTCTGACCATCACCTCAGGGTATTTTTTCATCTCTTCCATAAATTTGGCTTGATCGGTTTCCGAAGGACAAATCACATAGCCCGTTCCAGTTTCCATAATCGAATCGAGAATCGTTGCCGTATCGCCGCCAATGATGCAGGGCACAGGATGCCCGACAATGGATTCAGCCTGTTGGAGGATCGACTTGAGCGGCGGGAGCGCAATATCGTGAAAAATCTGCGGCGAGATAATTGGTGGAGTGGCGGCCGATTCAAAAAAGGCAATGTCCAATCCGTGATCCACGATCGCTCTGCAAAAATTGACCTGTCCTTCGACGAGATGATGCAATGCCTTCAGAACAATATCAGGCAAGGTGAGGATTTCTAAAAGCAATGATTCAAACCGAACCAAGTTGCTTGCAATAGAAAACGGTCCGCTCACTGGAATTCGCACATCCGCCTCGGGCAGCGCTCTGGCGAGGCGCCTCCCGATTTCCAGTACCATGGGAATTCGACCTGAACTCTGGGGATTGAATAACGGCAAGGCGATGATTTCGTTTGCCGACGAACAGAGATGGCTGGTAATCGCTGGAATGCCATTCAATTTTGGCTGTTCGACAATTGCGCCATACGCTTCTGGCTCCAGGTTGTAAATATCGATGCCAAGGATGACGGGGGAATGGTGATACCGCTCGAACGCCGCCTGGTGTCCTTGAAACAACAGCTCGCCATCCCTGGACGCTTCCCAGGGAGATTTCTGGATTAAGGCGGCAGCGTGCTCATAAACCGAAGGTGAAAATTGCATAGTATCCTGCTCCGAATTTTAGTAGTTGATCAGTTACGTTCTCACCCAAATATTAAAACTATTTTGACCGCGAATTCCACGAATTATTCGTATTTCGCGAATCGTCAATTGGCGGATTAGCGAAATTAGCATTATTCGCGAAATTAGCGGTCCAGCTTTTCTCAACTATCCTCTCAACCCTCCCACATTGATCCCTTTAATAAAATGCCGCTGCGCCAGAAAGAAGACTACAATATTCGGGATCAACACCAGTACCGACGCGGCCATGATCAAATGCCATTGCGTCACTCCTGAGCCGATGATCTGGGTTTTGAGCAGATTCAGTCCCAGCGTTAGCGTGGCTTTTTCAAATGAATTGATGTAAATCAGCGGATTGAAAAAATCATTCCAGCAGCCGATGAAGCTGAACACGATGATCGTGGCAATGGCGGGTCGGGCTAACGGGAGGATGATATTCCAGAAAATGCGGAAGCGACTGGCGCCGTCCAGTAACGCCGCTTCATCGTATTCATACGGAATGGTCAAAAAGAATTGTCGCAACAAAAAAATGTAAAAGGGCGAGCCAAAAAAAGCAGGCACGATCAACGGCAAAAAAGTATCGACCCAGCCTAATTTTGAAAACAGGACGTACAGCGGAATGATAGTCACCTGGCCTGGCAATAACATGGTGGCGATGCACAAGCCGAACAATTTGTTCCTGCCCCGAAATCGTAGTCGTGAAAAACCATACGCCACCAGTGCGCTGGAGAAAACTGTTCCGATAATGACAGAAACCGTGATAATAATTGTGTTCAATAAAAACCTACCGAACGGCAACAGCGTCATTGCATCTTGATAATTGTTCCAATGCAATTTTTCTGGAATCCATTGGAACGGCACCTCGAACACGCCATCGAGACTATGCAACGACGAGGAGATCAGCCACAACAGCGGCGTGATAAAGACCAGCGCCAGGGTGATTAGCACCAGATAGGAAACGCCGATTTTAAGATATTTGAATGAAGTGAACATTATTCTATTCTGTTGCTCCCCAAAACTTTATTATTTTAAAAAAGTGTTTTAGGTCTCACGCAAAGCCGCAAAGAACGCAAAGTAAAAAAAGATACTTACTTTTTTCTTTGCGGCTTGGCGGCTTTGCGTGAAAATAAAATTTGTTTGTGGTCTTCATCCACGTTAGCCAACATCCCCCGATTCATAATAAACCCATCGCCTCGATAGACTGAATTGAATGAAGGTGAAGATCAAAATAATGATAAACAGAATCCACGCCAGGGCTGAAGCATAGCCCATTTGAAATTGCTGAAACGCTTTCTTGTACAGATAGAGCACGAAAAACAGCGTGGAATTATTGGGACCACCTTCCTGTCCCTGTGCCGATGAAGCGGTCATCACGAACGCCTGGGTAAACACCTGAAACGAGCCGATGATATTCATCACCAGGTTGAAAAAGATCGCTGGCGAAATCAAAGGCAGCGTAATATGAACCGTTTTGCGCCAGCGTTGAGCGCCGTCCAGATCGGCCGCTTCATAAAGCTCCTGGGGGATGCTCTGCAGCGCTGCTAAATTGATGATCATGCCGCCGCCGATTCCCCAGAGTGACATCAAAATCAAAGCGGGCTTGGACCAGACTTCGCTTTGCAGCCACAGGGGTCCGTCGATTCCGATCCAGGATAATGCCCGATTGAGCAGCCCAAATTCGGGATTGAAAATCCACAGCCACAAAATGGAGATCGCAACGAGATTCGTCACCGATGGCAAAAAGTAAATGGTGCGGAAAATATTCATGCCCTTTAGTTTTTGATTCAACAACAGCGCCAGGGCTAATGACAAGCCCAAGCCCAATGGCACAGAAAACAAAACATAATAAGCCGTGTTCCAGAGGCTTTTATAAACCAATGGATCATCGAATAAAATTTGCTGGTAATTCTCCAGTCCAATCCAGCGAGGCGGCGATAACAGGGACCATTGGGTGAAGCTCATCAGCATTGAAAACAGAATCGGACCTGCAGCAAAAAAAATAAATCCGATGAGCCAGGGCGAGATGAACAGCCAGCCCTGTAGTGTTTCGGCAGTTGAATGGCGCAGTTTGTTATTCTTCATGCTTATTCATTTTATATTTTTGAATTGATACCCTTGTGAAGGTTTAAAATAAGAAAGAATAGCCCTGAACCATAAGGATTTAATTTGGATCATGATCACGCTTTTTCTTGTTTCGTTAAGAGAAAGCTTCGAATGATGGGAGTAAATAATCCCCCACTTTTCGAAAATTTAATTGCTTTTTCAAGACCGTATTGACAAATATACTTTTCTGTCCGACAGGGTTTTTCACAAGGCTGGCCTGTGTATAGCTTTTCAAGAACAGGAATCGCTCGCTTATCACCGAATTGTCCGATGGCCCAGATGGCATGATTTTTGTCTTTGAAAGAGTGATTATCCGATTCAATATAACTGAGCAACGCTTCCACGCAATCCCCGCCAAACTCGGCTTGAGCAGTCTGGCATACGGATTTCACTGTCGAATAAATACCCCAGAACATCACGAATAAAACTACAGCAATTATCAGCAAAGCGATTGGTAACCCGTATGCCAATATCTTTTTCATTTTTCTTTGTTTGGCCGAATTCTGTTTTTCATCGTTTGTCATCAGACACCTCCATATTGTCTTTTATTAGGGCATAATTTATTTTAAAGGCCAGGCTTCCACCCCGTGGATTCGCCTGGGTATCACAACTATAACTACTTTCATCCGATTTGATTTTCCGAAAACTTTAAGAATTCCCTCCGAGCTCGAATTGAATCATTGGGATTCATTCGGCCACATTTTTATTTTATTAGAATCCATCCCAATTTTTTCAAAGCAAAAGATAGGGAGCAACGCACAGCGCCAACCAATCCGCCACACAATGCCCAATCGCCGCACTTTCGTAGCCATATTTATGATAAATAATGGCAAAAATAACCGAGCCGCTGAAATTGAGAAAGTACATTTCCCTGAATCCATTGTGCCACAATTCAAAATAGAGCGCTGATAAAATGATTGCAAGAATAGTCCCACCCGATTTTTTTCTGAACAAATACAATATCAAAGTCTGAACACCGAGACGGGTTAGCACTTCTTCGCCGATCAAATTCCGAAAGCCACCCCAAAATCCCAATTTTAAAAATAGCGTGCTCTGCTTCATTTGATTCAATCTTTCAAATAAGCCATCTTTGAATATTAAATAGGTGATCCCATAGACGACGATGACCATGAGCAATCCCGTCAGAATTCCGATGGGAATGGTTCTTATTATCGGATATCTTTTTTGTGTCAAGATGAAGCCGCCACCCGCAATCGAATTTTCTATTTTGAGAGCAAATCGGGTGATAACATAGACCAAAACAGTCCATTTCAGGATATCAAATAGCACCATCAAAAATAACACTTGATTGGTGATCCCCTGTTGCTCGCCATAAGAAACGTATAGCGGCCAGGCGCCCAAAATATAAAAAACCGTATTTAATATCAATGAAGCACCTGTGAAAATATAAAGCAATTTTTGGTGGGCAATTTTCCAGCCTTCTTTGTTCAAAACGCTGATGACGCCGATTAACAGCATGAGTTCCATTAATATTTTTGGTCCGCTGATCATGATACAATCCTCATCGTTTTTTTTATGAGATTGGAAATAATTTTAATATACGAAGTGCAAGATCAATTAATATTTCATCAAGTTTTTCAATCACACAATTCGTTGTAAGAGCAATTCCGATGTCATTATCTCTCAGAATGAAAGCAAGACAATAAAACGTACCCCCAGAACCTGAATGAAAACTCACATGTTGGTAACTATCATAGTTGTCTAATAACATCCAACCAAGACCATACTTATTCCCCGAATGAATCATTTTGTAGGAGCTACGTGATAGAATGCCCCCCTGACCTTTCATTCCTTTTAGATTATCCTGAAGGAATTTTACATAATCAATGATAGACATATTGATATCACCTGCTCGCTCCAGCCCAAGTTTTGCCAGGTGATAATTTGCGTGAGGACTATGAGCGATTAATCTCCTCGTCTTAGGATCAGGCCAATGTCCCCATGGCTGGTTTGCTCCAGAATTCGCTGGCCAGCCAAAAGATGCCTCAATATCCAATGGTTGAAATACTGTTTCAATTAATAAATTTTGCCAGTTTTTAGTTGTCACTTTTTCTAACATCGAGACCGCCATTACATATCCCACATTTGAATACTGAAACCCGCCATAATATTTAGCCTTGCTCAATGCCCATTTGAATAAATCCATGCGATCAATTCGTGTATCAGTATTGAAATTTGGTAAAAAAATTTCTTTTGTTTCGATCTCCTTTGATACCAATCCAGCTCGATGTGTTAATAATTCTTTCAAAGTGGCATCGAAGTATTCTTTTTTTGAAAATTCTATCAATTCAGGAAATAAGTCAAAAAATTTAGTATTCCAGTTTATTAATCCTTTTTCAACTAACGAGGCGGCGGCAAAAGATAGGATTGCCTTTCCATTTGAACCAAGATGAAATCGGTCTTCTATTGTCAGGGAATCGTTAGAATTTATTCTTCGTAGCCCCTGTGTTATCAAAGCGTATACAGAATCACCTGTAAAAACGGCTACTGTAAGACCTGTAAGCCCATTTTGAGATATAGTCTTATTCATCATTATCGAAATCTTGCTATTGGTTTTTACACTGCAATTAGAATCACAGGCAGCAAAAAAATAAAAACCTGACAAGATTATTGATTGGAATTGAACAACAATTAATATGCTAATTTTCTTCATATCGGTGTCCCACAGCTTTTTTTTTTGCTTTGTATAATGAATTTGTTCAATCGATCTTATATTCACAATCATAGCATTTCTTATCTATGACACATAAATTTCCTCCACATTTGGGGCATCGCCATTCGTCTTCTTGCTCCTTAAGCCACTGCTCTGCGCCAATCTTTTTTATCCGCAGCAAATTATCAATGGGGCTGATTTTATCATCCCGAACATGACGTTGATTGAAATCCCTGAGCTTGGCACATGGGAAATCGGTACATTCAAAACAAAACGCTATTTGTTTCTTTCTTAATAAGGCACAATCTCTTTTGATCCAGGCACAATTTTTATCTTGTATGCGGCACCCTTCACAGCCGTGTTTCAGATTTTTTTGTTTTAACAATCCTTTCGCTCTTGCCAGGTAATGCCTGCAAGTGCCGCAATAAAATCCGCACGGGCCTGCTAAATTTATTTCGTGGAATTTGTAATGGCTCATTTTGTTCCTTACTTATCTTTGCTGAATTATGATTTGATGCTTTCCATTCAGGATCACTTTTAATTTTCCAGTCCGCTTTTCATCCGTCCAGTGGAAAGCAGTCGGATTGCCATCCAACAAAATTATAGGCTTTTCATGGCAAGAAAAAGTCACATCCGTCGTTCCCAATCCCTGAATCATATAACGATTCCTCATTTTTTCGACCTGAGCTTCCAACAATTCGGCGCCGATCAATTCGGTCAAAATTGGAAATTCAGGTTCTCGGGATTGATAATGAATGGTGAGTCGATGATCTTCTGCTGTGTAATATTTAGCTGGAATTTTCAGTGATCCCATCACCTTTTCGCCATCGACTTCCAGCCAGGAAATGAAATCACCTTGACCTGACTTTGTAATTTCCCAGCTCCCGTTCCGAAAAATGAGTTTTCTTAATGACGCCTCAGGAACCAGCGGAGCAGGATGACAGGTGATGCTGCCAGCATCGAGCGCAATGCCGATAACGGAATAAATTAAAGCCTGATACCAGCCCGCCGTACAATTGAGATTCCAGGCAGCGCCGTGATGCTGCCATAATTCTGGGCGCTGATGTTTGGTCGATAAAAATTCAGGACAATAGCCCAATCGAGCGTAACATTCCTCCACCAAATTTAACCATTTTTGAATCGCACTCCATTTCCCTGCACGGGCGAGCAATTTGATGGCAGGCAGATCCCAATGCGGATACCAGCCTGACATGGCAGGCTCGCTATTGTGATTTCTATCCCACGCTGGCGTCATTTTCAAGCCAGTGTCACCCAATAAATGATGCTCGATAAACTCCGCTGCTTTTCTATCATGATTTTTCAAAAGCTCAAATCCAAATTCCGACTCTAAAAATAACAATGAAAAAATAGGGAACGATTGCAATTGAGTTTTTGCCACTGAATCGAAAGAATCGCAGACGAATCCCTGTTCATCGTCCCAGAAAGTCGGCAGAAAAGATTTTTCAATTTTACCTGCCATTTCCTTCGACTGGTTGGCGGTGGGAACATCGCCGATGGTTAATGCCAGCTTCTCCAGGTTTCGGCACAGGCAATACCAGGCGCCCTGGTCGATTGCCACATAAAAATTTTCGGTGCACCCCATTTTGTACGGAATATCTGGATATATTCCGAAGGACGGAAATAATCCATTTTCATCGCATCGTGATTTTAAAAAATGAAAGGCATGAGCCAGCGTAGTGTAATTTGATCGGATGATCATGGCGTCCCCTGTCTCGGCAAATAAAGATAGCACCAGCTCGGAAAACAGAAAATCCATAGCCCCGATGCCACGGCTATCCATCGGCTCGAATTGTCGAGTCCAGCGACCAGGGATGGCGCCATCGAAATCCCGATAGCTGTTGATGAAATTTGCCATTCGCTGCACAAAAGCACGATCGCCCCAGCGCAACATGGCTGGCGCAGTAACAAGATTATCCCAGGCCCAGATCCAATAATAAGTGCCAGGGCAGGCTCGGGTCATGCCTGCGTCCTGAACTTTCGCCGACTCGACGATCAATGGCGTTTGAGAGAAGAATTCCTGAATCCCAGGATAGCCTGGGATTTCCAACTGCGGGACTTGTTCTGCCAGTTCTCGATAGCGTTTCGATTTGAGATAAAATGGTTTTTTGATTTCATGACCGACTTTTAGCTGATCAAGTTTTTGATGGGAAAATTGCACCTGAAACAGTGGTGCTTCAAATATGCTTTTAGTTTTTTGAATGAATTTGGTTTTGAATTGAATCCAGTTATTTTTTTCAGTCGAATGAAAATAATCATCGCCGCCGATCAAACTCCAGGTATCGGCATCGTACAGCTTGAGTTTCAAATTTTGATATTCTGGCCAGGCATCTTCCAATTTTGCCATCCCAGAAATCAAGCGTTTGTTGAAAATAATTCTGCGCCAGCCTTCGGGGATCAAAAAGTCGCCCTGGTAATCACCTGTTCGCTTGAGCCATTGGCTCAGCTCGATCACATCGGTCGCTTTCAAAAAGATAAAATTATCATTTGAAGTTTCAGGCTTCTCCCATGAGCGATTGCCATGAACTTCAGTTGTCATGGAAAGCGAGTTCCACCAGACCGAGAATTCCAGATTTTCAATCGAAACCGACGAGCCCGTTTTTTTTGCCATGCAGGAGGCAAAAAGCGTGTCTCTTAAAACCGCTATTTTCAAGGTGAAAGAAAAACC
>JAEAME010001801.1_pt1 | contig 13785 bp, 13 predicted proteins | sample 8958731 | NCBI WGS metagenome assembly JAEAME01 (sample SAMN16933194, study PRJNA681113) | bioreactor sludge metagenome | isolation source: anerobic bioreactor sludge (Control) | place: India:Bengaluru | collected 2018-10-24 | reverse complement strand
AAATGTGTAAACCTTAAATGGTCTAAATCGTACTCTGCTATAAAACCCAAAGAGTATATTTGCATGTCGTTAATATCTGAAATAGCCAACCCGTTTCTTGGAGCATTTGTAGGTGGCTTATTCTTTGGTTTAGCTTATTGCACAGCTTCCTGTTTGCCTGTTGTAGCAGGTTATATTGCAGGTGTGGGCTCAGGTTTTAAGCAAAGCATCAGAATAACTTTGATCTTCAATACAGGAAGAATTATCGCCTATACATTGATTGGCGCTTTAATCGGTTTATTTTCTGGATTACTGGGGTTTTTTGTTTCTGCTGAAGCGATTTCGCCTTTTCAAATTTACTCTTCGTTTGCCTTTGGATTAGTAACCGTAGTCATCGGTGTGATGTTGCTAATTCAAGCAAGAAAAGACCGATGTGATTGCAGTGACACGAACACGATTGTTGCAGTTGGAAGATTTAAGCGGTTCGGTGTCGACTTCGGTGCATTTACCCTTGGCTTTACCCGTGGATTAATAGTATGCGTACCATTAATTCTACTATTAAGCACGTCATTAACTTTAGTTGATCCCGTTGGGAGCATAGCAATCGCAGTCCTGTTCGGATTGGGTACAAGCATCTCACCACTCCTCCTTCTGGGTGGAGTTACTGGTTGGTTACTTAGCAAGGCACCACTTTTTCGAAAATGGATATCAATAACTGGCGGCATTATACTCATCTTACTCGGTATCATTTCAGTGTATAGTTCATTAAGTCAAATGATGTAATGGAGAGGGAAATATGGCGGGAGAAATAATAGGCGACATACTACGGCTCACCGTGCTGACAGGCCTTGGAGTAGCAGGAATACTGGCTGTTCTGATCTGGAAGAAAAACCTTGTGATGCGAGTAACATTTCTTAGGTTTGTCATTCAATTGGTTGCTTTTGCTGCTATATTCTATGTTTTCTCTTATTCGACTTTGATCCCGATGCTGTATGAACTGATATTCATTTTTGGTTTAACAATTTTTCTGGGAAGATTCTTCTGTGGATGGCTATGCCCTCTTGGTTTGATCATGGACTTGGAAAGTCTAATTAGGCGTGCATTGAAAATTCGCCATCGAGTAATTCCTAATAAACTGAACATTGCCCTTCACAAGGCAAGGTATGCTATACTTCTAGTTTTTCTGTTAATGCCGCTAATTTTATACTTGCTTGATCCCCAAGACATCATGGTTTCACCGATTATGGTTGAAAAATTAGCGGGTCATTTCCGTCCATATAGCATAATACTTGACCCCATGATTCCCTTCATTGTCCCATGGAGCAACACGGCTACAATAAATTTAGCCGGGATAAGTTTTTCTTATCCATATGTGTTGAATATCATAACATATACGAGCGAAGGATTAGGACAAATTCTTGCAATATCATTTGTCATTGTCACCTTGATTGGCGGCTTTTTTATACGGCGAGTTTGGTGCCGTTTTTGCCCCACAGGAGCGTCAATAGCGGCCATTAATAGGTTCAAGGGTTTTAAGTCTGTACCAATGCTATATGTAGAGAAAGATGAAGAGAAATGCACAAAATGCGGAGTTTGCAAACGTGCCTGCCCGGTGCAAGTTAACGAAATTTATGATCAAAAAGGTGGAAAAATCGCTACATCTCAATGTATGGTTTGCGCAAGATGCATAGAAATGTGCCCGTACGAAGATGCCTTGAAACTAAAGTTAGGTAGCAAAACAGTGTTTAAGTCAAGAAACTGGTTGAACCCACCCGATAACGAATGAGGAAAAGAGAAATGAGTAAAAAAACAGTTGAAAAAAGATACATGCCTGAAGTATCTAGAAAAGAAATTGATGAACTAAGAAATACCGTGAAAGCAGCATCTCAAAAAATTATCGCAGACAACATTGACCGAATGAAGAAAGCTGACCCGCATAGACCAGAAAGCATGAAGTATTTTGATAACATAGCTAACTTATTTGGTCAACGCCAAGAGGAAATTCAAGCGGAAAAAGAAAAAGGCAAAAAAGTTATAGGTTATATGTGCCTGTTTGCTCCGACAGAATTGATTTTGGCAGCAGATGCTGTACCTGTGCGTGTTAACTCTGGTTGGTATGATACTTCCAAGCTCGGCGATAGAGTAGTGCCCGTTGAGGTTTGTCCGGTACTACGCTCGACCATTGGCGCTAAAATGATTGAACTCTCCCCATTCCTTGAGAAGAGTGATGCTTTAATCAGCGTTTTAACGTGTGACGGCATGACGAAACTAAGCGAAATATTGAGTGACTCAAAGACTATTTGGGGAATGAACGTTCCTAGAATAAAAGACTCAACTCAATCTTTACGCTTCTGGAATGACGAAATTAAACACATGAAAAAGCAAATTGAGGAGTTCACCGGTAACAAGATAACACGGAAAAACCTTAAAGAATCCATCGAAATCAGTCATCGAGCAACAAAAGCATTTAGACGACTCCAAGAGCTGCGAAAAGGCAATCCAGTAATAATGGGCAGAGACGCCATGCTTGTCAATCAGGCTTATAGTTGGGATGATAAGAAACGCTGGACAGAAAAAACTGAGGCACTATGTGATGAACTTGAGAAGAGGGCTCAAAATAAAGATTGGGTTTGTTCTCCTGATACTCCCAGAGTAATGGTTACAGGTACACCAATGTTTTGGCCAGACAATTGGAAATTACCGACGCTAGTAGAAGAAGGTAACCCTCAAGGTATCATCGTAGCTGACGAACAATGTAGCGGCGAAAGAATCTTAAACGATCCCATTGGGGTAGACGAGTGGTCTATGGATGATATGCTAAACGCTATCAGCGAACGCTACCTCATGGCTTCCACTTGTCCATGTTTCACAAGCAAAGACGGGAATGAGGACCGTATAAACTGGCTCCTAAACAAGGTCAAAGAGTGGAATATTCAAGGCGTAATCTACTACGTTGTCCGAGGCTGTATGCTTTATGCAATGGAATACACTAGGGTCAAAAAGGCATTGGACAAAATTAATGTCCCAGTCTATTATCTTGATACCGAATATACAAGGGAAGACGTGGGGCAAATGAAAACACGTGTTGAAGCATTCCTTGAAATGCTAACTGCGAGAGTGGATCTGTAAAGTGATCACTGTTGGAATGGACCTAGGAACTCAACGTGTAAAAGTAGTGGTCCTAAAAGACGACACAGTCGCTGGACGTGCACAGGCATTTGCAGGTTTTGATCCTACAAAAGCCGCTGAAGAAGCTGTCAATGAGGCACTAAAACAAGCTAAACTTAAACTCAGCGACATTCAACACTTTTCCGCCACTGGTTCAGCGATGGATATGGCACCATATGCAAACAGCACTGTAAGTATGATGGGTGCAGACGCCAGAGCAGGCGTAAACCTCATCCCAGCAGCTCGCACAATAATCGATGTAGGTGCAGAAGAAGCCCGAGCTGTTAAATGCGACGAAAAAGGCGTTATGGTCGATTTCGTGGTTAACGAACGCTGTGCAGCGGGCGCTGGAGCATTCATCGAAGCCATGGCACGTGCGCTAGAGGTAAAATTGGAAGAAATGGGTCCACTTGCACTTAAAGCAGAACGTGCTAGCCCAATCAATGCGTCATGCGTCATATTCGGTGAATCCGATGTCGTCTCACTAATTCACCGCCAAGAATCGAAACCAGAAATCGCTCGTGCAGTATTCGATGCCATGGCAGACCGTATTTCATCGATGATTCACCGCTTGGGTGTAAATCCCGAAGTCGTCCTAGTTGGGGGCGTTGCCAAAGATGAAGGCTTCGTAGCATCGCTCAATCGTAAGCTTGGGGTAACAGTAAAGATCCCGGAGTTTCCCGATTATGTAGGTGCATATGGCGCGGCACTTGTTGCGACTACTCGTGTAAAGGGAGGCAAGTAGAATGAACGGAGGCAGTAAAAAAGAGGAATTTTGGCGTTGGCAGGAATATCAACGAATAATGCCGAACAAAAAATGGAGTAGTAAAGACATAATAACCGCTGGAGTAGATGTTGGTTCCGTTGGGTCTAAAGCCGCCATAATGATTAACGGAGAAGCTTATTCATGGGGAATCACACGCACAGGGTCAAATAGTCCTGAGAGCGCAAAAAAAGCCCTTGAGTACGCTTTGCAAGGAACCGGATTAACTGTAGGTGACCTCAAGTTTATTGTTGGCACAGGATACGGACGAGTGAATGTACCTATGGCAAACAAAGCAATCACAGAAATTGCTTGCCACGCGAAAGGCGCCAACTACATCTGGGGCCCCAACGTACGAACTGTTCTTGATGTAGGTGGACAAGATATTAAAGCGATAAAAATCGATGAAACGGGCAGAGTTGTCTCTTTTTTAATGAATGATAAATGCGCCGCTGGAACTGGTAGAGGAATGGAAGTCTTTGCAGATTTACTCCAGATTCCAATCGAGGAAATCGGCGATATTTCTCTCAAAGTAGAAAAGGAGCCGGATCCCGTAAGTTGCACATGTGTTGCCTTCGCAAAAACTGAAGCTATGGGACTTTTGCGTAAGGGCTGGACTAAAGAAAAAGTATTAGCTGCGTACACACGTGCAATGGCTGTTCGCATGGCTAACTTGATCAATAGAGTTGGTCTTGAAAAAGAGTTAGTTATTACTGGCGGTCAATCTAAAAATATAGGTATTGTAAGTCGAATAGAAGTTATTCTAGGAGTTAAGTGTCTTCCAATGCCCCGATGGCGAGAGGATGGCTTAGACCCCATGGTCGCTGGTGCTTTAGGAGCTGCGCTGTTTGCTAAGGCACTCTACGAGAAAACGCAAAAAATTTGAGGGTGAATAGAGCATAATCACGCATTATGGCTACTGTGATGGTTCAGGTGAATACTATATCATAGTTGACTCTGAAAAGTGCGTTGGTTGCGGGAATTGCGTCAGAGCCTGTCCTCAAAAAGCACTTCAATTGCAGTCTGAATTCATTGATCTAGAAGACAGGATTGTGGCTGCTGTAACTGAAGAGCACCGCAAGAAAATAAAGTACACTTGTTCCAGCTGTAGACCTGAAACTAATGGAACACCCTGCATTTTGGCGTGCGAATTAAAGGCAATAACTAGCGTCTGGAATTTTCGATAGCTCTAAAGATTAAAGAATAAGAAAAAAGGTGCAGAAGCTATTGTTGTCTGCGTCTTATGAGAAAAATTGCTAGTGCGCCAACGATTACTATTACTACTACTGAGATTGCAACTATTGTCCATGTTCCGAGTCCAGTTTCAGTTGGTACTGGAGTAGGTGTTGGTGTGGCGGTTGGTGTAGCTGTCGGTGTTGCTGTTGGTGTTGGTGTAGGAGGTTGTGTCGGAGTTGGTGTGGAAGTTGCTGTTGGAGCCGGGGAAGGTGTTGGTGTAGCAGTAGGATTAGGTACGTAGATTGTGACGTTTAACATGAAGGGTTCAGTAGCAAAAACCACAGTAGTAATGTTTTGGAGCCTTATGTTCCATAGATATGTTCCGTTTGAAGTGAATTCGTGATTAATTGTGTTATAGGTATTCTTTGTAATGGTTGTTTGGTTTGAGCCATATATTGTTCCATTTACGATCAAGTTTGCTGAAAGATAACTGGGGTTACCCACAATTACAGGGATATAAGCAAATGTAACGTTTAGTGAACTACTCGCAACCGTGTTATTTTCTGGAGAATATAATGCAACTGCTATCGATTCAAGCTCTTGGGCTTGAGCTTCCATATTTGTGGTAAAGGAAACAAAGCACCCGCTTATCAGTAAGGCTAACACAAGACTTATTATCTGTGTTTTATTTGGTTTCATGATGCGTAAATCTACACACTTGCTATTTATAATTTTCTTAGTTCAATTTTTAGACAAACAAAATCAGAAGATGCAAGTAGAGAACAAGGTTATAGAAATTATCGGTCTTTTCTTTTTGAAACGTCAATTCAATAGAGTATACCACTCAATTGAGGTTAGATTGTAAGTGAATATACCTACTGATATATCCGAGTTGCAATCTGGAAGTGAAATATTTACCTATTTCAATCTATAGTAGAAGCTTTTAGGCACAAATAACATATCCAAATAGAGGCATTGACTTGAAGCGCCTATATCCAGATCAGCCAATCGTAGGCATCGGTGTTATCATAGTACATGAGGAGAAAATTGTTCTCATAAAGCGGAGCAACGAACCTGCGAGGGGGAAATGGACTATTCCAGGCGGTTTAGTTGACCTCGGCGAGCCCATGGAGAATGCAGTTATCAGGGAAGCCTTAGAAGAAACATGTTTAGAAGTGGATAATCCACGATTGGTCGATGTTGTAGGGCATGTTGAACATGACCAAGATGGTAAAGTAAAGTATCACTATGTTATTATTGACTATCTTATCCACATTAGAGGCGGAAATATTTCGGCTGCAAGTGATGCAGCTGAGTTACGATGGGTATCTTTTGATGAAGTCGAAGGTTATGATTTGACTGCTTCATTTAGACTATTTTTTAGAAATAACAGAGAAAAACTAGCAAATGCTAGTTCATATCTTTGAAGAACAATCGTGTTTCGCCCAATGTTTTGATGTCTAAGGAGCGTACTTTCGCAACTATAGGGAAGTCTCTAACTACTCTGCCGAGTGATAGGCAATAATGGGGTGGTAGGTCACGGGCAATTGAACGGACAGTCTCAGAATCTACTCTCGCGGCGCGACTGACTACGTCGAGGTCGTGTTCGTTGGTGAAGTTGAAGAGGAAAATATTGTCGGCTTGTCGGTAGATTGTTTCCTGTATAGTGTCTGGCTGGTTTGTTATGAATGTAGTGAAAATACCATAGTGCCGCATTCTTGTTACAATGTCGTCCCAGTAGGTCTCGCGCAGATAGAGGTGTGCTTCTTCGGCGAAAAGGAAAACAGCCTTTAGTTTCCAATTTGATAGTGAATCTACAAGTTTACCTAAGATGTATTCGACTATGATTTGGCGGTCGACATTTGAGGTGTTTTTTAGATTAATAACGAGCGCACCGCCTTGATCCTTCGCTTTAATTAGAGTTTCGTTGAGTAGTTGGGCCTCGCCGATGCAGTCGGTGAAAAATCCTGAGTTGACAAATGAATGGAAACGAGAAGCCAATGCATCACGTACATGTTGGTTGCAGTTTAAATCGCGGATAGCTTCGCCCAATTCTTGCATGTTGAGTTTTCCCCGTTCTTTGAGGCTCTTCCAGAGACGCCTAAACTCACGAGCGGAAGTCCCAGGTAAATGTAGAGCATTAACCAAGATGCCCATCGCAGTGTTTAGGTGTAGCTGTTCGAGGGCGACTTTAAAATTTTGTGAAGGCGTTAGTGCATGAATTTTGTCATAGTAAATGTTTTTTTTGCCGTCGTTTGTCATCCCCAAACTGGAATATTCACCGTTTAGGTCGAATATCACGACGGTTGCTTTGTAGCCAACTAGGTTGACCATTAAGAGTTTTGAGAGATATGACTTTCCGCAACCTTTCTTGCCTGTTATTATGTTTAGTGTGCCGTCTATAGACGACGCATCAATTGTTAAGAGCGAGGAATCTTTAGTGACACCTAAAGTAATAGGTAGCTTACCGTCCAGCTTTGCTAGTTTCATAAGTAAGGGGGTTGAGAGTTTCTTGATAGTAGATTGTGAACGAGAAGGCAGCCAACTGCTACTAGGACTTAGTGTTCCATTTTCAAAGGTCGCTCGAATTTTACAGATAAGTAAGCTGGCATCTTGGATGTAGGTAATGTGGGGGGCAATTTCTAGGGGATCGATATCTTCGCCTTGTAGTAGTTGACCGCCATCAGGTAGTGTACGCAAAAGCTCTTCAAGTACGCCGGGAACGGCAGCAAATTGTACATCGATAACTTGTACGATCAATGCTTTAGCGGTATCCTCGACTAGAAGGTAGTCTCCTTTTTCAGCGCTCTCAGTTGGGAAACTGATTACTTGTAAAATATTACCTTCTTTTTTGTAGAGTTTCATGCGTAGATATCTCCTTTGAAACCAAAAGGACCGAATAAAAGCCTGTGCATGTCAGGCCGATTAATAATGTTGATGCCGTGCTTGCGTGTAATGAAGTGTTTTATCGCCAAGACCTCGTTCGCTGTAAACGTGCAAAGAATGTGTGAAAGACGAAGAGTCTCTGGGTAGCTTTGTGCCATAAGGTCGTTACCAATAAGCTTCTGGATTGCGTCAAGGCGTTGTTCCCAGATTGTTTCTCGGTCGATGTCTAAACGGAATGCCATGTTGGCTCTGTTAAGTCGCGCCACGTACACATCGCCTAAAAGCGTCATTGGGGGTTTGGAGCGCATACCAATAGTCTCTAGCAGGTAGGGAGGGCATCGATTGGGCAACTGTTCAGTGATTAATACCCCGTTGGCACGCAAAGTTGTAGCTTTTGAAAAAGCTAGTACTGTTGTTTTATTTTTACGTGCGTTTTCTAGAATTTCTTTTAGACGTTGTGTTGGGGTTTCTGGGCTTCCTGCAGTTAATGAACCATCGAAGAGTAAGACACCGCTAGTTAAGGTTTTTGCAAGCATTGTTTGTAGCCAGCGCTCTAGGAGGCTGGATAGTCGTGTGGGCATTTGCATTAGGGTTGGAGAAACTTGGTGACAGGTGCCAAAGGTCGTATTGAAATATGCGCGTTCAAGTGTGTTGTAGAGCTGGGTTTTGTTGTCCTCTGTTATGTGAAAGATAAAAGGACCTATTCTGGTGTATCTGTAAATGTTGTTTTGACGCCATGCTGTTGCACCTCTGACCGCTATGATTATGCCTGTTGTTGTTTCGCCGATTTTTATGGTTGAGGTGTCTATGGCAGCGATTATGGTTTCTTGGTTGTTTGGTTTTAGAGTGATTGGTATTGGGTTTAGTTGGAGGTTGGGAGTTTGTTCGGATATGTTAAATTGTTTTATTCTTTGGTAGCTTAGTTTGAGAGGTTGGCGTTGTACTTGTTGGAGGGTGTTGATGCTTTGTTCTAGGAATCGTCGCGGGAGTGCTGTGTCGGTGTTTGGTTGTGGAAAGTTATATTTGTTAGTAATTGTATATTGTTCAATCACTTTGATTCACCAATATTCAATATCCTTATTGGTGAAATATTTAAGTATTGTGCATGTGCATCTTGTACAATACAATATACAATAGGTGTCCAATTGACAGAAACACCGCAAAGCCCACCAATACGAGTGAAAATGAAAATCGGCGAAATAGAATTCGAAATCGAAGCCCAGCCAAGCCAAATTCAAACTGCTGTAGACCAAATCCTAGCCACTGTGACTGAACGTGCAAAAAACCTAAACATAATCCAAACAGTTGAACGCCAAGCGCCTCTGCCACGAGCCGAAACATGCCGAGGAGTTATTCAAAAACTCTGGGAGGAGAATTGGTTTAGCGAACCAAAAGGACTAGACGATGTACATAGCGAACTTGCACGCAAAGGCTTTCACTATGATCGCACAGCAGTAGCACACGCACTAGTCGATCTGGTCAAAGATAACATATTAACCCGCATTGGAAAGCCCCGCAGATACCAGTATGCACAAAAGAGACCGCCAACATAACCTAAAACATTCACAAACAAGCTAATTTTTAGAAAAAGAAATTTTTTACCAATTGAATTTACTTAAAAGCCCCAAATTTTCCTTCAAATGTTAATTGTGACTGTATTAAGCCTACAACAAGACATTATAGCCATCAAAGGTAGCAATATATGCTGTCATAGCTTGGAGGAAATTTAAGATAAGTCACATTCAAGAATACCCTCCTTCTGTTAAAAGGCCAAAGATTATAGAAAAAAAGAGAAAAATGCTCGTCTTTTGTTGCAATTGTGGAACAGAGATTTTATTGGTACCAGACGTTTCAGCGATGAATAAAGCTATAAAGAATCATTTATTTCATCATGAGAAGCTTACTGGAAAATTCTTAACTGAGGAAAAGCTAACAGAGGAGATCCTTAGAGTCATCAGTAAGGGATAGATTCAACACAAGGATCAAATTCCATATGAGAATTTAGCTATTATACTTTATCTTGTTCTATCGCGTTTTAGGCAGTAAAGTTTTTTTACGATGTTTAGTGCTACCTGTTTTTCCTATAGGAAAAATTTTCAATTAGTTTATATGCTTTACTAATTAAATATTTCTTTCACCTAAACAGGGTTGAAATTATGACTGATCTAGAAGATAAGGTACGTGCAGAAGTGGGTAAAGTTCAAGATCCTGAAACTGGACAGACATTTGAGGAAATGCAGATGATTAAAAGTGTCAAAGAAACAGACGTGGGCGAAGTAACTGTTGAATTTGTTCCAACCAGCCCTTTTTGTCCGATTGCGTTTAAACTCGCATCAGATATTCGTGATGCTGCAAAGAGTGTTGAGGGCGTCCTGAAAGCTGTTGTTTACTGCCGCGGTCACGCCATGGAAGAGCAAATTAACGAAATGACTAACAAATAGCTACTTTTTGTTTTCTAACTCATTGTATTTTTAGACTAAGGTTAAATGAATCCCCAGAGAAGATTTGAGTTATAGTGGTTTTAACGTTGTTTTGAAGCTTTCCATGGCGGCACCATATTCTTTGTCGTTTAGCCATCCTTGCTGTTTTAAGGTGAGTAGACCGCTTTCTATTTCGTCACGGATCCAAGTCATAGTTAGGATGTTGTTGGTTGTTCCTAATGTCTTGAGTTCTTGTTCAAACACACTGTTTTTCTTGTTTTGTTCTTGGATGTTTTCTGCTAAGTGGTTTAGTTGTTTGAATCTTGGGGTGAATAAGGATTTGATTCTGCTCCCGCCAAGGGCTCCTTTTAGTTTTGTTGAGAGAGCCATTGTGCCCATTGTGGAAGGTGACACTATTACATAGCGATTTTTTGCATCTTTACCATAACGTATTATGTAGAAAGGCAGGTAAACTAATGCTTTGTCTAATTCTTCTGAATCGGGTTTGATTGATAGTTTTTTCACTTGCGAAATGTCGGCTTCTCTTAATTTTACAAGTTTATCCAGCTGGTCGATTAGGTGCTTGGTTTCACTTGATAGTTTCTCCATTTCCTCTTTAACAACAAGTATTTTAGATTCTCTTGAACCTTCTAAGTCTAAAATTTTTTTGCGGGCTACTTTGATTTCGGTTTCAAGTTCAGATTTATACCGCAGGGTGTCAGATTCTCTTTTTTTATCCAGAGTCTTAATATCATGTTCATTTTTTTCTAGTTGCTTGTCTATTTTGCATAATTCGTCTTTTGCATCTTCTATTTTTTGTTCCCAAATATCTTTTTCTTCTTCATTAGCTAGTGATCTTGATTTAGTGTTGTACTTTTGCACATCTCTGTTTAGCTCTTGCTGCGAGTTGGTGAGTCGTAGTTTTTCTTTGTGGAGTGGAACTTGCTCTTTCTCGATCATTTTTGTAAGTGAAATAATTCTATCATCATACTCACGACGGATGTTTCTGACTATGGGTGCAACTGCGGCTTCTTCTTCGCTTATTTCAAGGGCGAATTGGTGTTTGATTCCATCTATCTCATCCTGTAGTTCATGATGAAAGCTTTTTAAGGATTTGCCGAGAAAATCGATACTCTCATGTAGTTCATCGATGTCTTTTTCTAGTTTTGCTTTTAGCTGTACGATTTCGTGGATTGTTGCTTTGATTCGTGATTCGTTAAGAGGAGATGAGAGTAAACCTATGTCTATTAATTGGTCTTTTACTCCTGATGCTTCATAACGGTGACTACTGAATTCATTTAACATTTCAGATTCAGCTATTAGGCCTTTTAATTGAATGACGGATTCTTTGTTAGCCCTATCGAAGTATTCAGTGTGTTGTGCAAGGTAAGAGGCGTAGCTTTCGCGTTTCCTTGAACTGCTTTTAAGGCCTTCAAGAAAGTCATTAACAGGAGCTATGGTGGCGTAAGTTAGATTGTATTCTGATGTGTTTAGACCATCGAAGAGGAAAATGTCGTCTGCTAGTGAAAATAACCATAGTGGGTATCCGATTTTTGAGATAAATGTAATTTTTTCGTTTGAACCTCGAGAGAGAATGCGACCGGGTTTTTCTCTGCCTTTCTCAGATAGGGCAAAAATGGCAGCTAATTCAGTAGTGAGGTCTTTATCGGATACTGAGGAGGTGTTCTCCTTGGAAGAAAATGGTAATATGAACCGTGGTATTTCAGACACGAGTTTTTTTTCTAGTGACATGAAATCAGCTGTAGGTATATTAACGTCTCTTTTTATTTAAATTTTTTAAGTTTTTGTTTTATGGATTAGTTTTTGGTATTTTTAAAAAGAGAAGGGATTAGGGTTTTATTCTATATTCCATTTTTTGGCCAATTTTACTACTATGATACGCCTGCTCTTGTTATAATTCGACCAGTGAAACCTGCGATATTGTCCCTGTGAGTACTACGGAAAAATAAAATGAGCAAATTAAAAGACTAAACGGCATATATGGTTCTTCGGTAAGTAGCTCCTTTAGCCGATTTTTAGAGATTAATCCTTTTTCTTTTGCAGTTCACATTTTACTTCATAATTAACGATGAATAATCCAACTGCGGTTAATACTAGTCCTATGCACAAAAAAAGCACATGGTATGAGTTACCAAAGTATTCATCAAGCAACATCCATACGCTTCTAAAAATGAATATTGAGGCGAAAAGAAGTATAAACTCTCCAATCAGTATAGTCCACAGTTTCATTTTATCGCCAGTATTATTCTGTTTGTATTGGTATATTATTTGTGTATGTTATATTACATATGAGTAGCAAAACACAGTTTTCTCTGGAGAATGTTTTTTTATATTCGTTTTAGTGATAATTGCTAAAGTTTGGGTTATTGGTAATTCTTTTTTGGGAAAACTATTCTGAAGCGTAAATTGGTTGATATGCAGTAAGGTTTTTTTCTGAAATAAAATAAACACCATTATCAAACAGTATATTTAATTCATGTTTTTTCACAAAATCTACAAGACTATTGAGGCTCTCATGGTTAATTATACTCTCCAGGAATCTCAAGACGAGTCCATCGTTTAAGGTCTCTAGGATTTCAATATTTTTGATTTTATAATTTTCTAACAATTCCCTTTTTAGCATCATTGCATCAAATATTCTCAAATACAGTCTTCACCTCCTGAAATCATCTTTAAAGTAACTGTTTAACCGTATTTTTTTAGTACTTGTCTTCCTAAATCTGCTTTCAACCGCGCAAAAATTATATGGCGACAGATTTGTTAAGCGGTCTGTTAAGTTCACCAGAGATTTATTTAGACATTTGATGGCATCACTTATTTCTTCTAGCAGCGGACCTGTGTTTTTGTGTATTAGTTCTCCTTTAGTTAATAGACAATTTTCAAATCCTGACAGAGTCGTTAATTCTTTTTTGGCTTTCATGTCGAGCGTATTAAAATCGTCAATGTCGAGATCTTGTACCAATCAAAAACTTCCTATAGATATATATGCAGTCTACCAATAAAAACTATTTGAAGATACAAATTTTTTGAGTCCATTATAGATGCATTTCTTTCTTTTCAATAATCATTTGACGCAAATAAGATTCAAAAGAAGATTATGTGATAAAACATTGTATTATGCGACAGTTAACTAAGAAAAAGCATAAAAATTAATTGGGGATTAATGAGTAAGCTTTTGTGGCGCTATTAAAAACGATACTTCAGGTTTTTCGGTCGCCACTGGAATTATTTTGTGGCAGATCATAATTAGCGAGTTTTCTGTGAAGTTCAAGACGCTTTTGCCTTGTTCTGTAAGCGTGTAGACTTTACGTGGACGCTCGAAGTTCATGTTCCATGTGCTGTTTACATAGCCTTTCTTTTCGAGAGCACTGA
>JAEAME010001799.1_pt1 | contig 13788 bp, 5 predicted proteins | sample 8958731 | NCBI WGS metagenome assembly JAEAME01 (sample SAMN16933194, study PRJNA681113) | bioreactor sludge metagenome | isolation source: anerobic bioreactor sludge (Control) | place: India:Bengaluru | collected 2018-10-24 | reverse complement strand
GCACTTTGTTGACATAAACAAAGATTTTGTCGTGTTTATACTGAGCCGATACAAAATACCAGGTATGGGGATCGACGGTGAATTTAGTGATGAATTCACCGTTATAATAATAAACTCCCAGTTTCATATTTCGATCAATGAACAGCCCCTGACCATAGCCTGCAATGCCTTTGTTAGTGATAATATTTTGAATGTGTTGTTTCGCGCCATAGCAATTGAACCAGAATTCGATAAATTGAGGTATCCGGTTAATATTCGAATGCAATTCTGCATACGAATTCGATTGGCCACTGAAAGACATTGCCTTACCGATAACACCTGTCACCCAGTTCACATTATGCAGGATAGCGATCTGCCCATAGGGTGAGTTATCATACAGTGTATCGCTCCCGGTTGGCTCAAAGACCCAGCTTGCTGCAACTGTATCGATTCCAGCTAAACCGTAGTCGCTATGAAACCAGAGTCGATTATAGGGACTGTCCGCCGGCGGCGTGGGATATTGCTTTCCCATTTCACCAAAATACCACCACGTCGCGTCTGCATGGGTCCAATTTTGATCGCCCCGTTTGATCTTGCTTTCACCATTGACAATCACTTCGCAATCAAATCCACCAAGCAGTGGCTCTTTGTTCCACACCATAATCGAAACGCGGTTTCGACCTAATTTCAAGTATGATTTGATGTTTCGATTGCTGATATTCCAATAAATAGGCTGGTTGGAAGTGTCAGATAAAACTAAAACATTGTTTATAAATAGCTGGATTTCATCATCAAAACAAAGATTGATCGACGCGGTTAGAGGATCATTGACTATATAAATATCCTTAATTAACCAGATTCGATCAGGCGCATCACTCAACAAGCTATCAGTATGCGGTTGGGGACTGAAAAAACTGCCAATAGGTGTATAGCCATCATTTTTCCAACCCAAATTAGCCAGGTAGCTTTGTCCCACATTTTCCGTTATTCCAGTGCCATACACCCAAAAATCAAGCTCCTTTTGATATTGATCATTGGAATGAATGGTCACTTGCGCTGAATAAGTGCCAACGACCTCCGGTCTAAATTCGACCTGAATCGCCCCGGTATCGTTGGGTGGGATTGTTAAGCTCATTTGATCGATGCTAAATTCTGGATTAAACAACGTCAAAGAATCAACCTGAAGCGCGGAGTTTTTCGAAGCATTGAAAATCCAGAGTGTTAATTTTTTGGTAGCACCAAGCAATGTACTTCCAAAATAAAGCGACTCAGAATGAATCGAGATTTTAGGCCCGGAATAAGTCACGCCATTACCTGCCAGTTTCACAACGACAGCAGGCTTGTTAGGATCATTGCTGGTGATCGTCAGATTCGCGTTCACCGTTCCACTTTTTTGGGGGGAAAAGATGACGGTCAAATAATGAGTTTGACCGGGACCAACGATTAGCCAGGATTCTGCCACTGAAAAAAGAGCGTTGCTCAAGGCGATTTGACTGATTTCAAGATTTCTCTCCCCTTGATTTCGAATTGAAAAAGACAGCGATTTTGATCGGTCAGTCGGAACAGTGCCGAAATTCAGCATTGTATCCGAAACGATGATTTGTTGAGAAGCGGGCTCTCGTCCTGCCCCGGTCAGATTGATAATGATCAGATTTTTTTCAGGATCGTTGCTAAAAATTTTAAGCGAATCTGTATAAGCTATCGCCGCAGTTGGCTTAAAAGATATATAAAGCTGTTGCCAGCTCTGGGGCGCTACCTGAAAGCTGGTCATATTTGGTGTGAAGACCGGATTCGTCGCGAGAACATTATTCACTTTGAGATATTTTTCTCCGGTATTATTGACAGTAATAGCTAAAGTCCGACTATTGTTCAGCGCTACTTGCTCGAAATTGAGGTTGGTTGATGAAACCGCTATTTTGGGAGCAAGCGAATCACGTCCCACTCCCGTGAGTAGGATGACCAGACTATCGGCAATTGGATCACTGCTGATTACCGTAAGTTTACCATTAAATTGCTTCAATGAATCAGGAGTGAAAAATACTGGTATCTGTCGATATTGATTGTATTCCAGTGTAAAATTGGTCAGTTGCGGCTTGAAATGGACATTGCTGGAAACAACACTGGAAATCGCAAGCGGTTTTTCACCCAGATTGCTGACCCAGAAATATTGAGTTGCTGTCGAATGAATTCGCACTTCTTTGAAATCGAGATAAGTGGGTGAAACGACAATCTGTTGAACTCGTGCTTTCCCTTTGCCACGTAAAGGAATATAGAGGAGATAATGATTCGGGTCATTACTTTTGATCTCCAGACTTGCCTGAATTTCCAGCGTATCATCTGGTATAAATGTTACATATAAATTGTAGCTTTGTCCACCTTCGATGGAAATAGAATCGACCTGAATCACAAAGTGAGAATCACGGCTTGCAATACCATACAATTGAAGTGATAGATCGCCCAAATTTTGAATGCTAAGCGCTTTCGATAGACGCTGCCCCAATTCTACAGTACCAAAGTTTAGCTCTTCAGTATCAGTGACAAGCTGGGGTTCTTTTAGTGTCCGTCCAATACCATAAACTGGCAAGATTGCCGTAGCAGAATCCGGATCATTGCTAACAATTATCAATTCGGTCGTTATAGTATCCAGGATGCTCGGCTGAAAAGTGACAGTTACATTTTGACTATATCCAGGCTTGATCGTAAATGAAGATTTGTCCAGCGTGAACTGATTGTCCTCAGATAAAATGCTATGAACGATAAGATCTTTTTCTCCATTATTTCCAACAAAAAATTGCAACGTTTGGCTGCGACCAATAGCCACCGATCCAAAATCCACTCTTTCAGGAGAAAACGTTATATTGGGATTTATCAATTGGCGACCATTTCCGATTAATGGAATTTGAAATTCAGTAGTATCCGGATCATTACTGTAAATGGTCAGCATGGCATCAAAAGTGCCAATGCTATCAGGTTGAAATGCTGTTGTAATCCAGTTTGATAAACCAGGATTGATACTAAATGAACCATCGCTTCCTGGAATAAAATAATTGCTATTTGTTTTAATCGAATCGATTTTAAGAACGACTTCCCCAGCATTTCTCAGTTGAATATTTTGGCTTGAAGATAAGCTAATTCCAACAGTTCCAAAATTAAGACTATCCGGAATTGCCGCGATTTTCTGGGCACGTAACATGCGTCCCGATCCACTTAATGGAACCCGAATAATTGGACTTTCTGGATCATTATTGACTATGTTCAGGGTGTCGTTGTAAATAATCGTCGCTTCTGGAGCGAACGTCACATTAATGGTGCGATAGGATTGCGGTGAAATGACGAATGTCCGACTATCAACTGAAAAAATGGAATCACGGTTTGAAATATTGGAAATAGATAATTCCTTTTCGCCAGTATTATAGACGGTTAATCCGAAAACCATTTGCTGGCTTACAGCCACCTCTCCATAGGATAAACTATAAGCGGATAATTGTATGTTCTGATTTCGCAAATGACGACCATAGCCAGTGAGAGCAACATATTGATTTGGATTATCTGGATCATCACTTTGAATAATCAGGTTATCCTGATAGAATACTGGCAACGTTGGAGTAAAGCTAATAAGTACATACTGGGTCTGACCCGGGCTCAACACCATACGATTCATATTCACCTTAAAACTGGTGTCAGCCGCTGTAATATTCTGAATGGTTAATTGTTTTTCCCCGGTATTCTTAATCCAGATATATTGACTTTTCGATTGAGTGATCGCCACACTATCAAAATCGATTCGGGTGTGGCTGACGTAGCTATTTTGCGGCAACAGAGTTCTGCCTGTCCCAGAAAGCGCAACGGATTGAACTTTAGGATCATTGCTGGTTAAATTAATCGTGCCACTAAACGTTCCGGTTTGTTGGGGCGAAAAGGTCACATAAACCGACCGATATTGACCATAAGGAACCGAGACTGCCTCTGGAGATACAGAATAATATTGACTTGCTTCCGATAGCTCGATTTTTGTCACATCAAGCTGTTGTTCCCCAGTATTATGAATGGTAAAGGTTCTGGTCAGGCTCTGTGTGATGGCAACTTGACCAAAATCTATTCTCTGCGTGCTTAAGACCATTTGTGGATTAGTTAAATTCCTTCCGATCCCGGTCAAATTCAAATAAATGGTGTCGTTGCTCGCATCATTGCTAACAATCATTAACGTCCCGTTGATTGTATCAGCGACGTCTGGCGAAAATGCTACTGCGACAGATTGAGGATATCCAGGATTCACTGTGAATGAATTTTGATATACCTTGAATCGGCTATCATTTGAGTGCATCGTTTGGATATACAATGGATCTTCTCCCAAATTGTTGATCGAAAAATATGATGCTTTCGTACTCCCAATGGGGAGAGATCCAAAATTCAATACCTGCTGCGAAAGGGAGATTAATGGCGGATGGGCATCCCGGCCGCTCCCTTGCACTGGCAGGTAGTAATTGGGAATTGATAAATCAGAGCTATTAATAGTGATGACCGTGTTCACACTGTCTAATGTTTTGACATGATAGGTAATTAAAACATAGTATGCTGATTTAGGCGCAATGGTGAAAGTGGTGCTATTAGCAGAGAATTGAGAATCCGCAATGGTAATATTATAGATATCAAGATTGGTCTCACCGGTATTTTCGATCACTAAGTAAAGAGATTTCTGATGCCCGAGCGCAACTTCTCCGAAATCGAGCGAATCCGGACTCACAATGATTTTTGGAGTACCGTACCTAACCCCAGTGCCGCGCAATGGAATATTGAGCTCCGAGTTGGTGGTATCATTATTGATAATTGTTAACAGCCCTTCGATAGGACCAACTTCATTCGGTTTAAATGTAACGCCGACATATTTGCCCTTTTGAGGATTGAGGATAAATCCCGAAGTATCGGTTGCGATAAATTGTGAGTTAGATGATCGAATTGAAAAGATTTCAAGAGGCTCATAAAAATCATTATTGAAAACATAAATATATTTAGGCTGAACGTTACCAATAATGACTGCATCAAAAATCAGTGTATCCTCATCCACTGTAATGATCGGATTGGTTGGATAATAGCCTTTGCCACTTACCATAACTCTTAAAGAATCATTGACCGGATCATTGCTTAAGAACATAATGTAATTAATAATTGAATCATCATCGGTCGGCTTAAAGCTTACGACGATGTTTCGCGATTGTCCCGGCAAAATTGTAAAAGCAGTATCACTCACTGTAAAATGGGGATCATGTGGAATAATGTTGTAAACTTCCAGGATGTCACTGCCGTTATTTAGAATCAAAGCATCTCTGTGTTTAACATAAAAAGGACTAATTTTGGTTGTGTCAAAACTGACCGATTTCACAGAGATTTCAGCGCTGCCAGGAGTTACTTGCTCAAATTTTACTTTTGTCAAATTTGAATCAAATTGAACAGCGTAAGCTTTTAATGTCGGATAGTTATGATTATAGGCGATGCCATTTCGAATAAATTGAAAAGTGCTATCAAATTTCGCTTCGGTCGAATAAAAATTTCCTGTCTGTGAAAGATAAAAATTTGACTCATAAATTTTATTATTCTCATCATGATCATTGAATTTTATTACTTCTAAAAAATTCTGCTCATTTGTCACAAAACCGCAATCGCCAACCATTTCTATTGTACTAATAGCCGAGCCATCCAGTGCATAAAGGTGCAGATGCTGCTCCGCGATGGTTGTGTTTTTCTCAAGAATCCACATTTTTTGATTGATCACATCAGAGAAAATTTGTCGCTGCGTATTCAATGGTGCAGGACTATATGCTACAATTTTTCCATCGAGATGGAGCGAGAGATCGCTATTATAAATACTAAATTTCGTAAAATAATCGCCACCCTGAATGATCTCAAAAACCGTCCAGATGCGGTTGGAATCATCAACTGCAATATCCGTATTAAAAATATAGGTATGCCGACCAATGGTTTCAGGTCCCAATGTTCTTTCCCCATTAGCAGCATAACGGGCAATTTTTCCCTGGCTTGATTCATTCGCTTCAATTTGATTTTGCCAGGAAAACCACATATTACCATTTTGCCCCGCAGCGATCTTTGGGAAGAAAGCTGATTTATCGATTACCGTCGAATCTTGTTTTATGGCTCCGGTAGAATCGAAAATTATATAATACCCCCCCTGTTTGCCCTGAATGGCAACCCAGACATCGCCAGTTGAATCGTTCGCAGCTGCTCGTATCGAGTTGTAGTTTCTTTCGGCATAATCAGAGCCATAGCCAATAATTTGCTCACGCTTATAAACGTGACCATCTGAGCTAAAAATTCTCAAATATACAGGTTGCGAGGCTCCGGGAGTACGATAATAAAAGCACCATAATTTGCCCTCATCATCAATAACGAAGTCTTCGTTATAAGTATCTCCTTTATCGGTTAAAATTTGCCAGCCGTCAACTGGCAGAGGATCCTGCGTACGTGTATCTAAGGTGAAAACATTGCTTAACTTTGAGACTGTGCCGGCAAAAATATTATCGATAGCAAGCAATAATAACATCACTAATATAACTATTGAGACTGACCATTTACCTGACTTCATTTTAGCCTCTCAAAATTACGGTTAAATTCAGTTGGTATTTATCTTACAATTCGAAAACCAATATCATATCGCTTGGTTGATGGCGATTTTTTATCCCTGAAAGCGCATTGGAGATAGGCTTCTGATCGATTCCATGCGCCGCCACGAACGACCTTTTCTGAACCTGTTTCAGGACCTGTAGGATTTTCAGGCGGGGATTGACTGTAATAGTCTTCCTGATACCAATCGTTACACCATTCCCAAACATTGCCCGCCATATCATAAAGCTGAAAACCATTAGGCTGAAATTTTCCAACAGCTAAAGTCCCTCTGCCATTTAAAAAGTATGCCATTTCACTGACTAAGATTCCCTGGTAAGATTGATAATTACACCGCGTGCCTGGTTCTTCATCTCCCCAGGGGTATTTCTTTTTATCAAGATTACCACGACCAGCACGCTCCCATTGCGCTTCAGTAGGTAAATGAAAACCATTTTTAGCAGGATTATAACTCCAACTCGTTGTATCATAGCAGACGGAATATTTATTTTTTTCACTAAGCCAATTGCAGTATCTTACTGCATCGTACCAGCTTACCCCAACTACTGGGTAATTTGGATAATTAAGAAAATAACCCTGTGGAGGCTGGCTAGCACCGCCTTCTGGGGGATATGAATAATTGCTCATGTCACAAAAAATTTTATACTCAGCATTTGTCACTGTATGTGGAGCGATGAAAAACTCGTTTAATGTGATAACATGTCCTGGTTGCTGGTCAATCAAACCAGAGCTGTCGCCCATTGAAAAGGTTCCGGAAGGGATGGACAGAGTATGCCCTAAATCGAGGTCGCTGGCGAATAGTTTTACTCGAAAACTCTCGCTATTCTGTTCCGGATAATCAAAACCAGCATTCCATGTGATGCGTTTATCAAAGCCCGGAACGATATTAAAGCCATAATCACCAGAAAAAGAATTAGCAGGTACAGCGAAGGTTTTGCCGCTGTCATTGGAAACTTTGAAATAAATAATCAAAGGATCGTTATCGACGTCGGTCACCTCGTAGTCGATATCGATCAAAAACGTCCCCTGACGCTGTTGAACATTGAGCGTCCCAATCACTGGATCGGTGTTTTGAGCAAAAACAAAACTGTTTAAAAGCAACCATGCAATGAGATTAAATATAAAATTTTTGCTTCGCATCGAATTTACTCCAATTATCAACTAAAATAAATGTAACTTATAAATCTATTAGTTATTGGGTGTTAATGGAGGTAATGGTGGTGCTGCCAATAAATCACGGGTGCGCCAATCATCATCCCAAAACCGTTCATCAAAAATGATCTCTGAAGCGCCATTGCGTGAGTCATTTCCGGGCAAATAGCCAAGATCAAGATTTTGGGATAGCTGATTTAATCGAGATTGTGTTGATATGCTATTCGCCATTGTTCCATCTTTTAAAAATCCTGGTTTGCTTAAATCAAAATATCTTGAAATAAATGTGCCTTGTTCAATACTTTGTAGCGCCTCGGTTAGATCAAAGTAATCCCAGGCTAACGTAAAGCCAGGATCGAGCCTTGTTGCTTCCTGAAAATATGACAGTGCTGATGAAAAATTTCCAAGATCATACTCGTCCAATCCCTTACAAAAAGCTTTGAAAGCAGTGAGATTTTTGATCATATTCGAGGCAATTCTCTTTCTTTCTTCAACCGTCAATTGAATTCCCATTTGGTCGATAGCCGAAAAAACAATTTGTTTCTCAATGTCGAATATTTCATTGAGATTACCATTAAAATCTTTACTCTGCAAATTAGCACCAGCTTTAACATCCAGCAGGTTGGCAGTAATTGCTACATTATTGCTGGATTTTATAGTGAAGCCGCCGTTGATTAGATTGTTAGCTTTCATCAGCCGTCCCAGTCGCGGAACTGTGTTTTCATCCGCTAAGCCAGATGTCCCCAATTCCATCTCATCGAGTAGCTTTTGCAAATAAATTCTTTCCAACACTTTGAGGCTTTTTACTTGTGAAAGATCGGTAATCATCATTTCAGCCAGTCCTTTGCTCAGCGAATTCCAATCCGGATCATCCACAACATTTAAAAAGTATAACACCGCAATCGTATTGGCTTCGATCTGATCCAGGCTTATCTTGTCTTCCATTTGAATTGCCAGCTCGGCTCGCTGCCCTATTTCAGCCTTAACCAGTTGATTAAATTTTGCTTTTATAAGCTTATAATATGGATCAAAACGGGACAGTACTGTATAAAAACGATAAAGTTTTCTTGCCAGCGTTTTTTTATTCAACATTTCTAAGCTCATACCAGCGTAAAAGATGGCGCTGCTATTATATTTGTCTATTGCTAAAATTTGCTTGCTGACTGCGAATGAATTTTTATATTTACCAAGATGGTAATAAGCAATCATTGAGCCGGATAAAGCACGAATGTCCTGAGACATCGATAGAATGCCGTCCCTTTGTGCAATTCGGATGTACTCATCTAAAGCATTTTGATAATCACTTTCTTTCATCAATCGATCTGCTACCATATAACGACTTGACGAACATCCGCTTATCAATAGGAATATGGCTGATAGGATAAAAAATTTAATTTTCACAAATACTCCTTTCCAAAAAGAGATTTTTTTGTTTGAATAGCCTGTTAAAATGATGTCGTGAACGTGAAAGATCTTAGTTTTCATTGTGAAGTTTTGAGGTTTTCGGTTTTCCGTTTGTCTCATTCAGAAACATCAATTTCCCTTCTCCCCCAGGTTGCAGGAAATATAGTTTGATATATTATGAGTTTTTATCTATTTAATTTTTAATAACTATTTATTTATAACCATGCAACTAATTAAAAAACATAGTAGAGATTGAAAACTAACGGTGCAACAACTATTCCTTGTAAATAGTTATTTCAAAATTACAACTTTCGATTTTGAGAAAATTAAACCTGAAAAAATAACTTGATTGCTGACAGATTTTTTATTATGTTAATGAAAATTATTAGCCGTGCTGAAAAACTATGAAGTTTAAAAGGAATCTGTAATGATTATAGGATTGACTGGAACAAATGCTGCTGGGAAAACGACCATTGTTGAATATTTAAAATCAAAAAATTTTGAACATTTTTCGCTCTCTGATATTATCCGTGAGGAACTCACGCGATCCGGGCTTGAGCCTGATCGTGAAAATCTCATTCGGATGGGCAATGAGCTGAGAGAAAAAAATGGCGCTTCGGTTTTAGCCGTTATGATTAAAAACAGACTTTCTAATAAAAACACAGTAATCGACAGCATTCGAAATCTTTCAGAAGCGCGATCGTTACGGCAACTAGAAAATTTTTTTCTTATCGCTATCGATGCACCAGTAGAGATTCGCTATCAAAGAGCAATTTCCAGAAATCGAAGCGAAAATATTGAAAGTCTGACTGAGTTCATTGAAATAGAAAATAGAGAAAAAAGTCAGGATACGAATCATCAAAATCTAACCTCATGTATGGAGCAAGCCGATTTCAATATTTCCAACGATGCGGATATGATTGGCTTAAAACAACAGGTAGATAACATTATCGATCAAATTCAAAAAAGAGTACGGCCTTCCTGGGATGAGTATTTCCTGAAAATGGCGTTTTTAGTTGCTGAACGATCAACCTGCCTGCGGCATCATGTTGGTGCAATTATCATTAAAGACCGTCATGTTTTAACAACTGGCTACAACGGAGCGGCAAGAAACATCGAAGACTGTTTGAAACTGGGATGTTTGAGAAATCAATTAAATATTCCGTCTGGAGAGCGACATGAAATTTGTCGTGCCATTCATGCGGAACAAAATGCAATAATCCAGGCTGGCGTTCATGGAGTAACGATTGATGGCGGAACGCTTTATTGTACGCATAGCCCCTGCATTATTTGTGCTAAAATGGTAGTCAATGCGGGCATAAAAAGAGTGGTAACCTGTGGAGAATATCCCGACGATTTTAATTTGGTCATGAACCTTTTAGAGCAAGCAAGTGTTAGATTTGACCGGATCAATCGTCCTGATATGGGGATAAAAGTATTGCTGTAAAAAAAGAAAACGACCACTCGGTGGTCGTTTAAGATAACTGTGAATAGTAATTAACGAAGATTCAAGCCTGAATGTCAGCGAAGTACGTGAATTATTGAACTCCTTTCAACAATGTTTAATTGGTCTTTTCCACGATCAGCAGAAAGATGACCTTGGATGTTGCTCCCATGCCCTGAAATGTCGGACTGACATAGGGAACAACCGCCAGGACATCCCCCTCTAATTCGTTTAAGAATTGTTCCAGCTTTTCCTGAGCTGTATCCCCCTTGACTTCTAAACGATGTACACGATATTTCATCGTTTACCTTTCATCGCATGGTTTCAAATTCCGCTATTTTATCGTTGCTACTTCTCCTTCATATATGGATACGGAAAATCTAACGGCGGTAGAAAATTTTCCTTTATGGTTCTTGGCGATACCCATCGCTGGAGATTGATGATGCTGCCGGCTTTATCATTGGTGCCAGAAGCGCGACTCCCGCCAAAAGGCTGCTGTCCGACAACAGCGCCGGTTGGTTTATCATTGATATAAAAATTGCCTGCGGCATGGGTCAGAATTTCAGTGGCTTTTATAATTGCAAAACGATCCGTCCCAAAAATTGCGCCGGTCAACGCATAAGGCGAAGTCTCATCGCACAAATGTAAACTTTCTTCAAACTTATCATCCGGATAAATGTAAAGCGTAATCACCGGGCCGAAAATTTCTTCTTCGATCAATTTAAATTTGGGATTGGTCGTTACAATAATTGTGGGATTAATAAAATATCCTTTTTTGTCATCATAATCTCCACCGACGATGAATTCTGCCTCTGAAGATTTTTTAGCAAAATCGATATAGCTGGTTATGGTATTAAAAGCACCTCGATCAATCACGGCTCCCATAAAATTTGTAAAATCTTCCGGACTTCCGATCTTTATTCTCTTTGCAGCAGCAATTAATTTTTCTTTTATTACTGGCCAAATGCTTTCTGGAATATAAGCCCGGGAAGCCGCCGAACATTTTTGGCCTTGATATTCGAAGGCGCCTCGAATAATCGCAGTTGTCAACGCATCCAGATTAGCCGAACGATGAGCAAAAATAAAGTCTTTTCCTCCGGTTTCACCTACAATTCGGGGGTAGGTCTTATAATTAGCGATATTATTACCGACCGTTTTCCACATATCATGAAAAACTGAGGTCGAGCCAGTGAAGTGAATCCCAGCCAGGTAGGGACTTGCCATTACTGGGTTACCCACTGAAGCGCCAGGACCTGGTACCATATTGATTACGCCATCAGGTAATCCCGCTTCTTTTAATAATTGCATGATAAAATATGCAGAATAAACGGTTGAAGAGGCTGGCTTCCAAATGACAACATTTCCCATCATCGCTGGAGACGTGGGCAAATTACCAGCAATTGAGGTAAAATTGAATGGAGTGACAGCAAAAACAAATCCCTCCAACGGTCGCTGCTGAAGATAGTTCCAACAAGCCGTTGATGACTGAGGCTGCTGTTGATAAATCTGTTGCATATAATAGGGGTTGAAGCGATAGAAATCGATTAGCTCGCAGGCAGAGTCAATTTCTGCTTGAAAAACGGTCTTAGATTGACAAAGCATCGTTGCTGCGTTCAAAGTAGCACGATAAGGACCAGCTAAAAGCTCAGCAGCCTTCAGAAAAATTGCAGCTCGTGCTTCCCAACTCATAGAAGCCCAGGAGGGTTGTGCCGCTCTGGCAGCTTGAATCGCCTGCTCGACTTCTTTTTCACTCGCTTTATGGTAAATTCCCAATAGATGATTTGTTTCATGAGGACAACGGCATTCCACTGTTTTGCCAGTCTTTACTGCCTCGCCGCCAATGATTATTGGAATCTCGATCTCTTTTGCTTTCAGCGCATCAATTTTCGCTTTCAGTTCTTTCTTTTCCCGACTTCCGGGTTCATACGCTAAAATGGGTTCATTTTTTGGAATTGGAACATTAAAAATACCATTCGTCATATCCTCTCTCCTATGAAGTTGAACGTTAATTAAATAATCTAAAATATTATCTTTCAGGAATCATATATCGGTTAAAATGAACTTGCATGGATGGGATCAATACCAGAGGAATATCGGCTTGATCTATTCCTTTCAATTGACCTAGCACCACATCTTTAATTGCACCGAATCGTTCTTGGTTGGTTGCAAGAACTGGATCGCCGGAAGTATTTTTTATTTTTAAAGGATCTATCGGACGACCATTATCATAGAAAGCATAATGCAAGTGCGGACCTGTCGCCAATCCAGTGCTTCCCACATATCCGACGATCTGTTTTTGTTTGACTCCTACTCCTTTGCCAATACCTTCTCCAAATCCGCTGAGATGTCCATAAACAGTCACAAACCGAGTATTTTTATGTTGAACTTTTACAAAATTGCCAATGCCTTTGTCATATCCTTTATCAAGCACTACACCATCGGCTGCAGCCGAAACTGGTGTGCCTGTAGGCGCGGCATAATCTACGCCATAATGGGGTCGATATTTTTTCAGAATCGGATGGCGGCGTGAATATGAGAAATGCGAGCTTATTCGTCGATAATTCAATGGCGATTTGAGGAAGGTTTTTTGAAAAGAAGTTCCATTCAAGTCGTAATAGCCATCATCGCCGGGAGAGTTATTGAAATAAATAGCTGTAAAAGTATCGATAGCCGAAATATATTGAGCAGCAAGTATTTTTCCGTACTTTACAAATTCATCTGTTCCAGGTATATAGGTTTTTTCATAAACTATTTTGAACTGATCCCCTATTCTTGGATCAATAAAAAAATCGATGTCCCATTGCAAAATATCGGTGAAAGATAATAATAGCTCAGGATTTTCACCTTCATCAATGACCGCATCCCATACGGTCGTTTGAATGCTGCCCTTCAAGTATTTAATTTTAGTGATGAGGTCAACATTTTCTTCCCGAGTAGAAAACTTGTTGTTTCGATCCAGAAAGATATGATACTTTTTTTCAATTGTCGGAGAATAGGTGAAAGAAAATAAATTGCCCAGACCGTCAAGCACAATTTCATAATTATCGTTTGGCTTGAGTCTTTGAACCGAATAGATAGTTTTAAATGCTTCGACAATTGGATTGATAAGCTCCTCAGCGATCCCGTTCTTAATCAACAGCGCGGAGAGCGTTTCACCTTTTTTGATCGTATTA
>JAEAME010001798.1_pt1 | contig 13794 bp, 6 predicted proteins | sample 8958731 | NCBI WGS metagenome assembly JAEAME01 (sample SAMN16933194, study PRJNA681113) | bioreactor sludge metagenome | isolation source: anerobic bioreactor sludge (Control) | place: India:Bengaluru | collected 2018-10-24 | reverse complement strand
TTTCATTACGTTTTGTGCCTTGAGCGAAGCGAAAGGAATGGATATAAAAATGGATAATATTATATTTGGAGAATGTCTTAAATCTATACTATCAGAACTGAATATAAGTATGAGTCGTTTAGCTAAATCTATTCATGTAGATAGCTCTTTAGTAAATAGATGGGTTCATGGAGAGAGAATTCCTTCATATAACTCATCTTATATTGAAGATATAGCAGAATATTTATCAAAAAATATTTACAATGAATTTCAAATTAATAATATTAATAGTATTATATCAAAACAAGGATTAAAAATTGATAATCAAGGTAATATATTTGATAAAATTAAGACAGCATTATTAAAAGCTCAAGGCTATTCTTTTCAATGTCAAAAAGAGAATTTGAGTAATAAAATAACTTCAATAAATAATAAGTATTTACCTAAATCTGTTTTAAATGCAGGTCCTGTAGAATCTATATTATATAAAAAGGGATTAAAAGAAATAGTTGAATTATCTTGCGATGACAAAGTTGTTTTTGGCTATAATAATATATATAAGATTGTTATTGAGTCAATTAATAATGCAGTTAGTGATGTTTTTGCTGAAAATAAAATTATTTATATGACGTATAATAACAATATTCAAAAATCTAAGTATGATATTTCAGAGTTAAGAGCTAGTTTTTTAAAAGCAATTAAAAATGGATGGGAAATTATAATACTAATGAAAATAGACAATGATTTAAATAGATTATTAAATTTTTATAGGTTTGTTATTCCTCTTTTTATACAAGGTGGATTAAAGATATGTTATTATACACAATACAGATTAATAGGCATAGAACGAGAGATGTTTCTTGTTCCTGGTAAGTGTGCAATTTCATACTTTTCAAATAATATAAACTATGAAATAAAAACTGCTTTCTATTTAAAAAGCATTGGCGCATTAACTGTATTAGAAGAATACTTTAATGTTTTGAAAAACAATAATTATCAACAATTAATAAAATATTATTCAACTAATGAAAATGTAAAATATTATAATTTGTTATCTGATTGTGAAGAATCGGTAGGAAATCATATGGCATTTAAATCTAATTTAAGTACAATATTGTTGGACGATCATATTTATTATAATTTATTGAAAAAAAGCAACATTTCAGATGGTTTGAAAAAAAATGCTTTTATCTTATATAAAAAATTTTGTCAAGCATTTAAAAAAAATGTAAAGCATTATGAGTTTAAAGAGATATATTTAATGGATTCACTATCTAATTTAATAAAAAATCAAGAATTCTACTTATATTATTATAATGGAATAAAAAAAATAAAACTAAATGATAAAGATATTATTCAGATTCTGGAAAACATAATATATAATCTTAAAAAATATAAGAATTATGAAATTTCTTTTATTAATTACAAAAGTGAAGACATAAAAAAGCTTAATAATTATTCATTATTTATTAAAGAGAGGAAAGCATTATTTTTTGAAAAATATGACTTTACCAATAATTTATCTACAAGATTTAGTATTGATGAACCATTTTCCATAAGTGCATTTAGTGAAATGTTTAATAGAAATTGGACTGAAATTATACCATTATATAAAGATAAGCGGGAAATTATAAAATATCTTCAAAGACATATTAATGCATTAAAAAGTAATTATATAAAAACATCTTAGATTAACATAATTTATTATATTAGTTCTATATAGATTATGATATTAAATCACAAATAATAAGTTATGTATTGTTATTTTATTAAGAATTTAATGATTTCTTTATTTTTTTGCTATTATTCCAAAGCCCATAGACTTCACTTACATTGCCTGCTGTAATAAATGCTTTATAATCATTCTTGCCTATAAACTCCATCAATTTTGAAAATTCGCTTCTTGTTAATAAAACTTCTAATTCAACACGTTGGTCACTCTTATATCCACCTACTACATTGTATAAGGTAACACCTCTGTTTAGCTCGTTAATTATGAAGCTTTGTATTTCCTTGTACTGCTCAGATATAATGCAAGCACGTTTCTTTGAATTAAAGCCAGTTGCAAAGTTATCTACAACTAAGCCATTAACATATGTTCCTATTAAGCCTATAATAACTATTCTTAAATCGCTTATCAAGAAAGCAGTCATACAGATCATTGCACCAGCAACTGTAATAGAGGTTCCTATCTCAATATGTGTGAATTTATTGATGATTTTTGCCATTATATCAAGACCACCAGTTGAAGCATTAATTTTAAATAAAATAGCTTGTGCTAATCCAAGTAATAATACAAAGCATAATAAATCTAACCAAGGATCTTGCATAATTGACTGTTGAATTGGAAAAAACTTTTCAAAAATTGCAAGATACGGTGATAACAATAGTGATGTAAATATTGTTTTTATACCAAATTCTTTTCCTATTAGAATATTTGCAAGTATAAGTAAAAATGAGTTAATAATGAAAGTAATAATAGAAATAGGTACTCCTGTCAATTTTTCAATTACAATTGAAAGACCTGATATTGAACCAATAATCAAACCACTCGGTTTTAGGAAAAAATGCACTGAAATTGCTGTTATAAACATTGCAAAGAGCATAATTGTTAATTCTTTAACTAACTTTTTTACATCTAAGTCTTTTATTGTTTTTTTTGTTTTCATATACTGCTCCTTAATAATTATTTTTATATTTTTATTATACCATTTAATTGTTAGTATATCAATATTAATTATATTAGATTTTACAATATTTAAGTGTAAAAGTAAATTACTGTTTTTATATTTTAATGAAAATGGTTGAAAAAAATCCACTTATTACTATAAAGGCGTGACAACATACTTAAGATATGGTATATTAAAGAAAAATGTATTATGAGGGGTAAAAGTGAAATATAATTTTGATATATTGGTTGCAGGATGCAACACTAACTGCTTGCATTGCTATGTTGATGGAGGACCATCAAAGCAAATGATGTATATCCAAATGTTGCCGAATGCATACACAGATAGCTAGATATTTGTGGAGTAAAAAACTTAATAATAAATCCCAAGCATGCTTAATAGAATGCTTGGGATTTATTATTTAATATTCAGTTTTGTTTATCACTTATAATTTATATGTAATAGATGTATGTTCAATATTAAGTATATTACTTCACTGGTGGCTTGCATATTTGACATGGTTCATAACCTTCGCTGATAGCCTTATCTAAGCTTAACTTGTTTTTATTGCCCTTTAATGTTCTACATGATTCTAAATGATATTTTTTACCACTTGCAGAAACAAAAACAAAGCTTTCATCTGATTTGCTGGGTGTAGTATCGTTTACTGCTGGTGTTGATTCTTGAGTGTTTGAATTGCTTTTTAATCCGATGTTTTCAAGTGTAGCTAGAATGCTATCTTTATTATTAATTATTAAAGCAACAGCAATAACTACAACTGCAATTATTATCGGTAATGTTTTAAATTTACCTTTTTTGGTGGCTATATTTTTCGAATAAGAAATCCCTGTTCCTGGAATTGAATAAGTTGTTCTTACATTACCTTTAGCTGATCTTGATATTCTAAAACCTTTTGTACCCCAACTAAATCCTGCTCCTGACTTACCTATAGAAGTTTTAAAGCCTTTACCAAGGTTGATTATTTTCCTAAAATTAAATCCCATATAATAGCCTCTCTTTTATAATAAGTATCAAAATATTATTTATTTATATTATAATTAACTATATTTGCATATATATTGCTAAGTTCCTCTTGTTATTTATTATAACTATAAAAATGGATATGTCAATAACTAAAACAATGTAGAATAGTTGTTGATATTAAGTAAAGATGACAAAAATTGTATTTACAATAAAAACATTATCTTATATAATATATTATTGTAATTAGGCTTAATAAAGTAAGAGAATATATATATGGGAGGAAATATAATGTCTGAAGAATATAAAGCTATAGAAGAAAATAAGGTTGAAGTAGAAACAGAAAAATTTATTTGTAAGAATTGTGGTGGCACAATAAAGTTTGATATAAATAAGCAAGAATTTGAGTGTAGCTCATGTAAAGCTAAGTATACAATCGAGACATTATCTGATGAGGTTAGGGAATTTGATTTTACAGATTATTATGAGAGAGAAAGTCAATCAATTGCTTTTGAAGGGAAAGCAGTAGTTAGTTGCCAAAATTGTGGATTGGAGATTAGCTTTGATGAACATCAGGTAGCAACAGTATGCCCAATGTGTTCATCTACTCAAATTGCAACTATTAAGCAAAAAGCTGGTATTCCTCCTGAAGGAATTATTCCTTTTAAAATTGATAAGAAAGATGCCCAAGAAAAGTTTAGAATTTGGATAAGTAAAAGGTGGTTTGCACCAAATGATTTGAAAAAAAGCTATGGTGAAGGATTACTAGTAGGTATGTATCTGCCATTTTGGACATATGATGCAAAAGTTATGTCATTTTATACTGGTCAGGGTGGAAGAAACAGAACTGTAAAGGATAAAGATGGAAAGCAAAAGGTTGTAACTGATTGGTTCCCAGTAAGTGGTATTGTCAATGATAGCTTTGATGATATACAGATATGTGCTTCTGAAAAGGAAAAGGACATAGAAAGTATTTTACCATATAACACAATTACAAATATAAAACCATTTTCGCAAAGTTATTTGTCTGGTTATTATACAGAACTTTATAAGATAAAAGCAGATGCAGGTTTTGAAGAAGCAAAAATAATTATTGATAGTAATATGAGAAGCTTAGCTGAGAGAGATATTAAGAGAAGATTTGATAGAGCTCGCTCGATAAGCCTTAAAACTCAGTACAATGATGTTAAATATAAGCATGTTTTACTGCCTTTATGGAGTGCAGCTTTTGGATATAAGGGAAAGACGTATCGTTATATGATAAATGGTGAGACTGGTAAAGTTAGTGGAAAAAGACCATATTCTGTACCTAAAATACTAATTGCTATTTTAGCAGCAATAGCTGCAATTATACTTGTGATGTACTTTGCAAATAAATCAGAGTCTTCAACAGATAACGCTAGACATATGGAGAATACAACTAAATTAATGTTTGTTAACAATATGGAAAATACTAATAATATAATGATAGCAAAACATCTATAAAATAAAGCGGTTTAATAGAATTAAAAATTAATGAATATAACACAATATAAAATATATAGGAGGAAATTAGAATGGCATGGTTTGGACAAGGTAAGGATACCATTGAGTGGGAGGAGTTTAGAGATGATGTGCTTTTTTATAAATGGCCTGCAAAGGAAATTAAAAAAGGTGCAAAACTAATAATACGTGAAGGACAAAGAGCAATATTTTATGCAAACGGAGTTGTGGAGGGGATATTTGAACAACCTGGCAGCTTTGATATAGTAACAGAGATTACTCCATTTTTATCTACATTAAAAGGTTTTTTCTCTTTAAGAGGAGGTACTGGAATGCGTGCAGAGGTTTATTTTGTAAATGCAAAGCAGCTTTTATTAAATTGGGGAACAAGACAGCGTATCATGATGCCATCACAAGAGGTTCCATCAGGTATTCCTATAGGAGCAAATGGTAATTTAGTTATTGAATTTAGAGATTATGAAACATTCATAACAAAAATAGCTGGTGTAAAGGCTACATACTCATTAGAAGACATCTCAGAACGTATAATGGGAGAATTAAACCCTATTATTGCAGAATGTATGCTAGGAGGACAAAGTTCAATAGGTCTAAATGCTTTGATTGGATTACAAGCAAATAGTAGATCACTTAGTAAAAAAATAGCAGAAGAGCTTGATAAAGAGTTAGCAGATATCGGATTTGGTACAGCTGATTTTAATATCATTTCATTAAATTATCCACCAGAATTACAGGCAATGGCTGAAAAACTTGCAGGACAGTCATTTGTAGGAGATATAAACAAATATGCATCTATATCCTTAGCTGATAGCTTTGGAAAAGAAGGCGGTGGTGGTGCAGGAGCTCAGGTAGCACAAATGGCTATGGGAATGCAAATGGCACAGCAAATGACTGCTAATATGAACAATAATCAACAGACAGGAACACAGCAGGTAAATCAACAAAACGTTGAAAATGCTAAGTTTTGTACAAAATGTAGAAAAATGGTGTCATCAAAATTCTGTCCTGATTGCGGTACAGAAACAGTTTAATTAGTAATAAATTATTAGATAATAATTAATAGATAAAATAGGAAGATGCAATGATTTAGCAATAGTATAATCGCAGCATCTTTTTTTTGCTTTTATTTATACTGTATTATTTATTTCTTAAAATATTATAAATAAACATATATATTTATAAATTATCTACAAAATAAGACATAAATAAATATATTTATTCAATATAGGACTTAATTTAGTATAAAAAATATTTAATTTATATTAAAATCACACACCGTTATATGTTGAAATTAAAGCATGTAATTAATATAACACGAAAATAATTTTTGAACTTGTCCGCGAAACTTGGCGAAACTTCTCTCTTGACTCACAGTATATTTTTGTATTATTTTATACATGTGAAACACAAAAATTATTATAAAAGGGGTACGTAAATGAAAAAAGTATTGTGTATAGCTTTATGCCTAATGATTATCATGTCTAATTTCACAGCTGTATTTGCGATTGAGAATGATTATGATATCAGTTGGGCAAAAAATGAGATCAAGTACATGAAGAACAGAGGAGTAGTTTCAGGCTATCCTGATGGAAGCTTCAAACCTGATAATAACATGAGTAAAGCTGAATTTTACAAGGTTATTAACAGGATAATGGGTTTTACAAGTAAGTCAGAGATCAGCTTTAGTGATGTTACTACAGACAACTGGTACTACAATGAAGTAGCAAAAGGTGTAGCGGCTGGATATATAATTCCTGCGAAATTACTTGAAGCAGACAGTAAAATTACCAGAGCTGAAGTAGCAAGAATAATATCTGTAGTGTTCAGTGTAGAAGGAGACGAGAAAGAAACAGAAAAATTTACCGATTATGGTATTATCCCAGATAATCTAAAAGCTATTATTGGTGGACTTAAGAAAAATGGATTTATAAACGGTTATCCTGATGGAAGCTTTAGATTCGATGCTAAAATTACAAGAGCAGAGGTAGTGAAGATGCTACACAATATAGTTGGTGAAATAGTAAATGAAAAAGGTATTGTAAGTAACAATGTTGATAAAAGTCTTGTTGTTAATATTACTGATGTTAGCTTAAAGGAAATGCAAGTAGGGGGCAACCTATATTTAACAGAGGGAATTGGAGAGGGTTCTGTTTCTCTTGATAAGGTAATAGTTAAAAACACAACAATAATTAATGGTGGGGGAGCAAATAGCGTTAATATCAATAATTCTGAATTAAAGTCTTTGCTTCTTAATAAAAGAGCTAATCTACTAAATGTAGTGCTATCAAACACAAAGGCAGATGCTGTTAGTAATTCAAATCAAACAAAGCTAGAGCTTAGAGAAGCTAGTCAAATTAAAAATCTTGAGCTAAAGGATAAGGCAGAACTTATTTTAGATAAGAACTCTATCATTGATAAACTTATAATATCAGGTTCAGAGGTATCTATAAATGCTAAGGGTTCAATAAAATATATTAAATCTGATTCAAAGTTTAAGATTAATGGAATTCAAGCTAATGCAAATATTGAGTACAAATTTGTAGATGAAAAGTTAACACTCCTTAATCCTTCAGGAGGAGAAACCGGTGGAAATAATGGTGGAAATCCTGTTCCGGTTGCAGAGTATACTGTTACTTTTAAATTAGCAGGTGGGACTATAAATGGAAAAACAGATGATGTAATTGTTAAAGTAAAAGAAAAAACTACTCTTGCAAAGCCAACAGATCCAATAAAAGCTAACTATAATTTTGAAGGCTGGTATGAAAATACAAGTGGACAAAAATTCGATTTTGCAACAGTAATAACAAAAAATATAGTCTTAACAGCAAAATGGACGTTAAAACAAGTAGATCCAGAAGATCCAAAGCCAACAGTTATTGTAAAATATGAGCCTACATCAATAACTAATTTTCCTTTTATTCATGTAGAAGTACAAAACTTAGATGCTGCAGCAAAATATAGCATTGAATATTTTATTATTGGTGAGAATGATGAAACTAAGCTAGTAGATAGTCCTATTTTTAATATTAACGAAAAATCCGGAGCTATTTATTATGATAAAAACAAGTTCGATACTATTAATGTTAAGATTTACAATCAAAATGAAGAATTGATTTATACATTTGAGGATATAATCCCAGCATTATACGGAGAAGCTCCTCCATCTGTTGATAAATCAAAATTAAACGCAGCTATTAGCTTAGCCATAGCTAAAAATGAAAACGACTATACTCCTGAATCATGGTCAGTATTTGCTCAAGCACTAGAAGCAGCAAAAGCTATTAATAATAAATCAACAGCAAGTCAAGCAGAGGTTGATGCTGCTTTAAGTAATTTGAATGTAGCGATGCTTGCATTAGTCGTAAAATCAACAGATCCTATACCTGCACTAAGTGCAAAGTTTTATCCTGGATTTATCTCAACATTCGGACAAGTAGAGATAGACAGCTTAATAAACTTATCACAAGCTGCGAAGTTTATTGTTGAGTATCATTTATCTCCTAATGATGATGGTAGCGAAAATATTAAGAGAACTTCCTTAACACCAATAGCTGATAGAACTACAGATTTAGTATTCTACTACCCTTCATCGACTAATTATAACACTATTAAAATATTAATCTATGATGCAAATGATAGTCTGATTTATACATTTGAAAACATAGTTCCTATAATAGTGAGTGAATAAATTTAATACACTGTATAATGAATCATTGTAAATTGTGTTCATTATGCAGTGTTTAACTATCTTGTTATACATTAAAAACTTAACATAAGATTATTAAATCATGAATATAATTAAAAGCATGTACTATGACTGATCCTCTTAATATTATAAATGGATTAGTACAAATAGAAATAATAAAAGGGAAGGTAAAGGGGTATGAAAAAATTTAACAAATTATTAGCTTTAGTACTAATTATGGCTCTAATTCTACCTGGCTTCACATTTATAAATGGTGTAGGAAATTTATCAAATACTACGTCTTCTATTAGTAAATCAAATAGCAATGAACTAGGGACATTTGAAAGAGCATTAAAACAATTTGATAATAGCTCTAAGAAAGAATCAATCAGCTTAACAGAAAGGTTCGAAGAATTTTATAAGGATAGTGATGAAGTAAGAATTATTGTTGAGCTAAAAACAAAGCCAAGTATTATGCAAGCTACAATAATGAATACTAGATATGCTGATATGTCAAACTCAGCACTTCAAAAAATTGAGAATCAAATAAACAATGAACAAGAACAGCTAAAAAGAAGTATTGAATTAAATAAAGTAAGCATGCAGTATTTAAATAGTTTTAATACTACATTTAATGGCTTTAGCGGTATGGTTAAATTTGGTGACATTGCTATAATTGAAAAATTACCAGGAGTTAATAAGGTATACATATCAAATGAATATGAAAGACCAGAAATAAAGCCAGATGTAGATACATCAAAGGATATGATAGGAACATCTCCAACATGGGAATTAGGATTAAAGGGAGAGGGAACTGTTATAGCTATTATTGACACAGGTGTTGATTACAATCATAGAGATATGGTTTTAAGTGAAGAAACTAATCCAAAATTAAATCAGAATAGTTTAGAAGATAAAAATTTGCTTGGACAATACTACACAGAGAAGGTTCCATATGGATATAATTATTATGATTTAAATAGTGAAATAAGAGACATAGGACCTAATGCATCAATGCATGGTATGCACGTTGCCGGTATAGCTGGAGCAAACGGAGATACTGAAAATGGTGGTATAAAAGGAGTAGCACCTGAGGCTCAAATACTTGCTATGAAAGTATTCTCTAATGATCCGTTATATAGAACAACTTTTAGTGATATATATTTAACTGCTATAGAAGAATCTGTAAGGCTTGGAGCAGATGTTTTAAACATGAGTCTTGGCTCAACTGCATCTTTCTATATGCCTGATTCAGCAGAAAATGTAGCTATTACAAATGCAACAGATAATGGAATAGTGTGTTCAGTTTCAGCAGGAAACTCTGGTTCAATGACATACGGATGGACTGGAACAAACTACGGATATCCTTGGAAACAGAATCCTGATATAGGTTTAGTAGGAGCTCCAGGTCTTAATAAAGACACTATACAAGTTGCATCTGTTGAAAACACACATAAAAAAGCTAATGTGCTTAACTATACAATTGATGGTGTTGAGTTTAAAGTCCCTATTGCTATAGCGGGTAATATAATGCCATATGAAGTATTTACTGGAGCAGTTGAATTTGTTGACGGAGGCTCAGGTCATCCATCTGAGCTTGGAAATGTTGCCGGAAAGGTTGCATTAGTAGTAAGAGGCGGATTAACACCTAATTTTGTTGATAAAATTCAAAACGCTCAAGATGCTGGAGCTATTGGAATTATAGTAAGAAATCACCAAACAGGTGGAGATGATTTAATATACATGGCTACACCAGAAGTTTTAACAATACCAGCAGTATTTGTTGGATATAATAATGGTTTAGCATTGCTTGGATTAGAAGATAAGCAGGTTTTATTTACAGATGAACTCACTTCAATTTCAAATCCAAATGGAGGCCTAATGGCTGATTCTTCATCTTGGGGTTTAACTCCTTCATTAGAAATTAAGCCTGAGATAACAGCTCCTGGATCAATGATATATTCTACACTTAATGACAATGAATACGGAACAATGAGTGGTACTTCTATGGCTGCACCTCATGTTGCTGGTGGAGCAGCACTTGTACTTCAATACATTAAAGAGCACCCTAGCTATGCAAGTTTAAGTTTATCAGAGCAAACTAGATTAGCAAAAGTATTATTGATGAATACAGCTAATATTATATTTGATAAAGATGGATATGAGTACTCTCCAAGAAGACAGGGAGCAGGACTTATGAATCTATATGCTGCTGTAACAACTCCTGTTAGATTGGTAGATGTAACTACAAATGAAGCAAAAATCACTCTAAAAGATTTTGAATCTACAGTATTTACTATGAGTCTTAAAGCTATAAATGATTCAGATACTGATGTAACTTACAATGTTGATACAGTAGTATTGAAGGATTATATACATTCAACAGGACTAAACCTATTAAGCGCAGATTATATCAATGCTGATATAGATTGCCCTGAAACAATTACAGTTCCAGCAAACGGAGAAATAATTTTTGAAGTTATAGTAGATATTGGCTCAGATGATACAATCTATAGGAATATGTTTGTTGAAGGCTATGTTGTTTTAACTGATCCACTAGATGAAAATGCAAGCTTATCAGTACCATATGTAGGATTTTATGGTGCATGGGATGAACCACTGATACTTGATGGTATGAGGTTTATAGACAGCACAGGAAGCTCTTATTTTAATAGATCAGGTATGCTTTGCTTTACTCCAGAAGGCGCTGGTTATTATTATACTAGTCCGCATATTTATATGAATCCTGGAACTATTGCTGGTTATGAAAATGGAACAGATAATATAACACCTTACTTATCTTTTATGAGAAACGCTGAATATGTTAATTACAACATTTTAGATAGCGAAGGAAATAATTTGAGAACTATTTATATTCAACAGTATAAGAGAAAGAATTATACTAATGGTGGTTTAGCATCACCTGTAGGATTGATATCTGCTGCAGAGTGGAATGGAGAGATAAATGGAGAAGTAGTTGCTGACGGAGATTATCAGTATGAGATACTTGCTAAAATTCATTACAATAATGCAGAAGAACAATCAAAGGTAATACCAATTACTATTGATACAAAGGCTCCAGCAGTAAGTAATGTTGAATACAATCAACATACAAATAAACTTAGTTGGAATAGTGAGGATATAGGTATTGGAATATTGGGCTTCATGTTTAACATTAATGGAGTTGAAATAGATTCAATTGTTTTTGGTGAAGAAGGAAAAACATCATATGAACTTGATATGACACAGTTTATAAGTGCAGCAATTAAAGAGTATAATGTTGAAATTATAGCTGTTGATAATTTGTATAACACTGGAATCACAGAATTTAATTTTGTATTAGATACGATTGAACCATATATTTATTTGTATAATCCAGCTCTATTTGAGATGTTAGATACAAGTGAAGTAGAATTTGTGGGTTATGTTGCTAATCTAGAAACATTAGATAAAGTGCTTATTAATAATATTGAAGCTGATGTAGAACCTTTGACAGAGGTTAACTTGCCTGACCCTAGTAACCCAAGTGAAATAATTTATTCAGGCTTAGCTTATAAATTTACAAAGGTAATAAGTTTTGAGGATGGATATCAAGAAATTTCTGTAGAAGCTGTAGCTGAATCTGGTGCAAGAAGTAATGTAGTAAGAAGATTCTTTGTTGATACTACTGCACCTGAACTTGATGTAGAGCTTATAAGCATCAATCAAGAAGCTAAAACTGCAGAGTTAGAGATTTATATGAGAGATAATTTAGGATATATTGAGCTATATCAAGCTGATAGTCAGATATATAAATATGAATATCCACTAGCAAATCCTCAACCAGCTGATAAAACAATAAGACATACTGTAAATTTGATGGATGGAGATAATTATTTCGTATTTACATTAAATGATGATGCAGGTCATAGCGCAGTTAAGTCAATAGTTATTAATCTTGGAGACATACCACAGGAACCAGAAATTAGTAACGCAAAACCTTCAAGAGATATTGAAGTTTATTCAGGAGATCAAGTAACTATAAGCTTTAATGCAGCTCCTGGAGGAACTGGATATTATAAAATATTACTTCCTGTAGGATTTAATTCTATGAATGAACAAGATAATAGTTATGGTACTACAATGGTAGAAGAAACAGCTGGATTTTATTCAGCAAATTGGACAGCATCTGAAAATCTTGTTGCTACAAACTTAATTGTTGAGCTAGTTTATATAACAACAGATGGAACAGAAGTATTTTCTACAGCAGAAGGAAAAATAACTGTTAAGGGTTCTATTGATGATATGCCTGCTAATACTGTAATAATAGGAAATCAAGCTTATGATATAGACTTCTTAAATAAAAATGCAGAAGCTCAAGAAGCATTGTTGAACTGGTATAGCCTAGGAAATCCTATATATATTAAACTAAAAGCTAATGTTATAGTTGATAATTATGGAAGAGAAGCTAATATAAATTTAATTCCTAATAGATTAGTTCATAAAGATGCACTTGGAACAATAAGAATATTTGAAAAAAAATAAATATATAAATATTATAAAATAGTATTTTATAAAATAATTGAATTTTATAATATGAAAACTTAATATTAACAAAAGTTAAAAGTTGAGAAAAGCTATACCTATAATAAAAGTATTAAAGACAAATTTTTCTGTACAATTTGAATTAATATATGTTTAGGTGTAGCTTTCTCATGCTAATATGCTATTAGTATATATTGGGATGGGTAGACTTAATGGTTAAATTACAAATGTGCATGGACTAAGTAATAAATAAGATGGAAATTAGTTAATATTAATTTAATCAAGATTAATATTAACTAATAAGTTCTTAATAATTACTTATTACATAAAAATAACGAAAGGAGGAAAGCGCTGTAAATCATTAATACAGCGAAAGAAGAATAAAATTTTGTGAAAAAACCAATGGAGGTAAAGGGTAATGCTAAAGCACCAAAAAGTAAGAAGATTTATATCCCT
>JAEAME010001740.1_pt1 | contig 13799 bp, 11 predicted proteins | sample 8958731 | NCBI WGS metagenome assembly JAEAME01 (sample SAMN16933194, study PRJNA681113) | bioreactor sludge metagenome | isolation source: anerobic bioreactor sludge (Control) | place: India:Bengaluru | collected 2018-10-24 | reverse complement strand
ATGAACCTGCTATATTTACCACCATTGGGCGGATAGCTCAGCGGGAGAGCATCGGCCTTACAAGCCGGGGGTCGCAGGTTCAAAACCTGTTCCGCCTACCATTTACGCGGGGTCGTAGTTAAGCTGGTTATAACGCCGGCCTGTCACGCCGGAGGCCGCGAGTTCAAGTCTCGTCGACCCCGCCATTTTATAATGGAATGAATTTAATATTATGTATACATAATCATCAACCGGTCGGGAATATGGATTATGTTCTTGAGGAGGCATATACGCGCGCGTATATGCCTTTTTTTCATGTATTAAAAGAATTTCCTGATATTAAAATCAATATACATTTTTCCGGCTACCTTTTTTCGTGGTTATACGAACGTAAACCTGACTACATAAAACTCCTCGTGAAATTGAAAAAAAAAGGACAGCTTGAAATCGTCTCAGGGGGTATGTACGAACCTGTGCTCGCTCTTTTGCCGGAAGAAGACGGCATTTCCCAGATAAAGATGCATCAGGACCTCATGGAGAGTGTTTTTCATGAGAGGCCGAACGGCGCGTGGCTGGCAGAGCGTGTTTACGAACCGCAAATACCGAAGATATTGCATAAATCGGATATCGCTTATACCCTTGTTGATGACAATCATTTTAAATCAATAGGGCTTGAAGATAAAGACCTCTATGGATATTTTATAACGGAATCTGAGGGGTATCCATTATTTGTTTTCCCGGGTCTCGAATACCTGCGATATTCAATACCTTTTAAACCCTTCAAGGTTATTGACGATTACTTCAGAAGGATAGAAAGCGAAAAGGGAAACCTTGTTGTTTTTGGGGATGACGGTGAAAAATTTGGTCTGTGGCCGGGCACTTTTGACTCTGTGTATACGGAGAAGTGGCTTCAGACTTTTTTCCAATATCTCACGGAGAATAAATCCTGGCTGAAGACTTCTACGTTTAGTGAGTATATCGGGCAAAACAGACCAAAGGACAGGATTTATCTTGGTTGTGAATCATACAAGGAGATGGGCGAATGGTGCCTGCCTCCGGTACTCGCGAAAGAATATGGAGAATTATTACATAAAACCAATATCCCCTACGGGGAATTTTTAAGGGGCGGATATTTCAAAAATTTTCTTATAAAATATTGCGAAAGCAACGATATGCATAAGAAGATGCTCCGTTTGTCCAAGAAGGCAAAGAAAAATGCGGAAGCAAGAAATCATGTGCTCATGGCCCAGGCAAACGACAGCTACTGGCATGGTGTTTTTGGAGGGCTCTATCTGCCGCATCTTCGCGCTTCGGTATACACGCACCTCATTGAAGCACAGAAACTTCTTGATTCGAAGAAACCTTTTGTAAACGGCTATATCGAAGATATTAACATTGACGGTTATGATGAGGCGGTTGTCAGCAATAATATCCTTGAAGCGGTGTTCTTTCTGAAAGAAGGTGGCGCCCTCTACGCGCTTGACTACAAGCCTTCGTCGGTGAATATTCTGGCCACTCTGGAGCGCAGATATGAAGGGTATCATGACAAGATAAAAGATGCCCTGTCGCCTGATGTTGCCGACGGAACAAAGACAATCCACGATATGGTCATCGCGAAAGAGGAGGGGCTTGATCAGTATCTACACTATGACTGGCACAGAAGAGGTTCTTTCATTGATCATGTAATGTCAGGTGATGTGACACTGGAAACGTTTTACCGCTCTGAATACTATGAGCCCGGGGATTTTGTAAAAGAGCCTTACAAGGCATCGTTAATGAAAACAAAAGGTACAATCAAAGCGGGCCTGGAACGGGAAGGTCATTTCCGCAAGGATGGCAGCGATTGGCAGCTTGCAGTTAAAAAAGATTTTCTCCTCAATGAAGGAGGGGAAGAACTGGTTGTTACCTATCGGATTGAAGGCGATGTGCCGGAGCCTTTTCTCATCGGGATTGAATGCAATTTTGCTTTTCTCGGAAGCGGAGAAAAACGGTACATGGAAACAGACGCGGGCCGTTACCCCCTTACGATAAAAGAGGCCCTGACCGCATCGAAAAACATTATTTGCCATGATCCCTATCAGAATGTTGTCGTTTCCCTTGAATGGGACACACCGCGGGAAATATGGACGTTCCCTGTCGAAGTAGTGTCGCTCTCCGAACAGGGTTTTGAGAGGAACTATCAAAGCACGATGATTATGCCTATCTGGCCTGTGGATCTGATTCAAGGGCCGCGCGAAATTAAAATAAGACTTCGCCTCCAACAATTTTTCCATAAAGCTTAATATTTTTCATGCCTCCTGTTTGCATTATAGATATATTGTATCAATTCGGATTTATTCTCATAGAACGAGGCGACGAAGAGGAGAGAACCGGAGCGTACAAAAAGTACATGAGGCTTCGCGACGACGAAGGCAACAAAGCTATATGGATAAAGGCGAATTGACACATGGTTTCTGTTATTATTACAACCTACAATAGAAAGACCTTTCTCAGACCTGCGGTCATGTCCGTACTGAATCAGGACTATAAAGATAACGAAGTCATTGTTATCGATGACGGTTCTCATGACAATTCGTTCAAGGAAATAGAAGACCTCCCTGTGCGCTATATCTGGAAGGAAAATGGCGGTATAAGCAGCGCCAGAAATAAAGGTATTGAAGTTGCGGAAGGTGACTTTATCGCGTTTCTCGACGTCGATGACCTCTGGAAGAAGAAAAAGCTTTCTACCCAGATGACTATGATGAGCGATGAGGGTTATGATATTTCTTATACTGATGAAACATGGATACGAAATGGAAAACATCTGAACCAGAAATCAATACACAAAAAATATTCCGGTTTCATTTTTGAGAAATGTCTTTCGTTATGTATTATCAGCCCTTCATCAATCGTGATGAAAAGGGGAATATTTGATGTTGTCGGCTGTTTCGATGAAACCATGACTGTCTGTGAGGACTATGATATGTGGCTCAGAGTCACGGCACAATATCCGGTATTGTTCGTGGAGAAAAAGCTCATTATAAAACAGGGGGGACACGAAGACCAGTTATCGAAAAGATATCCGGCAATGGACAGGTTCAGGATCGAAAGTATCATGAGGATACTTGAGAGTAATGTGTTAGATGAAGCTATGCGGAAAGCCGCGATACACGAGCTTGAAAAAAAGTGTCGTATTTACATACAGGGAGCAATAAAAAGGCGAAAAACCGAAGAAGTACAGCTGTATTCAAATCTGCTCAAAAAATATAATATCAAGCATTAGTTGTCTGTAATTAATATTGGAAGTTTATTGTGACAAGCGTTCAGAGATTTCTCTGGCTGTGTTCATGAGATGCTTTACCATGCCGTTCATTTTATCCTCGGTCATGGAACCGGTAAAACCAAGAATACCGATTGACGTCAGGGGGTAACCCTTAGATTGAATAAGCGTTGCAATTCCCCTTGTGCCAACCAGATATTCTTCAAGATCAATACTGTAACCTCTTTCTCTTACTTTTGCTATTTCAGTCAGGAACTGGTCAATATCGGTAATACTGTTCTCTGTATATTTCGGGAGTCCCTGCTCCTTCAAAAAATTTCTAATATCTTTATCATCCATAGGTGATAGGAAAACTTTGCAGAAAACGGCCGATGTAATAGGGAACTTTGTGCCTATCGGTGATGAAATCTTTAGTTTTTTATTTGTTTCAATCGTATCGAGGACCCTGACGACATTCTCATCTCGCGTGCAGAGAAAGACTGTTTCATCAACGAGTTCAACAAGTTTTTCAAGAAATGGTCGGGCGATCATTGTCAGTACGTCCCCCTGAAGAACTGTTTTCGAGAGTTTGAACAATTCCTGCCCGATGGCGTATTTTTTCGTGGTTTTGCTTTTCGTAACGAAGCCCGTGTCCTGGAGGGCTTTTAAGATACCGAAGACAGTACTTTTGCTGAGCGATAGTGTTTTCGCGATCTCGGTGACACCGAGAGATCTATTGCTGCCCACAATGAGGCGCAGGACCTCGAAAGTCTTTTTTATAATCGGAGCGCTATACATAATTCACTATGGTGAATTATATATCTTAAATAATTACTGCTGTCAATGATAATTATTAGAAAATATACGTTCCATATTATGAACAAAATATCAATTAATGTAAACCAGAAATTATCAAAATTATTATTTGTCAGTATGTTAAATAATTTGTTATATTACTCAATCTGAAATATGCCAAGAGAATACAAAGTTACATTTATGCCTCTCGAAAAAACGATGCAGGCAGGGGAAGGACAAAACATACTGGAAATCGCCATGCAGGCAGGAGTCCACATTAATGCCTCCTGCAGCGGTAATGGTGTCTGTGGAAANAGATTATCAGGGAACTGGGCAAGGTGGCCCGTGAAAGCGGATGGAAGATCACCGCAACAATCATGTCCTGTGATAATGGTTTCTGGGTCATTCGAATTGAGCCGGGAGACAGAGCAGCCCATGCATACTCCATAGCTGTTGATATCGGTACCACGACAGTATGCGGGAGGCTTATTGATGTGAGTGAGAGCAGCTCAAAGCTCATAGCTCACAGCAAAGAACAAAAAAAAGAAAAACCGGGACGGATTGTAGCTGAGACTGCCGATTATAACAGTCAGATTAGCTACGGTGAGGACGTAATATCACGGATCATGTATACCCGTAAAAAAGGCGGGTTGAAAAAACTTCAAAATCTTGTCATAAAAACTGTTAACGATATTATTAATGAACTGCTCAGGACAGGAGGAATCGGACACGATGAGATATCGCAGATAGTTTTTGCCGGAAATACCACTATGTTGCATCTCCTCTTTGGAATTGATCCGAAGAATATTATGCTCGCCCCTTACACGCCGGCAACGACATCGTTTCCTCCTGAGAAGGCGAAGCATCTCGGCATAGACATGGGAGAGTATGTATACTCTTACGCGTTTCCCTGTGTCGCGTCTTATATAGGAGGAGATATTGTGGCCGGTGTGCTTGCCTCGGCTATGACGAAGAATGAAAAGGTATCGCTTTTCATGGATATCGGAACGAACGGGGAGGTCGTCCTCGGCAATAAGGAATGGCTCCTTTCAGCATCATGCTCAGCGGGCCCGGCATTTGAAGGAGGGGGTATCAAATTCGGTATGCGGGCTTCCCGCGGAGCTATTGAACGGGTGAGGATCAATCCTTCAACCTTTGATCCCATGATATTCACAGTTGAAAAAACGAAACCGGCAGGGATATGCGGTTCCGGACTTATTGACATTGTCGCCGGTCTTCTCGAGACAGGTTTGATTGATCAAAAGGGTAAATTCAAAAAAGCCCCGGGAACAGAGAGGGTCAGGAAAGGTCCCGACGGCTATGAATATGTGCTCTGTTTCGCCCCTGAAACGGGGATTGAACAGGATATTGTCGTTACCGAGATCGATCTCGACAACCTGATCCGGACCAAGGCGGCCGTCTACGCGGGGTGCAAGGTTTTGCTTGACAGCGCTGATCTGCGTTTTCAGGACCTGAATACGATTATTATCGCGGGCGGTTTCGGCCACTATATTGATATTGAACAGGCCAAGATGATCGGACTTCTGCCCGATCTGCCTCATGACAGATTCCGGTTTATCGGGAACGGTTCTCTTGCGGGCGCGCATCTTGTTTCCCTCGACAGTAAAAGATGGCTGGAGGCGAAGAAAATTGCCGGAATGATGACAAACATCGAGCTTTCAAATAATAATCGTTTTATGGAAGAATTTGTGGCAGCTATGTTTTTACCACATACTGATCAGGATCTCTTTCCGGAGATTTCGGAAAGATTGAAAGGCCGATAGAATGCCGAGGGTAATAGCCGTAGCCGGGAAGGGCGGGGTAGGGAAAACGACACTTTCCGGTATGCTGGCTCGATATCTTGTTGAAACCGTTAAGAATGGCCCTGTACTGGCTGTTGATGCCGATCCGAATTCAAATCTGAACGAGGTCCTCGGTGTCCCGGCAGGCGCTACCATTGGTCAGGCACGGGAACTTATGAAAAAGGAAGTTCCGCCCGGCATGACGAAAGATGTGTGGTTTGAATACAAATTACAGGAAGCAGTAATTGAGGCTCAGGGTTTTGATCTCCTTGTCATGGGAAGACCGGAAGGGCAGGGTTGCTACTGTGCCGCCAATACTCTGGCAAAGCAATCCATAGAAACCCTGAAAAAGAACTATGCCTATGTGGTTGTTGACAATGAAGCGGGAATGGAGCACATGAGCAGGCTTGTGACGCAGGATATCGACATGCTCTATGTTGTTTCTGACGGGACACCACGAGGTGTGATGACGGCATCGAGGATATTGGCGCTTATCAATGAATTGCAATTGAACATACGAAAGACCTGCACAATAATAAACCGTTTGCAGGAAAAAGACAGGTCAGTGCTCGTAAATCTTGCCGCAGAAAAAGGCATAAAAAATACGGCGACAGTGAGAAACGATGAAGAGTTGATACGAGCCGATGGAGAGGGGAAATCGATATTCCAACTTCCTTTGAACTCTGTCGCCTTTGTTGACGCGTATGAAATATTTAAAAGAACAATCACATTTGTGTGAGAGTGAGTGTAATGAAAAGAAATGAATTAAAATTGGCTGGAGGGTATTATGGCTGATGAGTATCAGTATGACGAAAAAGAAAATTTTGAGGGAAAAAAAGTAAAAGTGCTGGGCCCCACGTATGAAGCGGGAAAACCGGAAGAGAGAGACGATTGGCGGGCCAAACTCCAGACAAGAGATGAAATGATAAATTACCTTAAGACAGCAGTAAGGTACTGGTATAGCAGGGAATGGTATGGCAGTGAAAAACGTAAACAGGAAGCGTGAGGAGGTTTAGAGATGGCTTTTGAGGCCCCAAAAATCAAGTATACAGGAAAAATCAAGGAAGTCCTTATCGGAAGCCGCGCTCAGGCAGTGAAGATTGGCGGCGAATCCTGCTATCCCTTCTACGTCTTTGAAGGAGAGATGCCGAATGTCCCGAAGGTGGCCTTTGACGTGTGGGATTATAAGCCGGATGACTGGCAGGCATGGGCTGTTGAGCCTTATGAAGATGTTATTGACGATCCGCTCTCGTGGGCGAAAAAATGTGTGGAAGCATACGGCGCGGAGATGATCGCGCTGCAGTTAAAGAGCGCCGACCCGAACGGTATGAACCGTGATGTGGAAGATGTTGTATCCACGGTGAAGCGCGTTGTGGACGCAATCAGCGTGCCTGTCATTGTCTGGGGTACGGCAAATGATGAAAAAGACACTGCCATGTTGAGAAGAGTCGCTGAGGTCTGTGAGGGAAAGAATGTCCTCATCGGCCCTGTGTCCGACAAGAATTATAAACAGATCGGCGCGGTGGCTATCGGCTATGGTCAGACTGTGGGGGCTTCATCACCGATTGATGTGAACCTCGCCAAGCAGTTGAATATTCTCCTGGGGAATCTTGGCGTTGCCGATGAAAAAATCGTCATGGACCCAACCACGGGAGGTCTCGGCTACGGGCTTGAGTATTCCTATTCTGTCATGGAAAGGGACAGAATGGCGGCTTTAACACAGGAGGACGCGAAGCTCCAGTATCCGATTTTCAGTAACCTCGCCCATGAAGTCTGGAAAACAAAAGAAACAAAAGTTACAAAAGATGAAGATCCGAGAATGGGCGATGAGAAGAAACGTTCTATCCTTATGGAATCAGTAGCAGCCATGAGTATGCTTTTAGCGGGAGCCGACATTGTTGTCATGCGGCATCCGGAGAGTGTCAGAGATCGCCATAGAGCTTGGAGAGGCCGCCCTTGCCGAATTCGGTAAGCAGAAAGGCCAGCTTGTCTACATAAAAAAAGCGCCCCTGAAACGTCAGGAAATCTGGAAGAAACAGGATGTCACGCCCCGTGGAATTGACCGTGAAGTCGTCGAAATGATGCACCGGACGCACATGGGCGTTGATCAGGATTACAAACATATTTTTCAGCAGGCGAACCGCACCGCCCTTGCCGACGGCTGGGGTGGATCGATGATCTCCACTGATCTGCAGGACATTATGTTCGGCACACCGGTGCCGGTGCTCGGTTCCATTAACCTCGGTGTTCTGAAGAAAGACCAGGTAAATGTTGTCGTGCACGGCCACGAGCCGCTTTTACCGGAGATGCTCGTTGTGGCCAGCAAAGACCCTGAAATCAAGAAGATGGCCGAATCTGCCGGCGCGAAGGGCATCAATCTCGCCGGTATGTGCTGCTCGGCAAATGAAGTGCTCATGCGTCACGGTATCCCTGTTGCGGGCAATTTCCTTCAGCAGGAGCTTGCGCTCGTTACCGGGGCCGTGGAACTCATGACCGTCGATGTCCAGTGCGAGATGCAGGGATTAAAGACTGTGGCCGAATGCTACCACACGAAACTGATCACCACGTCTGACAGGGCGAAAATAGAGGGCGCGGAGCACATTGAATTTCACCCGGAGCATGGTATCGACACAGCGAAACAGATACTAAAAATGGCCATTGAAAATTATCAGAACCGCAAACACGCTGTTTACATTCCGAGTCATCAATGCGACATGGTGGCAGGCTTCAGCTATGAGACGATTAATTATCTTCTCGGCGGTATTTTCAGGGCGAGCTTCCGCCCGCTCAACGATAACATCGCCAACGGCCGGATTCGCGGCGTCGCCGGTGTCGTCGGATGCAACAACGCGAGAACGCCCCATGACGCGGCGCACATTGCCATGATAAAAGAGCTTATTAAAAATGATGTCCTGGTATTGACTACAGGGTGTGCTGCAATGGCCTGCGGAAAAGAAGGGCTGCTCACGCCTGAAGCGGCGAAAGAATTTGCCGGGCCCGGCCTTGCCGAGGTCTGTGAAACGGTTGGTATTCCACCGGTACTCCACATGGGAGCCTGTGTTGACAATTCCCGGATCCTTATTGCCGCTACAGCCATGGTGAAGGAAGGCGGTCTTGGTGATGATCTGGCTGATCTTCCCGTAGCGGGCGCGGCCCCTGAATGGATGAGCGAAAAGGCCATTGCTATCGGTCAGTACTTTGTCGCCTCCGGAGTCTTCACGGTCTTTGGCACGACCTGGCCGACCCTCGGAAGCGATAAAGTGACAAAACACCTTTTCGAGGAGCATGAAGAAATGTATGGTGGCAAGTGGGCTTTTGAACCTGATCCCGTCAAGGCGGCCCATCTCATGATCGAGCACATTGATAAAAAGAGAAAGGCACTCGGTATTGACAAGGCACATGAAAGGGTACTTTACGATATGGAGATGAGATGTCTAAGATCATCGCGTCGGCAGCGATCAGAGGGGCGCATAAAATTTTCAACATGGCGGACAAGAAATATCAGGAGGCCCTGCAAAAATACGGGCCTGAACAGGAAGTAGGATTTCCCAATACCGCCTATTATCTCCCCATTATTTATGCCATGACAGGTATCAGAGTGGCAGCATTGAAGGACATGAAACAGGTCTTTGATATCTGCCGGAGACTGATACCGCCGCCGGTACGCGAACATGTGCCCTTGCCGTATCTCGCGCCAGCCCTTGACGCGGGTATGGCCACATTTTTCGCGGAAGAGATGGTTGAAGCAATCCGGTATCTTGAAGACCCCGACTGTTATGCCGTCAATAGTGAAGACCCGACTGACAAAACTATCTGGCTGGGCGCCGCGAATGACGTGATCTTCAGAAAGAGGGGCGTTGAGTTCGTTGACGGAACAGCGCCGGGATTTGCCGCCATCGTCGGTGCAGCGCCCGATTCAGCCACAGCGACGAACATTGCCCTTGAGCTTCAGGAAAAAAATCTCTATGTCTTCATGTGCGGTGAAAATTCAGGAAAGCGTTTTGCCGAGCAGCTTAAAGAAGAAGGGGTACAGCTTGGCTGGCCGACCCGCCTTGCCTCTCTTGGACCCGACATTTATCAGGCGGTTTTCGCCATCGGTTTTGCCTGCCGTGTCGCCATGGCTTTTGGCGGAATAAAACCGGGAGACTTCAGGAAAAATCTCATTTACAATAAAGACAGGACGTACGCTTTTGTTCTCGCCCTCGGAGATGTCACCGACGAATGGTACGCCAACGCGGCAGGGGCGATCAACTGGGGTTTTCCCACGATCGCCGACACGCCGATCCCGCAGGTTTTACCCACCGGTATCTGCACTTACGAACACGTTGTATCCAACATACCCCACGACCAGATTGTGCAGAAAGCCGTAGAAGTGCGCGGTCTCAAGGTGCAGGTCGCCAAGGTCCCCATCCCTGTCTCGTATGGCCCCGCGTTTGAAGGTGAGAGAGTGCGCGGTGAAGATATCTACATTGAGATGGGCGGCGGGAAAACGATTGCCGTGGAGTGGACGACAACAAAAAAGATGGACGAAGTCGAAGACGGCAGGATCGAAATCGTGGGGCCCGATGTGAGAGATGTCGAAGCAGGGACGAGGCTTCATTTCGCGATGATCGCGGAGGTTGCGGGACGTAACTTCCAGGAGGACTTCGAACCTATCCTTGAGCGGCAGAACCACCATCTTATCAATCAGGCCCAGGGCGTGATGCACATCGGGCAGAGGGACATTGCCTGGATCAGGATTTCAAAACAGGCTGTTGAAAAGGGTTTTACCCTGAAAGATATCGGAAAGATAATTCACGCCAAGTATCATCAGGATTTTGGCGCTGTTTTTGATAAGGTGCAGATTAAAATCTATACTGATGAAGCAAAGGTCAGAGAAATCGTTGAACAGGCCCGCGCGAGCTACGCCCACAGGGACGCCCGCACAGAAGGCATGACCGATGAAACGACAGACGTGTTCTACTCCTGTATCCTTTGCCAGTCGTTTGCGCCAAGCCATGTCTGTATCGTCAGCCCTGAAAGGACCGGTCTCTGCGGTGCCTATAACTGGCTTGATTGCAAGGCGTCCAACGAAATCAATCCCGAAGGGCCGAACAAGCCGGTCAACAAGGGTGTCATCATTAACGCAAAGCTTGGGCAATTCGGCGGCTGCAATGATTTTGTAAGGACAGCATCGCGTCAGAAGGTGGAGAACGTGAGCTTTTACAGTCTCATGGTCGATCCCATGACTACCTGCGGCTGCTGCGAATGTATTGCCGCGATCCTCCCTATCGCAAACGGCATCATGACTGTAGACAGAGATTTTACCGGTATGACGCCCTGTGGGATGAAGTTCACCACACTGGCCGGTACCATTGGCGGGGGAGCGCAAACGCCAGGTTTCCTCGGCCACAGCAAATATAATATTACTCAAAGAAAATTTCTCTCCGGTGACGGCGGCTTATTGAGGATTGCCTGGATGCCGAAAAGGTTGAAAGAGGAGATCGCCGACCGCCTCAAAAAGAGAAGCGAAGAACTCGGATATCCCGACTTGATTAATATGATTGCCGATGAGACGGTAGCGACGACCGAAGAAGAAGTAATCGCATATGTTACGGATAAAGGCCATCCGTGCCTGAGCATGGAACCACTGCTTTAGAGACAGTGAATAGTAAAAAGGCAGTGAATAGTAAATAGTGTATAGTGAATAGCTAAAAGACAGTGAATAGTCATTAGTGAATAGTAAAATATAAGGAGTGTCGAATGGGATTGACGGGAATTCAAATTTTTAAACTTTTGCCAAAGACAAACTGTGGAGAATGCAAATTTCCGACGTGTCTTGCCTTTGCTATGGCCCTTGCGTCAAGCAAAGCTGAGCTGTATTCATGTCCTTACGTCTCACCGGAAGCCCGCGCGGAGTTATCCGACGCGAGCGCTCCTCCAATCAGGCCGGTCACGATAGGAACAGGTGAATACGAAGTAAAAATAGGCGGTGAGACGGTTCTATTCCGCCATGAAAAGACGTTCTTCAATAAGCCCGGTCTTGCCGTTCTTATCAGTGATGAGATGAATGAATCGGAAATAGAGAAACGTTTTGAGAAACTGGGGCACCTCCAGTATGAGCGTGTCGGCGTCACAATGAGGGCCGAGTTGGCTGCCCTGAAATACACAGGCAGCAGGGAAAAATTCCTGAGTCTTGTAAAGACCGCCTGTGAGAAACCCTACAGCCTTATCCTTATGGCATCCGATACAGCGATTATGAAGGATGCCCTTGAAATTGCAAAGTCAAAAAAGCCCCTCATTTATGCCGCCACAGATGATAATTGTGAAGCTTTCGGCAACCTTGCTAAAGAATATGGATTGCCGCTGACGGTAAAAGGAAAAGGAATAGACGGGACAATGCAACTCGTGGACAGGCTGACGACAATGGGCATTAAAGATCTTGTCCTCGATACTTCAACGAGAAAGACGAAAGACGCTTTTCAGGAACAGGTGGCAATCAGAAGAGCGGCGCTTCTCAACAAGAATAAATCATTGGGATTCCCGACCATCACTTTCCCCGCTGAGATGGCTGATGATCTCATGAAGGAGACCCTCATTGCGTCTTTATTTGTTGCCAAGTACACGGGCATTATTGTTTTGAGCGATCTTACCGGTGAGAGTATTTTTCCGCTTCTGCTCCAGAGGCTCAACATCTACACTGATCCGCAGCGGCCCATGACAACGAAAGAGGGTGTGTACCCCATCAATAATCCAGACGAGTCGTCGCCTGTGCTGGTGACCTCAAATTTTTCACTCACCTATTTTATCGTGAGCGGCGAGATCGAAAATTCACGGGTCCCAAGCTGGCTCTGTGTCATGGATACCGAGGGCCTGTCTGTTATGACCGCCTGGGCGGCTGGCAAGTTTGTTGGCGATCTGGTCGGCGCTTTTATCAAAAAATGCAATGTTGCTGAAAAGGTAAATCACAAGAAGCTCATTATTCCCGGTTATGCCGCCGCGATCTTGGGTGATCTCGAAGAGGAATTGCCCGGCTGGGAGATTATTATCGGTCCCCGTGAGGCTGCGCACCTCCCGGCGATGTTGAAAATGTGGAAACAATAAATAGATGGCGTAAGGTGAAAGGCGAAAGGTGAAAGGTAGAAAAAGTTGGAGATATGACAAGAAAGAAATTGATACAAGTTTAAGAAGGAGCACTAGATGATACTGATCGGAGAAAATCTCAATGTCATGTCAAAAGTGTTGGGAGAAGCCTTCAAGAACCGCGATCCCAAACCGGTGAGGGCGATGGTCGAAGCTGAGGTAAAAGCAGGCGTTGATGCTCTTGATCTCAATATAGGCCCGGCCCGCAAGGATGGACCTGATTTCATGAGATGGCTTATCAGTACTGTTCAGGAAGTGACAGACCTCATGCTCTGCCCGGATACGACCAACATGGAAGCAATGGAAGCCGGTCTTGCTGTTTGCAAAAACAAAGTCCTCATCAATTCTATTTCAGCGCGGCCGGAACGGATGGCGGTCCTTGTGCCTATGGCGAAAAAATACAACGCTGATTTTATCGGCCTGACGTTAAGCGCCGAGGGTATCCCTAGGGACGTCAATGAACGGGGACTCTGCGCCGCCGAAATCCTCGCTGTTGCTGCTGAAAACGAGATACCGGAAGAAAGAATATGGTTTGATCCTATTATTCTGCCTGTCAATACCCAGCAAATGCAATTGTCGTCGTGCACAGAATTTATCATGATGCTCAAGGACCTTGCGCCGCAGGCGAAGTCCACAGGCGGACTTTCCAATGTATCCAACGGCGCGCCTGCGCACCTTCGCGGTATCCTCAATAGAACCTATCTCATGATAATCAAACGATACGGTATCTATTCGGCCATTGTCGATGCCTTCGACAAAGAACTCCATGCCATAGCGAAAGACAAGATGCCTGAATTGGAGGCGCTGATACACCGAGTAATGGACGGGGAAGAGGTAGATACGGCGAGGCTGTCGAAGGAAGA
>JAEAME010001796.1_pt1 | contig 13802 bp, 8 predicted proteins | sample 8958731 | NCBI WGS metagenome assembly JAEAME01 (sample SAMN16933194, study PRJNA681113) | bioreactor sludge metagenome | isolation source: anerobic bioreactor sludge (Control) | place: India:Bengaluru | collected 2018-10-24 | reverse complement strand
TTCCAAAAAGACATGTTCCTGATTATTTTGAGCTTACTGCTGAAGAGCAGAATGAGCTATGGCAACTGGTAAACAGATGCAAAATTATCCTGCAGGACAGGTTTCATCCAGATGGTTTCAACATCGGCATTAATGTCGGGGAAATGGCCGGACAAAGTATTTTTCATGTTCACATTCACCTGATCCCCCGATATAAAGGAGACATGAAGAATCCCAAAGGCGGAGTGCGTCACATTTTACCGGGAAAAGGATATTACTAGAGTTGAATTAGTTTGCCGGGCTCTTAAGAGATGCCTCCGGAACAAATAGCAGCGGGAAACAGGGGGGGGAACGCCGAGATTTCCCTTATGCTATTTGTTCCGGAATGCAATTTTTGTCCATTACGTCATGTTTTGAAGTAATGCCTGTTTATTTTCGCCCATACATGGTATATTATACCCAGTTAGAAAAAATCGTTAAAACACCGGTTATGTTGGCAGTAATATTGATCATTGGCCTTTTGCTGGATGGGGTAGGGATGTTATTCGAGAAGAGAAGATGAGGTGTTCCCATTCCAACCATTGGCAGGAAGATACCTGTTATTTGTGGCGGTAATGAGGAATATTCATGAAATTTATTCACAGGCTCTTGGTTATTTTTAGCTTTTCTTTTATAAATTAGCCAAAATCTGAGAAATAAATAAAAGAAAACGTGTCTACCAACAAAAACGCGACTATACGATACCAGGCTTTGAATAGATGCTTTCGGAATCCAGGTAGAAAATATTACATCGAGGATTTAATTGAAGCATGTAATGACGCTTTGTTGGATATTAACCCAGAATCCTCAGGGGTAAAACGTCGGCAGATATACGAAGACATAAAATTTATGCAGGATTCAAAGGGTTTCGATGCACCAATCGAATCCTATAAAGATGGCCGAAAAGCATTTTACCGTTATACAGACTTCAGCTTCTCGATTAACAACCAACCACTTAACGAACAGGAAGCACAACAATTAAAGGAGTCCTTATTAACGCTTTCCCGTTTTAAGGGGATGCCTCAGTTTGACTGGATGGAGGAACTAACAGCCCGCCTGGAGCAAACCTTTAGTCTCAAAACTGATGATAACATTTTGAGTTTTGAAGAAAACCCGTTTTTAACCGGGCGAGAGTACATTGGCGATATTTATAACGCAATTATCAGCAAAAAGGTGCTGCTCATAACTTACAAGCCGTTCAAAACAGGTAGAGAGTTGTTATTTGAAATTCATCCCTATCATTTGAAGCAATACAACAACCGCTGGTTTTTATTTGGACTGAATAACGAATACAGAAATATTACAAACATTGCGCTCGACCGCATTCAGGAAATCAACGAAAGCAAGACTAAATATATTAGGAATATTAAAATTGACTTTTCAGAATATTTCGATGACGTTATCGGAGTATCGGTAGATGATGCACAAGAGACACAAAAAGTAGTTTTAAAGGCAGATGATGACCTGTTACCCTACATCACATCAAAACCTGTTCATGGTTCTCAGAAAATAAAAAAGGATGAGAAAGGAACTCGGATTGAATTAGAACTTCAACTGAACTACGAATTGGAATCAACGATTTTTTCTTTCGGCGAGAAAATTGAAGTATTGGAGCCAGAGGCTCTTAGAATAGCTATAGCAAACAGAATCAAAGTACTAAATAAAAAATATTCGACCTGTGAATAAACACTGCACAGGTAACTTTTAATATTGCGTCATGAAACGAATCAAAGTATCGAACTTCAGAAAGGTAAAAGACACATGTGAAATTGAATTAGGCCCAATTACCTTTTTTACGGGTCCCAATAATTCCGGTAAATCAACGATATTAAAGGCGTTGATGGTCCTAAGCGATTATGGTAAATCGAATAATCATCTTGAGTTAAACTTTAGAGGTGATAATAAATGGGACCATAAGATTGATTGTTATCAAAATGCGGTGAATTGGGATAACTTCAAGAAAGGAATGCATGAGATCCAGTTTAGTTTTGATAACAGGGATTTTCAAACCACATTGAAATTTCGTCCACTCATCCAACCTTTAAAGAAAATTGAAAAAGTTCAAAATGGACTTTTAGAATCAATAAGTATTACTAGAATCAGCGATAATTCCTGGTTTAGAATGGAACATTTGGAAGAGGATAAATTTCAAATTAATGTTGAAGAGAGATTTTTTGAAAACAGAAGAACAGATGCGAAAGAAGAGGTTGAATTCCTTGAACGAAATAAAGCTGATCTTGAACGAAGAATTGCACAACTGGAAAAACAACTAGCTGATGACAATGAGAAGGGGTTGATTGATATGACGCGGACACAAATCAGACTTAAAGAGGAGATAAAAAAGCATCAAAAGGTCATAAACGATATAAATCAAAGTATAAAGAAGCTTCTTGGTGAAAAAAAACAATCCACTGATTTACTGGTATTTAAACCGATATTTGAAATGCAAGACTTAAGAGATGGGTTACCAGTAATTGATAGGATTATTCGTATGAGTTTGATGAAATATTTCAAAGAAAATGAATTAAATTTAGGTTATACCAACGACCGAAATGCAAACTTTACTTTATTGAGAGTTACCGATAAAATTTCCAACGCAATAAATTTCTCTGTTGACCACCTAAGCCCTCACAGGAATAGTCAAACAAGGCTATATATTAACGATGAACATACTAACGATATTTATGATTTAATTAGCAGGCATTCTAAAAATCCAATAAAAAAGATAAGTGAAGCCGGAAAGTTTCTTAAAAAATGGATGAAAGAATTTGACATTGGTGACGATTATGAAATAAAACCGGTTGAGGGAATTGCATCTATTGTTGAAATTAATGAAGGTAACAACAAGATTAATCTGGTAGATAAAGGTTTTGGAGCAGGACAGATATTTACTATTCTCCTGTGTATTGCTTTAAAAATAAATGAGCGAGAAAAGGGCAATTGGCCAATGACCAGGGAAAGATTTTTATTTAGTAGGGAGGCCTTGATTATGATTGAAGAACCGGAGGCGAATTTACATCCGGCATTACAGTCAAAACTTGCGGAACTATTTTATGATGCTTTCTTCAATTATGGTATAAGGTTTATTATTGAAACTCATTCCGAATATATACTTCGTAAATCACAGCTTATTGTAAAAGAAATAAACACCAAAGAAGACAAAAAAGAGCAACCATTTATTGTCTACTATTTCGACAAAGAATTGGGGCCATATCAGATGCATTATAGGCAAGACGGAGCATTTTTAGAAGAATTTGGAACAGGCTTTTTTGATGAAAGCAGAAAAATCGTAAGGAAACTTTTGTAGTATGAAGGCATACTTTGACTTAAATAATTTCAAGCATTTTTTCTCTGATATAAATAAGCATGCTAAAGGCGAGGATGTCCTTCGACTATTAAAAAAACAATTCGATATTCATTTGAATTTTAACATTGAAGAAATGGATGAAAATCTAGAGCTTCAATTACAAGAATTCATAGAAGGTGTGAATAATTATTGCACATTAACACACTCATATGATGCATTAGGAGAAAGACCGATACAACTTAACTTTGAGATAAGCGACAGAACTGGTGTGTATTTAATTGATGATCCTGTTGTAGATGTTTTTAAAAAAAAATATGAGGTTTTAACAGCACAGCCCGGTGAAGAAATTGATGTACTAGGAAGGCTACTTTTTTGTAGAGAAGACTATGGTCTTCACGATGAAAGAACAATTAATGATACAGATTTTAAATCATGGTCAGAATTAAAGGAATATACATTGCCTTTTTCTACGCTTCTCCTTATTGATAGATATATTTTTAAAGGTAGTGCTTTCGGTGGTAATTATGGATTACTAAATTTTAATCTGGGTCAAATCTTAAAAGAATTTTACCGTAATAAAAAAGCTAAAGCTAGGCTAGTTTTTCTGTATCAAATAGACCCTTTTAATAGAAATCCAAGTTATATTGACAATGGTCCTGATTTCAATGAGCTATGCTCAAAAATCAAATCAATTGTAAAATCAGCAAATAAACAAATCCCTACGCCTGAAATAGTCTTAATTTCTGTCCCTGTTAGTAGAGACGGAAGAGAACCCATTGCTGATGAACACGACAGAAATTTAATAACTAATTATTCTAGAGTAAAGTGTGGAGACTCTTTTGTTAAGTTTCTTGAATCAGGTGAAGTTACTGGAGCTAGAACTAACGTCGACTTATATAGTCACGCACGAAGAAAATTTAAAGAAAATACGGATTACATTGTTAAAAATGCTACTGAAATAATTGAAGAAGTAAAAAACAGATATCCACGCTATATTCATTCTAATTTTGAATTAAATGGGCATGTGATAAACTTTTAACCTATGCGCCTCTGCTGCACACATAAAAACTATCTTTGTAGGGTCAATAAAAAGAGAAAATAAAAACACAATATGAGCAACGAAATAAATAACACCAACAAAGTCGAAGTAGGTTTCATCTGGCAAATCACTAATGATGTGCTTTGGAATGCTTTCAAGAAGAATGAAATCGGCGACGTACTCCTCCCTTTTGTGGTGATTCGCCGCTTGGACTGCATCCTGGAACCGTTGAACCAGAAAGTGCGTGATGCCTACAACAATTTTCACGATAAAGTAGCTGAGGACAAACTCGACCCCATTTTACGCAAAGCCGCCGGAGGTTTGAAGTTTTATAATACCTCTAAGCATACGCTCCATTCATTGAAAGACGACCCGCGCAACATCGAGATAAATTTTAACAATTACCTGAATGGTTTTAATCCCGATGTGCGTGACATTCTCGAAAACTTCCAGTTCGATAAAATCGTGGCCCGTCTGATAAAAAACAAGTTGCTCTACGAAATGATTGACGCCATTTGTCGGGTCAATCTCCATACCGACAAGATTGACAATCACGGCATGGGTTATGTGTTCGAGGAACTTATTCGCATCTCAAACGAGCAAAGCAACGAAACCGCCGGGGAACACTTTACCCCGCGCGATGTAATTGCTCTGATGAACGCCATCATTTTTGCACCCGAAAAAGAAGAGCTGAACCGACCCGGAATTATCCGTACTATTTTCGACCCGGCCTGCGGTACCGGCGGTATGGTGAACCTGGGTAAGAAATACATCGAAGATGTGTTGTTTGCAGACAACGACCATAAACCTGTGATTAAAACCTACGGGCAGGAAATCAACGAACAATCCTTTGCCATTGCCAAATCCGAAGCGCTCATTACCGGAGAGGAAGGTAATAACATCAAATACGGGAACTCCTTTTCTGACGACCAGTTTGTGGGGAAACATTTCCATTACATGATGGCCAACCCTCCCTACGGCGTATCCTGGAAAAAAGACCAAAAATACATCCAGAATGAAGCCCTAAACCCGGCTGGACGCTTCTATGCCGGATTGCCACGCACCAGCGACGGCCAGCTCTTGTTCCTTCAGCACATGATTTCGAAAATGGAACGCGAAGGCAGCCGCATTGGAGTTGTTACCAACGGTTCGCCCCTGTTTACAGGCGATGCCGGAAGCGGCGAAAGCGAAATCCGCAAGTGGATTATAGAGAACGACTGGCTCGAATGTATTGTAGCACTTCCAAAAGACCTTTTTTACAACACGGGTATTAACACCTACATTTGGTTCATTACCAACAAAAAGGCGCCCCACCGGAAAGGGAAAGTACAATTGATTAACGCGGCGGCCAATATTGAAAAAGGCACCAACGGCAGTAAAAAAATTGAATGGATTTTTGCCAAACCTGAAAAGAAAAGCCTGGGAAACAAACGCAACAAAATTGAAGACCAGTACATCGCTCAGATTACCGAAATTTACAACAGTTTTAAAGAAGGCGAATTCTGCAAAATATTCGACAACGACCATTTTGGGTATTACCAGCTCACCATTGAACAGCCGCTGCGCGATAAAAAAGGCCGCGTGCAAACCGATAAAAACGGCAACCCAAAACCCGACAGCAAAAAACGTGATAAGGAAAACGTGCCCTTAACGGTTGATATTGACGACTACTTTAAGACCGAAGTGTTACCTCACGTACCCGATGCCTGGATTGACATCGACAAAACCCGCATTGGTTACGAAATCAACTTCACCAAGTATTTCTACCAGCACAAAGGCTTGGAAAGCTCCGAAACCATTGCCGAGGACATTAAAATCCTGGAATATGGCAACCCGGAAACCGGTGAAAAAGGAATTGTTGACCTCTTAAAAGACTTACTGGCGTAATGAAACGATACGAGAAATATAAAAATAGTGGAGTTGAAAGAATTGGAGAAATTCCTGCAGGTTGGAACGTGAAACGACTAAAACATTTTGCAAAAATTTGCAATGGTAAAGACCAAAAAGAAGTTTTAATCGACGAAGGTGGTTATCCGGTTTTTGGAACTGGGGGGGAATTTGGAAGAGCTTCAACATTTCTTTACGATAAACCATCTGTTCTTTTAGGAAGGAAGGGAACCATCGACAAACCTTTCTACATAGAAGAGCCTTTTTGGACAGTAGATACGCTTTTCTACACTCAAATTAAAGAAAACACAAATCCGAAGTACTTTTTCTATTTGTGTAAAACTATACCTTTTGATTTTTACCAGGAAAGTTCAGCGGTTCCCAGTATGACGCAGGAGAATTTGAATGAGATTTTGTTTTCATCTCCTTCTCTTTCTGAACAAACCACTATCGCCGCCTTTCTCGACCACAAAACCGCTCAAATCGATGCGCTGATTGAGAAAAAAGAGCAACTCATTGAAAAGCTCAAAGGGCAACGCCAGGCCATTATTAACGAGGCCGTAACCAAAGGTTTAAACCCTAATATCCCCATGAAAGACAGCGGCATTGAATGGTTGGGTGAGATTCCGGAACATTGGGAGGTAAATTTTATTAAAAGAGGAGTTGATTTGTTGACTGACTATGAGGCAAATGGTAGTTTTGACTCAATAAAAAACAACGTTATTTTTACCGATGAAACCGGATATGCCTGGTATGTTAGAGCAACTGATTTAGAGAACAACTTCATTTCAGATGAGAATCTGGTTCGTTGGGTTGATGAAAATTCATACAATTTTTTAGAGAAGACTAAATTATTTGGTGGAGAACTATTGGTTGCCAAAAGAGGAGAAATTGGGAAAGTATATTTGATGCCGAAAGTAACTGTAAAAGCAACTTTAGCACCCAACCTTTACCTGGTTCGTCTCAATGAAAAGTTGGACGCCCAATTTGTTTGGTACTTTTTTGAATCAGAATTAGGTAAAAGCCAGCTCAAATTAAAAGATAGGTCAACAACAATGGGAGCTCTTTATAAAGATGATTTTAAAGAAATCCCTATCGTTTTTCCACCGTTTGAGGAACAAGTTGAAATAAAAAACAATTTAAACATCATCTCTGAGAAATATAATAATGTAACTGAATCTGTTTCGTTAAGCATCGACAAACTCAAACTCTACCGTCAATCTTTGATTTCAGAAGCCGTAACCGGTAAAATTGATGTACGGGATTGGGAACTAACAAAAACAAACTAAAAATAAGAATATGGAAATTGCTTTTATCGGAATAGGATTAATCATAGGTGGGCTAATTGGCTGGTTAATTGCCAAACAAAAACTAAGTAGTGCCTCAGTGCAAAAATCGGTATTTGAAAAATTACAGGCCGATTTTAACGATGTATCATCGAAACTATTAGCCGAAACCGATAAAAGCACACGCTTTTTAAGTGAATTAAATTCAGCCCAGGAAAACATTCAGAAGAAAGAAGGTGAGCTGCGCAACTTTACCGGACAAATGGCCACTCTTAAATCGGAATTGGAAACAGCAAGGGCAAACGAAAAGCAGGCAAAATTCGATAAAGAACAAGCCATTGAAAAGCTGGAAGTAGCAAAACAACAAAAAACTGACGTTGATACGAAATTAGCCCAAGCAACCATCGAACAAGAAGGGCTCACAAAAGAACTCGAAAAATTAACCCAAAAGCTATTTAAAACAGAAGAACTGCTCGAACAGAAAACAAACGATTTTAACGAGGCCAATAAAAATGTGGCGAGCCTTTCGGCAAATAATGAAGCGTTAGCGGAAAAACTGGAAAATCAGAAAAAAGAGATAGAGGAAATCGGAAAAAAATTCAACAGCGATTTTGAACTCATCGCCAATAAAATTCTGGAAGAAAAAACCGAAAAATTCACAAGCACCAATAAATCAAACCTAGAAGCCCTGTTAAAGCCACTTGGGGAAAACCTGGATTCTTTTAAAAAGAAAGTAGATGAGGTGTACGACAAGGAAGCCAAAGAACGGTTCTCATTGGGTGAGAAAGTGAAGGAATTGGTAGGTTTGAACGAGAAATTGAGTAAAGAAGCCAACGACCTCACACGGGCACTAAAAGCCGACCCCAAAGCTCAGGGAGGCTGGGGCGAAATGATTCTGGAAAGCATTCTCGAACAATCGGGCTTAACCAAAGACCGCGAATATTTTCTCGAAAATTACCTCAAAGATGATAACGGCAACTTCCTGATTGGTGAAGATGGAAAGAAAATGCGCCCGGATGCCATTATTCAATACCCCGACCAGCGTAAAGTAATTATCGACTCAAAAGTTTCTTTAATCGCTTATACCAACTTTTTGTCAGCCGCCGACACCGATTTTCAAAACCGGTACATCAAACAACACGTGCAGGACATTAAAAACCATATTGTTGGCTTAAGCAAGCGCGGGTACGAAAATTTCGATAAGTCGCTCGACTTTGTAATGATGTTCATTCCCAACGAACCGGCTTACATGTTAGCAGTAAGGGAAGAACCAAACCTGTGGAGTTTTGCCTACGAAAAACGAATCATTTTAATCAGCCCCACCAATTTAATTGCAGCCTTAAAATTAATTTCAAACCTTTGGGACAGAGACCACCAGAGCAAAAACGCCCAGGCAATTGTAGAACGTGGAGAAAAGCTTTACAACAAATTTGTTGGTTTTGCCGAAAACTTTAAAAAAGTAGGCAAAGGAATTGATACCGCTAAATTAGCGTTTGAGGATGCCACCAAACAATTGGCAACGGGTAACGACAATTTAATTCGCCAGGCTGAAAAGTTGAAAGCACTGAAAGTTAATTCAAAGAAAAGCTTCCCTGCCGAATTAATGGAAGGAAATCAGGTTGAAATAGAACCGGAAAACAATTAGTATATGGATTTAAGTACAAAAGACCGCAACGTAATACAAACTGATATGTGTTTGATTTAATGATGATTAGGCAACAAGTAGCCATTTTGTAACGAAACGGATTTCGTTATCAAAAAATGAATCATAGTTTATCAAAGAATCAGACCAAATCATAGTTCAAGACACTTATGACAACAGGAACAAAAGAAATAGACTTTGAAGCACATATCGAAAACTACCTGGTAAACGAAGTACAGGAATATCACACCATATCCCCTGCCGGTTACAACAAAGAATTATGTGTTATTCCGGGCGAAATTATTGCTTTTATAAAAGAAACGCAGCCCGAAAAATACAAAGCACTCGAAGAACAATACGGCGCAAACGTCGATAATCAAATTGTGAGTAATGTTGCCCGTAATTTAAGTATGCACAAAACCTTGCACGTGTTGCACCACAAAATCAAAGACCGTGGACAGGCACTGGATTTGGTCTATTTTCAACCGGCCAACAACAAAACACCAGAACATGAGGAGTGGTATAAAAAGAATCGACTGGCAATTGTTCGGCAATTGCAATACTCCAAACGAAACACCAACGAAATAGATATGGTGTTTTTTGTTAATGGGATTCCGGTAGTGACCATGGAACTGAAAAATGCCTTAACCGGTCAGAATCATCACAATGCCATTAAGCAATACATGAAAGACCGGAATCCAAAGGGTGAAGCGCTTTTAGAATTTAAACGCTGCCTCGTGCACTTTGCTGTTGGAACCGAAAAGGTATTCATGACCACGCAATTAAAAGGAGATTCCACCTTTTTCCTGCCTTTTAATCAGGGCCTGGAAAATAAAAATGAAAAGGATTTTGCCACTGCCTACCTTTGGGAAGATGTGTTGCGAAAAGAATCCCTGTTGGATTTGATTCAGAACTTTATCAGTCTGCAAATCGATAAGGAAACGTACTACGATGAGAAAACAAAATCGCTAAAAGAAAAAACATCTACTACTTTACTATTTCCGCGTTTTCACCAGCGCCGCATCGTTAATCGCATGCTGGATGCTGTCCGTTTAGAGGGTGTCGGAGGCCGCTATCTGGGGCAACATTCTGCAGGTTCGGGTAAGTCAAACAGTATTACATGGTTGGCTTATCGTTTGTCGGGCTTTTATCAAAACTATAACGACGACAAAGCGCTATTCGACTCCACAATTGTTGTAACCGATCGTCGGGTATTGGATAAACAAATTCAAGAAAACATTCGTCAGTTAGATGACACTCCCGGAGTAGTGGCATACATCGATGAACGTAAAACGAGTCAGGACCTCAAACAGGCTATTCTCGATGGGAAACGTATTATCGTAACAACACTTCAGAAATTCCCAATAATTTCCGAGACCATAGCCAAACTACCGAATCGAAATTACGCCGTTATTATCGATGAGGCGCACAGTTCGCAATCTGGTGATGCCGCCGGTCACATGCGAAAAGCGCTGTCGCTTGAAGTGGCTGAAAAATTGGAAAGCGAAGAAAAATCACTTTCGGATATTATTGAAGACGAAATTAAAAGCAAAGGAGTTCAAAAAAACATCTCCTTTTTTGCCTTCACCGCTACACCCAAACCAAAAACCATTGAGCTATTTGGAACGGTGCAAGAAAATGGAACGAAAGAACCATTTGACATCTACTCGATGGAACAAGCCATTAAGGAAGGCTTTATCCTCGATGTGTTAAAAAACTATACTTCGTTTAAGCGTTACTACAAAATCGTAAAACGCAGCGAAATACCGGACAAGGAATACGAGAAGAAAAAATCAATCCGTTTACTGGGCTCCTATGTCGATTTGCAAGACCATGCTATCGAAAAGAAAGCCCGGATTATAATTGAGCATTTTGTTTCTCAAACGCAAAACGAAATTCAGGGAAAAGCCAGGGCAATGCTGGTCACACGTTCCCGTCTCCACGCCGTTCGGTTTAAGCGCAAATTCGACGACATCATGCATGAAATGAAATTGCCCTATGGTGCTCTGGTAGCTTTCTCCGGCACTATTCGCGACGATGAAACCGGCATGGATTATACCGAGGTAAACATGAATAACCTTCAGGGGAAAATAAGCATCCCTGAAGCGCTTAAACTACCTAAATACCGCATTCTGATTGTGGCTGAAAAATTCCAGACAGGTTTCGATGAGCCACTGTTACACACCATGTTTGTTGATAAAAAGTTGGGAGGAACAAGTACAGTCCAAACGCTAAGTCGTTTAAACAGGACAACCCGCGGAAAAGACTCAACCATGGTGCTCGATTTTGTAAATGACCCCGAAATGGTACAAGAAGATTTCCAGCAGTTCTATGGGAAAAACTACATGGAAGAAGAGCATCAAACCAACCCGAACGCGCTTTATGATGTTCAAAATAAAATAGACGGATACAACCTGTTGTACCAAAATGAAATAGATGCCTTTGCAAATATCTTTTTCCGAAAAGGCGATAATTACGAGAAACTTCAGCCCATTCTAAATGAAGTCTGCCGAAGGTATGAAGAGCTATTAGATGAAGATCAGCAAAACGATTTCAAAGCCGATGCCAAATCTTTTGTCAAACTATACAGTTTTTTAAGGGGCGTCATTACCTTTACAGATATTGAGCTGGAAAAGTATTACGTCTTTCTGACAGCTTTATTAAAGAAACTACCGTACATCAAATCGAGCTTGCCCTTGGACGTTTTGGGTGAAGTGGAACTGCACAGCTTTAAAATTCAACATAAATATACAACCGATCTTGAATTGACATCTGCAGACGGAAGCATGGAGGGAATGAAACCGGGAGGTGGAGGCAAATCACCCGAAGATGAACTGGATTTATTGACTAACATTATTAAGATTTTAAATGAAACCTTTGGCCTCGACCTTACCGATGAAGACCGTGTAGATTTCGAGCGAATGAAAGATAGAATTTACTCAAATGAAGAATTGATGAGTTTCTTTAATCCACATAACTCGAAAGACAATATTCAGGAAAAATTCAATGAGGAAATCGACAGCGAATTACTGAACTTCATTAATACAAAATTGGAATTTTACAACAAACTTTCCGAGGACCGCATAAATACCATGTTTAAACGACTCTGGTTTAATGAATTGTATGACAGAAAGGTAAGGGGCATTGGTTTATATAAGTAAATTACCACAAAGTAGAATTGAAACCAACAGCTATAACACCTCAAATATGGATTACTTCAAAAAAATCAACACACGCTCACTTACAGAAATGATAAAATCTGCAAAGGAAAATCTATACCTGTGCTTGCCTTCGTTACACCCTGAAATATCGAAGGCCATCTCCGAATTAAACTCCATGCAAAACATGCATAACGAAAAGGTGAAGATTTATATTTTAATCGATTTTGATGCGAACACATTTCGCCAAGGATATGGAGATTTCAAGTCGACAGAAAGTTTGCTAAAAAAACATGATGGCATAAAAAGCCTGAAAGACAACAGAATTTCCTTTATTATTTGTGATAATATAGGATATTATCTTTTTATTGAATCACGTACCATGATACCGGCTGATAAAGAAACTATCAATGCTGTTCGTATTGAACCGGTTAGTATTTTCCGTTTAAAAAATTATTTCTTTCCTGGCATAGATAAAACAGATCGTGAAGAATGTACACAAATATTATTTCCCGAAGAAATAGTTCCAGAAATACCTGCTACAATTGCGGTTATATCTGACTCGGAGATTGAAAAAGTTAGAGTCAATTTGGAAAAAAACCCGCCATTGGATCCAGATTATAAAAGGATTGTTGAATTTTATTCCAATAAATTCCAGTACGTGAAATTTAAATTTGAAGGTGCCAACTTACAATACAAAAAAATTGATATTCCAGCGCAAGCCCTTCCGATAATGGATGCTACGTTAATAGCCAACTTGGAAACTAGACTCAACTTATTTAATAAAAAAGACGATCAAGAAGTTTTCGAGTATCTAAACGACTTCAAAGCAAAAATCGAAGAAATCAGGAAGACCTATTTAAATAAGGTAAAATCCCGGGAAGAAAATTTGCTAGACAAGAACAAAAAAAGAGAATTTGAATCGGAAGTCGAAAACTTAACTTCACAAATAAATAATGTTCAATCCAAGACTATTAATGGCATTGCAAAGCAAATTAACGAATCAAAAGACAGACTGTTAGACGACCTTGTTGAATTTTTTATAGCTAATCCCAAAGCGCTCTTCCCGGAGCATCCCAATCTTTGGGAAAATAATAATGAATATATCGAGAAAGCGGCAAAATCAGCAGCGAATACAATTATCTATAAAATTAAATGGCCACAAGCACATCTGTTGGTCGATGGATTCAAATTAATTCACCAATATAGCGACATAACTTTTGAAGACCTGAAAAGCAATGAATTTGTTGCCGGACTAATCGAATGTGGTTTAATCAATGAAGCAGAAAAAGACAAAATCGCAAAATTTGGGAAAGGAATAAGTATCAATAGTGAATCATAAAGTAGCACTATCCAATAAATTGTGTTAACGATAATGCAAAAGAAAAAAAAGAAGAAAATTAAACACCCTTAAAAAAAGCGTTGAGCATCATCTCCAAGAGCGGTCGTTGATTTTTCAGTTTAT
>JAEAME010001777.1_pt1 | contig 13810 bp, 12 predicted proteins | sample 8958731 | NCBI WGS metagenome assembly JAEAME01 (sample SAMN16933194, study PRJNA681113) | bioreactor sludge metagenome | isolation source: anerobic bioreactor sludge (Control) | place: India:Bengaluru | collected 2018-10-24 | reverse complement strand
TTGTACCTGTTATTAGACTGATATTGAATAGACTTGTTCAGAGATTTCCTAAATCCTAATTGTTTGGTGTTTTAAGTTTGTAGTTTTGGATTTCTTTAGGATTTCGAGTTTAGATATTAGAGTTTTACGTTATAAGGGAGGTTCAGATGGAGAAAAGCTTCAACGGACGTGTGGCCATTATTACCGGTTCGGGAAACGGCCTGGGCCGGGCTCATGCCCTGGCTTTAGCTGCCCGGGGCGCTCAGGTAGTAGTCAATGATATCGGTACTTCAGCCGACGGCTTCGGGAAATCAAGTGACGCAGCCGACCAGGTAGTCAAGAAGATCAAAGACGCCGGCGGTTCCGCCGTGGCCTGTTATGACAGCGTCGCCACCGAGGAAGGGGCAAACAATATCATCCAGACGGCGGTCAAACAGTTCGGCCGCCTGGATATCCTGGTCAATAATGCCGGCATCATCCGGTCCAGCCCGGTGGAAGAGACGACCCTGGAAAACTGGGATGCGGTGATCAAGACACATGTCTACGGCACATTCCTGTGTACGCGAGCCGCCGTCCCCATCATGAAAAAGCAGCAATACGGCCGTATTATCAATACCTCTTCGGCAGTTGGCTTCGGTTTGATCAACCATACTGCCTATTCTACGGCCAAAGAGGCCATCACCGGCTTTTCCCGTACGGTTGCGCGCGAAGTCGGCAAACACGGCATTACCTGCAACATCATCCGGCCGGTGGCAGCATGGCGGGGGGCAAAAGATAGGCTTAATTCAGTGGATGTGAACCAGCCCGAGGACATCGCCCCGCTTATCGTATATCTAGCCAGTGAACCGGCTGGAAATGTCAACGGCTGTATCTTCGAAGTATGGCGCGGCCATGTGGGCATCTTTGTAGATCCGCCGCCGGTAGAGCAAGTCGTATGGAAGGACGGGCAGTGGACAGCCGAGGAATTGATGAAAATCCTGCCAGGGACGCTGACCAGGGACAAGTCCCGGGAAAAGTTGCCTCACACCATGCCGTATTTCATGACACAGATCGAAGAATAAGTATCTCAAGGATATGGGGAGGATATCCCCATTCCTAAAAAAGGCCGTATGTAAATCAAGCGAATACAGGGACGGTTTTACCGGGCGAGGTTTTTCGACCCCTTAAAACCGTCCCTGCCCAGGAACCTGGCGGCACGGCCTAATTCTTCTTCAATAGCGATGAAGCGGTCGCCGGTCGATCCCAGGGCGCCGAGTATCACCGTACCGGCGCCGATTCCCACGGAATAATCGGCAATGGCATCGCCTTCGCCGCGGCTGGCGCAGGGCATCACACCGTAACCGTGAAGGTAAGCTAACTGCACGGCATCGAAAGCCTCGCTGATGGTACCGACCTGGTTAACCTTGAGCAGCATGGCGTTGCAAGCCCCGACGGCGATGCCGTGCTGCAGTCGTTCCATGCTGGTAGTGAACAGGTCGTCGCCGACGACCTGGATACCCAGTTCCCGGGTCAGGATGGCGTGGCCCTCGTAATCGTTTTCGTCGAGAGGGTCTTCCAGTATCATGAAGTGGTAATCCTCCACCATCTCCCGGTAAAGCTCAATCATGTCGTCCCGGGTTTTCGCACCAGCGGAAAAAAGGCCGGAGTACACTTTTTTCTTTTTATCGTAATAGGTGCTGGCGGCCGAATCGACCTGCAGCCCCATCAGGCCTTCATGCCCCGCTGTTTTGATCGCTTCCAGCATCAGTTTCCACAATTCCCGGTCGTGTTCCACCATCCCCGCCTGTATGCGGAAAGTGGCCCCCATCCCCGTCCCCTCCGAACTCATGTTGAAGCGGTCGCGCATGATTTTCTGAAAGGCCATCATTACTTCCCAGCCGGCATAAGAAGCGTCGGCGAAGGTATCATATCCGTAGCACATGATGATATAGCTGGGCTTGCCCCCTGAATTTTGCCCCCCGCCGTAACGGGTGCTGCCCCGGATCGGGTGCACGCCGGGTACGGGCAAGGTACAGGCATTTACTCCGCCGATATGCCGGTAAAGGGGAATCCTCAGGCTGGTTGCCCCGGCTTTGAGGACGGCTGCGGAAACACTGGCCGTGGCGTTGCCGCCCAGCCGCGACTTATCGGGCGTACCGTCCAGTTCCAACATGATACCGTCGATGCGGCGCTGCTGCGAGGCATCTACCCCAACTAATGCCGGAGCGATCAAATCACCCACGTTGTTAACTGCTTTCAGGACACCCTTACCGTTCCATTTACTCCCGCCGTCATAAGCGAACTTGATCTCGTGTTCCCCGGTGGAGGTCCCGGCCACGGCAACGGCCGAACCCACTGCCCCGTTTTCCGTGGTGACAGTGGCTTCGATGGCCGGGTAACCCCTTTCCGAGGAAATCTGGCGGGCCGTGACGGAAACGATTTTGGATCCTTCATTCATGGCTGGCTCCTGTGTTTAAAGTCAATTGTTATGCTCCTGTTTTTAGAGTGATGCCAACCGGGCAGTGGTCCGACCCCATGACCTCGGGCATGATAAAGGCTGAAGAGATAGACGGTAAAAGGTTTTCCGTGACGAAAAAGTAATCGATCCGCCAGCCGACATTCCGCTCGCGGGCCCGGGAGATAGGGTCCCACCAGGTGTATTGTCCTGGTTCTTTATTGTATTGCCGGAAGGTATCCACGAAGCCTTCGCTGGTAAATCTGTCCATCCAGGCTCGTTCCACGGGAAGGAATCCGGAAGTTTTACTGTTCTCTTTAGGGTGGGCGAGGTCGATCTCCTTATGGGCAGTATTGAAATCACCGCAGACAACTAACCGGCGGCCGGCTTGGCGGAGGGGGCGGGTATAGTCCAGGAAAGCTTCATAAAATTCCATCTTGTATTTAAGCCGGGTGTCGCCCATTTTCCCGTTGGGGAAATAGATGTTGAAGAGGATGAATCCCGGATGTTCCGACATGATGACGCGTCCTTCGAGGTCCAGGTTTGCCGCGGTAAAACCGAAATCTACCTTAACCGGTTTTTCCCGGGTATAAGTTGCTACCCCACTGTAGCCCTTCCGCTCGGGATGGTTCCAGTAGGCGTGATAACCGGGCGGATTTTTCAAGGCATCGCTGAGCTGGGCAGGCTGTGCCTTGGTTTCCTGCAGGCACAGCATATCAGGCGCTGCCCGGGACAGCCAGTCCAGGAAGCCATTCCGTTCCGCCGCCCGGATGCCGTTAATGTTCCAGGAGAGTAACTTCCTTTCTTTCATAATAGTTGCCATGATATTAGCATATCCCGGGAAGGACGCCCACACTGATTCATTGTTGACATAAAACTATCATCATGTTAGCATCCTGTCGTTACTAAATGCCATGAAAGAACCGGTAATAAAAAATGATTGTCATGCCGAAATCGAAAGCAGGTAAGTGGTCGCTCGCTTTGGCTGCAGCGGCTCTGGTTGTTTTCATCGCGTCGCGAATCGGCCTGGTATTAGGGATGCATCCGGAATTCGAGTCGTCAGCGGCAACCGCGTTCAACGGGAACCTGGTGATCATGGTTAGTTACTTGTTGTGCCTGGCCGCAGCGGTAAGCGGGTTGGCCGGCATCATCAGGGATAAAGAACGGTCTATCGTGGTTTATATAGTTACGCTGGGTGGTTTTGTGATGTTTCTTGCCATTATCAGTAGCTGGCTGCAGTTTTATTTCAATCTCCATGAAGCTCATAAGAGATTGCCGGGAAGATGAATTATCTATATCGTATATTCTTAATATTAAGTTTGGTAATCATCATATTTCCTGTAATCCTTGTAGCTTCCTGCGTCCGGGAATCCGAACATAACTCAATTTCCCGGGGGAAAATTACTCCAGTTGCCAACGACTCGATCTTTAATGCTTACCTCCAGGAAATCAGGGATGAAGGCAAGTTTGAAATCGCCGATAAAATAACGTCGGTTTACGATGATGAACCGGAGATTGCTTTCTGCTTGTGTTTTATACAGAGAGCAAATCCGAAACTGGTGGATTTCATCTTGCAGCAACCCTGGTACCTGGACGGGCTCGACAGCAATGAAAAGTCGTTTATCATCCACGGTCTGGGCAATGGCAGCCAGGGGATTGCCACTTTTACGGGTATTGACAGCCAGATCATGGAGATCATTGTTAACCAATGGTATGTCATCGACCAGGTGGAATTAAACGGCGGTACAAAACAAATCATGCTGGTCTACAACAATCCGCATGATCTGGCTAATGGCAACAAGGAACTGGTGCTGAACACGGTCAAAGCTGCCGCACAGGAAATAGAGAGATTGAATGGAGCCGAATATCCACTCGATGCTATTACTGTATTCCTGGCCTGGCTGAATATCCCGGGTAACTATGCTATGAACGGTATGTTTTTACTTAAAACTTACGAAGGTTTTACTGTTTTTTCTGTGCTGGAAGAACTGGCCCACGTCCTGGCTTGTTCGCGGCTGGCAACGAACGTACATTTCGAGGAGTGGATCGGGGAGGGGCTGGCGAATTTCAGCGAAGCTTATGCCGTAGAAAAATTATCGCAAGGGGATTTGTCCTGGTGGCTGCATGAGTGGAAATCATCGGTCCAGGAATATTACGATGATGATTTGGATGCGGTAAAGAAAAACGGAGTATGGGAGACTCCTATATCGGCTTTGAATGGTACTCATGAACAAATAGCCCAGATGGGGTTCCTGTTTATCAAAGACCTCTATGATATCATGGGTAGAGACGTCTATATCCGGATGATGTCCTCCATTTATGATTGGCAGAATAACCAGCCACCGTTCATTAACCGCCTTGACGGGAACCCGGTTAGTTATGTTGATGGGCAAACCCTGGAAAAACATGCGCTGGACGCTTGCCCGGATGAAGATATTAAAACAAGAGTCAGCCAGCTTTTCAAGGACCGGGTTTGGGGCAACTTAACAAATAAGGGATAATTGCCGGACATCTTCTCCCTTGCATTGAATAGGAAGTTAATGAACTTTTAAAAGCTCATTGATCTGGTCCTCGCGAAAACGGCGGTCATTGCGTTGGCCGATGCGAAATGACTTAATAATGCCGGTCTTTTCCCATCGTCGGAGGGTGTTGTTCATCCCCTCCCAGTCGATGGCCATGAATAAGGACCGGCGGACGCCGACAGCGTTATAAGGTTTCTTGTCCGTGCACAAAATATTCACTATTGACAGGAAAGCATTCCTGGTTTTAGGTGTCCTTCAGTCAAGAATAGTATGTCAAAAGCTATATTGAAACGGTAAAATATGCTAACGTGGTATTAAAAGTAAAAAAAAGTAGATTAAAGTAATCTTGACGTACACGTTCATCGATAGTACTGTTAAGGATATTACCATAGTACTATTGAAATTATGTCTGATATATTTGAACAAGTCGAAAACTTAATAAACAGTATTGAAAAAAGGGACTTCGAGAACCGCTACCGACACCTTTTAGACGAAGCCTATATTCTCGAAGAACTAAGTAAAAGGTATATCAATTGTATTCAACTGAATCAATGGGATATTGCCAATGAATTACTATCTCAAATATCCCGCTTAGTGGTATTGATGAATACCGAATAAAAGCCTGAAAGTTGTCAGAAAACATTACTAATTATTGATTCCAGATCAATATACTGATATTAGCGATAGAGCTCTCTCAACCTGGTTAAAACATTTTATTCTTTTTATCATTGTATCAAGATTCATTGCTGTCATCATAGACAACTTTTTATATTGAACGCACATACTGGGGCTTATATGGTTAAACTCTGTAGATAACCAAACCAGGTTATTTATTTGGCTAATATCATCATAAAGTTTCGTAAAATGACTCTTCAGGTTCGGAATCAAGTAATGGATAAGCTGATGATTGGTGTCCCAAGTATTTGTGTCCAATGGTAACAGCTTATCACCGGAAAATTCACTTATCGTTTTCCGGTTGTGTTCGAGTTCATTAAGAAATTCGGATAATAAACGAGTTATTGAGTACTGGGCTGCTTGTTTTTTTTCATTGCGTGTTTTCGCTAGTAGGTTTAGGCGGATATCTCCTCCAGCGTTCGGATCATCATCAATATTATTTACCGAAGCATGCAGATTTGTTGTTTTTTGCTTGGAGTCATCTATCGCGTGATCCCCTTTTTTTTCTTCAATACAATCTGCGCTAATGGATGGAAATATCCGAATAATAATTGGTTTTGATTGCGAATTTATACAGTTTTCGTCATTACTACCAGGTGAAAACAAATGGACGTCCTGTGAGTTGTTGCCTCCAATAACTGACTTTTTCATAGGTATTACCGGTAATGATAGTTGATATCAAATTGATGAGTAATAGATGGTGGATACTTTCCTTAAATTATCTAAAATATACTTATCATTACAATAACTGTCTAAAATGCTTAACACAATAGCCAAATATGGTAATGACAAACAAACCTTTGTAATAGCTACTTAGTACTATAATAGGATGACTGAAGATATTAGATGTTTTGTACTTGTTTCTATTAGCGCACCGGAATATAGCCGGAAATCATTTGTCTGATCTCATCAAACCTTTCCGGAACTAAAATTGAGTCCCTACCCAATGTTTTTTTTATTGTAAATTCGAATCGTTTTCTATCATGGTTAGCTTCAATATTGCGAATCCTATCCCACCGTACCAATCCGGCGCGTCCTGAGCGGTACAAGATTAATCCCTCTTCACAAAGGGTAAATGTGATACAGGCTTCGGTGTTCAATTGAGCTGTATATTTATTATCCTGGTTGTTAGTTAGTAATCTCGAAGACGGCGTAATCGCACTAATTATTTGAGGAACAATACGGCGTTGTTCGGTACTGCTAGTACTCCTCGGTATTTTTAGAGTGATTGCATCTGATCCCTTGACATGAAGGATTGGGGTTGCTTTTACTTGCTTTCTCAAGGAGAGTATCCAGGTAATAACTGCGGTTGGCGTAACACCGATGCCAATAAGAACTAATATGACAAGGTGGGCGCTTAATGACTGGACTCTTGTTAACAGGTGAAATACTGAAATGATAGAACCGATTGCGATGACCAGAATAACGGCATAATTAGCGAGTAAATTAAGGTGGCTTTGAACTTCATGAATAATGATATGTTCCGTCTTCATTTATCTACTCCTGAGGATAATAATCTTCAGATGCATACCTAAATTCGTTATTAGTAGACAGATGAGAGAAGAACGAATTGCAGAGAGATTGTACTTCTTTGAAAGGGGAAAATCAACAAAGAATGCCTGAGAACCGGCCGTAGTTGCTGTCACCAGCCAGGAAATGGAAAGGAGTCAATCCAAACACAGCAAAAATATCGGGTAGAGATTGATAATGTTTTCTAGAATGATTGTGCCGAAATGCTAATCGACCGGCGGCTTGTTTCCAGACAAATTTATCTTCAATAAATGGATTCAAAGATCTTTTGCATGTAAAAGGTTGTATAATTATCCAAACAGAAAATAAGGATAATTCAGCTTTCGATGATTATCCGGTTACGTGTGAATATTAAAACACACTGCTGTTTTTCCGTTAGAGTTGAACCAAACAATGCCCAGGCCTGCAACCTTTATTGATTAACTGATGTAGGTAAAATAGACTATCATTTGTATGAGAATTAAGAAATATATACTATTGTATTTACTCCAAAAATAAAATTACTGTGACTCCAATGGCAGCTATTTTGAAACTAATAAACTATAAGATGACCTTTAGCCCGGCTTTGCTATTGGTCTTAATTTTGGTATTTGTCCTTAATATTCCCGTGTTTAACGTTTCAGGACTTATCGTGAACGAGACACAAATAGTTGTAACAATGTCACCTGGAGAGATTCAAAGTCATCAGATTAATGTCAGCATGGCTAATACTGACAACCCGGTGATATTAGTTACTAGCGTTAAACCCTTGACACAGGGAATCGATGGTACTCCAATCGCAGGGTCATACACTAATAACCATTCGGCAGTTAATTACATCTCAATCGATAAGAGTGTTTTACGCCTGAATCCTGGTGATTATCAGACTATAGTGGCTTCCATACATATTCCTGAGGATATCGGAGATGGAGGTTTTTATGCCCTCATAGTTATGACGGCATATAACTTCAACGAACAAGATAAAACAGAAAATGAAATAATAGTCCCGGTGTATATTACCATAAAGCATAGCCGTCTGGTTCATGATTGTTCATTATCCGGTTTAGTTGTCAAACCATTATCTTTATCTGATGGGTCTGGGGCGATTTCAACATGGTTTACTCTTTATAATAAGGGAAATCATGACTTCAAGTTCTGCACGGTGATGAACATCTCAGATAATACCGGTAAAAGCCTCTACCTAACTGAAAAAGGGTATTCTACCTGGACATTACTTCCTGGCATTTCACGCCCTAATTCGACTACCATTTTCCCCCAGGTCGAGATACCGGCAGGTGACTATGACTTCACCTTATCTGTTTTTATCGAGGATGGAACTGTCCTTGCATCCAGCAAGATTCCCTTTCGTTTAACTACAACACTACATCCCTCAATATTCGGTGATAACACTGTTCTGAACGAATCAGATATAGATTTCCCAACAAGTAATTTACCTGATACCATCAGTCCTCAAATAACTGTCAAGAAGGCAGTGGTTGATACTAAACGGATGCCTTTGAATCGTGTATTTCTGGTAATTACTTTTTTCGCGGTAGTATTGTCTATCTTTACCGCTATCTTAATAATCAGGCATAGAAAACATGAAACAGGAATATTAAGAAAACGGGCGTATAGCCGAAAAGCAGAAATCATTAATGATTTATCCCCCATATCTTCGGAGCTATCATCAGGGATGTGTATCACCGCTTTAACAAATCTCGAAGAATCTGTCCGTAATAAGGAAATGGTTTTCATTTCTAGTAATAAAGAAATCACCCAGATATTACCAGACTTATCACCAATTTCTAGAATATCAGAAGATCCGCATCCGGATAGTGGTTTTCAAAACATTGGCAATGATAGGTTGAATGATGAAGATAACGTTAACAACCCATTAGTATCTCCTAGTGAAGGAGAACTAAATCCCCGGGAACCGGAAATAATCATTCATTATTACATCAAAAAGTCCAAGCCGAATGACATAGACCTGGTAATTTCATCAGATTATGTTGATTCTGTGATTTGGATTGTGGAATTAGTTATTGAGAATTATGGGTATGAATTATTCAGGTTTTATCCCCGAATTAACTCTTATCTTATTGTTGAAAATAATCGTTACAGTCCGGTATATATAAAAGGATTGAACGATACTCTATGGGGAGAAATAGAAGTCCTTGATGGTAAAAAGATACAAGGAAAACTGGTTTTCATTTTACCTGAGGTTTCAATGCATTCAAGCGGTAAGCTGGGTGTTATAACTAGCCTTGATTACCATTTTCAGATCAGCAGCCCATAGTTAATAAAGTGATTTAAATCTGAAGGTAAGTACAATAAACAGATCTGCGGGTTGCTTAGTTCATTTTTTCATGAACATTTAATACCTTATTCATCTTATTTTCATCTTTTATCCTTAGAATAATACCTAATATTAGTTTTTTCTCATTGTACTTAGGTTTGATCGTTTTTTGTTTTGTCAACTCGCATTACGGCTGCGTTGATGTCCCGCCTGTTAATATCTAAGTCTTTCGAGTAACTAATATTGGCAAAATTTGGAGGTTATTGGATGAACAAACTAAAAAACTTTTCGAAAATTATTCTTCGCATTTTCGTGGGATTTATTGGACTATGTATTTTTTTTAATATGACTGGTTTAGTAGCTACAGAAAGTGCTGGGGCCCAGACTGTCGGGACAGCCAAAAAAATCTGTGTTTTCTATTACGGTAATGTGAATTCAACTGTCAAACAACGGCTAATTGCAACCGCACCCAAATTCGTAGTACTTAATACCCCAGGTGGTTCTTACAAAGGGTTAATATCAAGTCCTACTCGTTCAGATATCGCAGAGTTGAAAGCGGCAGGAATTACTGTTTTGTCATATATCTCCACTGGAAATATGGTACATTTCAAATACGCGTCCGACAGCCCGCGAAATGACCGGGCTTTTGTCCGTGGTTGTATTGAAACAGTAGCAGCCGAAGGGTGCGATGGCATATTTTTCGACGAAGGTGGTATTGGTTATCACCCCTCCCATGCTGATCGTTATTTAAAAGCGCCGGCTTTGGACCTTTATGGTAATTCAAATTCTTGGGCAGGTTATACTATTGAAGATTACGCCTCATATACCCACAGCCTGGGTATGATGGCGGTATTAGGCACAGACTATTATGAACCGAGGTATCTGAATCCGAATGTTTTTCAAATATTCGATTATGTACTAACAGATGAGGGTTATTACCCCAGAAGCCCCAGTGGATCTGAAATTGGGAATGAGGCAAAATGTTGGGTGATTTGCCAGGATATTTATGATGCTTCCACCGCTGCTTCTAATACTAATGATGCTTTAAGCCGGGGTTTTGCCGCTGCTTATCAGTGTTCCGATTATGGGGTTTTGGCATCCTACTATGAAAGCTACCTTTCACGTGTAACTTATACGACAACTACATCAACAACTTCAACTTCGACACCGACAACGACACCGACAACGTCACCGACAACATCACCAACCACAACCGGTAAGACGTATCGACTCAACATCACAGTGCAGGGACAGGGTTCGACCAACTACGGCACTGGTACCTTCAGCATCCCGGCTAACCAGCTGGTATCGCTAACGGCAAACCCGGCATCAGGCTGGAAATTCCGTTCATGGAGTTGGCCTGGGAATTCCTCCTCCTACTCCGGTTGGCCTACTAACCCGGCATCCTGGAACATGGTCAGCGATATCAGTATCATAGCTATCTTCGACCAGGTTTCTCCCTCAAGCTCATCAACCACAACATCTACTCCGCCGGTATCATCATCTACAACCGGTAAGACGTATCAACTCAACATCACAGTGCAGGGACAGGGTTCGACCAACTACGGTACTGGTACCTTCAGCATCCCGGCTAACCAGCTGGTATCGCTAACGGCAAATCCGGCATCAGGCTGGAAATTCCGTTCATGGAGTTGGCCTGGGAATTCCTCCTCCTACTCCGGTTGGCCTACTAACCCGGCATCCTGGAACATGGTTAGCGATATCAGTATCATAGCTATATTCGATCCCAAGTAGAATTAAATATCCCAAACCCTGAAAATATGAAAGCAGTGCCTGTAAGATGACGCTGCTTTCATATTTTCAGAAAGCAGCACTAATGTCCGGAATGCATATGATATAGATGTTAGACGATCTTAATGTTGATAATCGGGATTGTCCTCTTCTTCTTTTCTATTAGATCAATTAAGCAAAGATTTTGTTCTAGTATATATAAGTGCGAAAAAACAACAGGTAAGATGGTGCAAAAATCCTGACTGAAAAATCAGGTCGGTTTATTCGAGGTTATCTGGTGGGTATCATCTAAACCACGGACGGCTAAAGGTAGGAAAATATGGAAAGTGCTTCCTTTACCTGTTTTACTATCAACATTGATTTTTCCGCCGTGTAGTTCAACGATTTGTTTGGCAATCGATAAACCAAGTCCGGCTCCACCTTCAGCGCGGGAATGTGCCTTGTCAACTCTATAAAAGCGTTCGAAAATTAGTGAGATATTTTCGGGAGCAATACCTATACCTGTGTCAGAAATACTTATCACCACTGAATTTTGGTCTTTGGTTGCTGTTCCTGAAACATAGCCGCCGTAGGGGGTATATCTAATAGCATTTTCGAATATATTCGTGAATAACTGTTTTAACTTTACAGGGTCTCCTTCAACTGGTAGATTTTCAGTAATTTCCAGGTCATACCTAAGCCCTTTTTCGTTGGCAAGTTTTTCGATGCTGGTCGATAATTCGGTAAGTATGTCTCGAATATCCACGATCGTCAGTTTTGTGCGTTCCTGCCCAGCTTCACTACGAGCGATCAGCAGTAAATTACTAAGTACACTCGACATAAACTCAACTTCGCGAGATATAACTTCAAGAGAGTTCTTATATTCCTCTTGTGTACGTTCTTTTTCTAGCGAAAGCGTAGCTTCTGCCTCGATTATTGATAGTGGCGTACGTAACTCATGAGATGCATCGGCAGAAAATTGTTTTTGTTTTTTAAACGATATTTCAAGACGTTCCATCATACGGTTAATCGATGATGCTAAGCGTCCGAATTCATCTTCGCCAAATACTTGCATGCGAAGACCTAGATTGTTTTCCCCAAAGTCTTCAGCTGCCCCTTTCATTTTCATGAGGGGATAGAATGCTCGGTTCGTTAAAATTACTCCCCCTAATAGAGCTAAAATAATGCCATAAATCGCCGAAGCTCCAAAGATCGACCTGAGTATGCCCAGGGTCTCGTTGATCCTTTCCAGTGACTTACCTATTACTATTACTACTTGTATCCCTGAATTTAGCAATAAGGGTTTCGCATATATCCGCATATGCGCGCCGGCATCATCAGTGTAAGTCGAAAAGACATCTTTTCCCCGGGAAGCAACTTGTGCCAAAATATCAGTGATGTCTGTGTGTGTAAATGTAACATCGGTATTTACATTTATCAGTAGATTACCATCTGAACTATATACTAGAAACGGATCTACTGAAGTCCCTGAATATACTACTTCTCCGTCATTTACTGCTAACTTTTTTTCAATATCAATAAACGAAACCTGGAGAGATTTGTCTAAACTTATGTGTAATTGATATGATAAAGTAATGTAAGCAGCTAAGCCGAAGGCGACGAATAATGCTGCAATAACACATAGATACCATAGAATGAGCCGGAACTTAATGCTCTTAATAAATGACATTTACTTTAACCGATATCCTGCACCACGGACTGTTTCAATAAGACTAACTTCCCCTGGTTCATCGAGTTTACTGCGAAGCCTTCGTATGTATACATCAATCACATTTGATAAACCATCGAATGAATAATCCCAAATATTCTCTTCTAACATTGTACGTGTTAATACCACATTTTGGTGGCGCAGGAAATATTCTAAAATCGAGTATTCTTTCGTCGTTAAATCAATGCGACGGCTGCCACGCCAGACCTCGCGGCTTAAAGTATCCATTTCCACATCACCAGCCTTAAGTTTATGAGGCTTAAGATGTCCGCCACGGCGTATCAGTGCCCGCAGACGAGCCATGAGTTCGCTAAAAGCAAATGGTTTTACCACATAGTCGTCTGCTCCTGAGTCCAATCCTCTGACACGGTCATCTAAGGTGTCTTTTGCTGTAAGTATCAAAATTGGGGTATTTTTACCTTTTAACCTTAAGTCCCGGCAAACCTCAAGGCCATCTTTTCGGGGTAACATCAGGTCCAATATAATGGCGTTGTATTCTGTATGTTCAGCCATATATTCGGCTTCTTCACCATCATAAGCATTATCCACAGCGTATCCGGCTTCGGTCAACCCGCGTTTTATGATATCTGCCAGCCTTTTTTCATCTTCAACAACTAAGATTCTCATCAACATTCCCTTTCTTGGGGAAAATCACTGGGAACAATACTAATAATAACACTGTAAACATAACGGAGAGAAATTTAGGCTAAAAAATGAGGCTATCTGTATACCTCGCTGATTTTGCGATCTGGTAATTTTTGGTCTAGTTGCCGCCAAGGACAAACAAGTCGAACATATTACTAACGTTTTTTAGAAAATAGTACTTTAGGGTCTATTCAAGCAGGAACATCTCAATTACAATTAGTACCATCAAGAGGTTAGGTACATAAGGGTTAACTGCCAGCTACTCAACGATAAGAGTGCTAATACCAACC
>JAEAME010001795.1_pt1 | contig 13813 bp, 6 predicted proteins | sample 8958731 | NCBI WGS metagenome assembly JAEAME01 (sample SAMN16933194, study PRJNA681113) | bioreactor sludge metagenome | isolation source: anerobic bioreactor sludge (Control) | place: India:Bengaluru | collected 2018-10-24 | reverse complement strand
CTGCACATGCCGCCGTCCTCCATCGGCCGGGTCAAGGCCTTCTACGGCAACTTTGGCGTGCTGGTCAAGGCGTATACGTACATCCGCATGCTGGGGTCGGCCGGGCTGCGCCAGGCCAGCGAGGATGCGGTCCTCAACGCCAACTACCTGCTGAGCCGGCTGAAGGGGGTCTACCCACTGCCTTACGACCGCACCTGCATGCACGAGTTTGTCCTCTCCGGACGCCTGCCCGAGGCGCCGGACGTGCATACGCTGGATATTGCCAAGCGGCTGATGGATTTTGGGTTCCACCCGCCGACCATCTACTTTCCGCTGATTGTGCCCGAGGCGATCATGATCGAGCCGACGGAGACGGAGAGCAAGCAGACGCTGGATGCCTTCGCCGATGCGCTGATCCTGATCGCCGGAGAAGCAAAGGCCAACCCCGAGCTACTGCACAGCGCGCCGCACGTCACGCCCGTCTCACGCCTGGACGAGGTACAGGCGGCACGGCAGCCGGTGCTGCAGTGTTTTAGGAGCTAGGAACTGTCAACGGATTCGGGGAACGGATTGAACGGACTGCTCCAGCGCGTGTCCGTTCAATCCGTTACTACCCCGTGCTCTGTGCGGGGTTCCGAAAATCCGTTGACAGTAGGTCGCTCTAGGACGGCATTGCCAGTGCCGTCCCCCAGTTCGCCTTCTCCACTTTGTCCGGGAATCGCGTCAGCACCGTTGCCCACACGCACAGGGGGACCTTGTCCCCGCTGATCAGGTCCTTCAGCGCTTTGGCTGCGTCCTCTTCTCCGTGCGCTGATGGGAAGACACCGATCTCCGTCCCCGGCTCGTTGTAGCGCCGCTCCACCAGGGCCAGACCCACCTGCCGGCTGCCGACCAGCGTGCAGCTCGTGACCCGGCCAATGTACTGGCCGCGCTTGTTGATCACGGCGTCGCCGCCGCGCAGGGCGCGCACGCCCGTCTCGTTCACGCGGAAGCGCACCACGGCTCTCTTTTTTGTGGCCTCAGCCTGCAGGCAGTGCTTGCGGCCCACAAAGAAGGGTTTGTGGAACTTGACGTAGAGCGGAAAGCCCGCTTCGGTCGGAACGATGCCATGGTCGCCGGACAATTCGTGGCCGTACAGCGGCAGGCCGGCTTCGATGCGCGTCGAGTCGCGCGCGCCCAGCGCACAGGGCTGGATGCCGAGCGGCGCGCCCTTCTCCAGCAGCAGGTTCCACAGCTCCACCGCACGGTCGGGGTGCACCAGCAACTCAAAGCCGTATTCTTCGCCCGTGTAACCGGTGCGGGTGATGATGAGGTCAAAGCCACTCAGTTCCAGTTGCGTGTGCTCGGTGCGCCGGATGCGCCCGACCTGGCGTTTGATGCGTTCATCGTCCGTCAGGCTCTGCAGGATGGCCAGCGACCTGGGGCCCTGCAGGGCCAGGTCCACGCGCCGGTCGGCGCCGCTGCCGGGATCCTTCAGGTCGCGGATAATGGCCTCGCCTTCGATCTCCATGGCCGGGTTATCGCGGTCGATGACCACACGTCGCGAATTAACCGCCCGCAGCCAGGCCAGGTCCTTCTCGGCGTTGGACGCGTTCACCACCAGCAGGTAGTTGTCCCACGCCCGGCGGTACATGATGATGTCGTCAATCACCTTGCCGTCCGGGTCGAAGAGGTAGGCATAGGCCGATTGTCCGGGGTCAATCCAGCGCGCATAATTGCTGGCGACGACGTCCAGGAAACTGGCGGCATGCTCTCCGCGCACCTCCAGCACGCCCATGTGCGATACGTCGAACAGACCGGCGGCCGTGCGCACGGCCTGGTGCTCATCGCTGACGCTGGTGTACCAGACCGGCATATCCCAGCCGGCAAAGGGGATGATCTTGGTCGTGTGCTGTTTGTGCCAGTCGTACAGCACCGTCTGCTTGACCGGGGCGTTCTCCGGTTCCTGCCAGGCAAACTCTTCCTTCTTTGCTGCCGGCCGGAGATCCTTCAGCGCGCTTTGCCCGACAAAGTAGGGCTTGGTCAGGCTGAACCAGGACTTGTGCGGGCCGGCGTAAAGCTCCTGTGCGCCGGGGCGCTCGGAAGCATAGTCCGGCAATCCGGCTCTCTCGCGCAACGACTGGCTCAGCTCTGTGCCGCGTGGCAGAGCGCCCGCCTCGATCAGCTCCGCCCACAGGGCGACGGCCTGGTCGGGATGCACCAGCAGCTCGCAGCGCACGTCACCCACACCGTAGCCCAGCCGGGCCGCGGTCGTCTCGATGCCGCTCAGCTTGCCGTGCCATACCGCGCCTTCGCCCAGCTCCGGTACACCCAGTGTCTGCAGCAGTGCAGGGGCACCTGGTCCGACCAGGGCCAGGCTGACGCGCTGCACCGACGGGTCCGGCAGCTCGTCCTCGCTGGCGTCTTCGACAGTGACCGGGCCTTCGACCTTGCGGAAAATGTCCTCGTGATCAAAGAGGATATAGCCGTCGCCCAGGCCGCGCAGCCAGGACTTGACGCGGACCGTGTTTGCCGCGTTGGTCAGCATGATGTAGCGGTCGCGGCCCCGTTCGTCGGTCGCCAGGCGCAGGATGGCGACGTCGTCCATCAGCACGCCGTCGGCATCCAACAGCAATGTGCGCCGGGCCTGGCCCGGAGCCAGCGTTGCGATGTTGCTCGTGCATACCTGCTGCAGGCAGGGTTTGGCCCGCCAGCCCGTGATGTACAGGACACCCGTGTCGCTCGTGTTCAGCAGCAGCGCGTCACTGCGTGCGGCGATCTTGGCGTCTACCGTCGGCAAGGACAGGGCGCGCCGGACCCCGGGCTCTTCGGGCACGATGGCATAGTGCGGATAGCCAATGCCCTGCGGCTTTGTCTCGGACAGGGTGCGTGCCGCCAGAGTATCCACATCCCGCCGCGCCTTCTCCAGGATGTCGAGATCGATTTTGCCGCGGGGCAGCTCGGTGGCGCCCATGTAAGCGAACGGCTGGATGTTGGTCAACACACGGGCGATGATGTCGGCCAGCTCGTCAAGATCTCCGGGCCCTAACCCGCGCTGCGTCACCCAGGGGGTGCCCATGCGCACGCCGCTGCCCAGTGCGGTCACTTCGTCGCCGGGGATGGTGTTCTTGTTGGCGACAATCCCGCACAGGTCCAGGATCCGCGCACCCATCTCGCCACGCAGTGGAAAGCCCGTCCTGGTCTTGATCGCGCGCAGGTCGATCACCAGCAGGTGGGTGTCGGTTCCGCCGTAGGCCAGCTTGAGACCGCGTTGCGTCAGCGAACTGGCGAAGGCTGTGGCGTTCGCGGTGATGGCGTACTGCAGGCGGCGGAATGGCTGCGTCTGGGCGATTTTGAAGGCCACGGCCATGGCCGCGAACTTGTTGACGTGTGGCCCACCCTGTTCTCCCGGGAATACGGCTGCGTCGAGGAGCTGCCCCTTGTCCTCGTCCGTGGTCATGATCACCGCGCCACGTGGCCCACAGATGGTCTTGTGCGTGGTGAAGGTGATAATGTCGGCGTAGCCGACGGGAGTCGGGTACGCGCCCGCGACAGCCAGACCGGCGGTGTGCGAAATGTCCGCCATGAGCAGGGCGCCGGCCTCGTCGGCAATCTCTCTGAACCTGTTCCAGTCGGGGGCCCACGGGTAGGAGGTGTAACCGGCGACGATGATCTTGGGGCGATTCTCCAGGGCGAGGGTGCGGATGGTATCATAGTTCAGACGTCCGGTCGCACGGTCCACGCTGTACGAAACCACCTTGTACAGCCGGCCGGAGAGGTTGAACTCGCTACCGTGGGTCAGATGGCCGCCCTGGAAGAGATTCAGACCCATCAGCGTGTCGCCGGGGCGCAGGAACGTCTGGTACACGGCCAGGTTGGCCGCTGCGCCGGAGAGGGGCTGCACGTTCACGTGAATCGCTTCCGCCGGGATGGTCCTGGTCGCAAAGCACTCGGCGCAACGTCGCCGCGCTAGCGCCTCGATCACATCCGCATACTCGACGCCCTTGTAAAAGCGCCGGTCCGAATAGCGCCGGTAGTGGGTCATCTGGTGGGCGTGGTCAAGGATCAGCTTTTCCTCCTCGCGCGTCATCCGCACCGGAGGGTATCCCTCGGCATAGACGTTGTTGAACACGGAGCCGAGGGCCTGGCGCACCGCCAGGGGCGCAATGCTCTCGGAGGGGATGAGGATAAAACGTCGAGCCTGGCGCTCCTCCTCAAAACCGATCACTGCCTGCGCATCAGGGTCGATCTCGCCGAGATCCACATTGAAAAAGCTGTTGTACTCTTGTTCAGCCATGGTCTATACTCCTTTGTATGGTCTAGTTGAGGAGATACAGGATTCGGGATACAGGATGCAAGCAGCCGGTGTCTCATATCCTGTATTCTGAATCTTGTATCCTGTATCGTGCATCCTGTATCCTACCTCGCCTGTGCTGCTTCTACCAGGGCATACAGCCCGCCTGCGACGAGCGAATGCCCACCCAATACCACCGGAATCGGCGCCGCCATCGCTGCCTCGGTGAACTCGCGCACTGCAGCGTCGGCAATGCGGTCGGGCCGGCGCAAGTCCGAGTTGTAACGATCGCTGGCCGAAGGCCACATGCCAAGATGCACAAAGAGAACGCGGCTGTCCAGGAAGGCTGCCTGCCCGAGCTCAGCCAGCGTCTCGAAAAAGCGCTGCGGCCCGACCTGCTGGTAATAGTAGCCGAGCAGGGAACGCACTTCTCCGCGTGCCTGGCGACCACTGGCGCGCATGCCACGTTCCTCGGCGAACACCCGCACCCGGCAGGCTGTGGCTTGCTGCAAATAGTCCCACATGGCCGCCGAGACCCGTCCCGCCACCAATGCCTCGGCATTGCGGTCCATCAACACATGCAGCGCTTGCTCGATGTGCGAGGTATCCAGGTGCAGGTGATCAAGAAAAGCGCGTGTGTGTGTCCCGGTTCCCGGATGCAGCGACAGAGCCATCAGGTCGGCAGGCGTGTCCACGTCGAACTGGGTGGAAGCCTTGCGGGCCAGCGATTCGTTCGGCAGCCCGGTCTTTTCGGCCAGTACCCAGCCCAGGTCGTTGTCTATAGCGGGCAGCTCCACGTCCTGCAGCACACTGGCCGGCGCAAAAGCCGCAAAATCGGTTGAGTAAAAGTTGTTGGTGACGAGGACCCTGTCCCCTGCACGGACGCGCGCCGCGATCTGAGCCATCTCCTCGCCCGAGAGCAACGCGCCGCTCCCTCCGCCCATGTAGAACAGCCGCCCGGCCTGGTATTTGAGTGCCAGCTCGCGCAGGCGTTGTCCAAAATGGAACTGGCCTGGCGGGTCCAGTTCAACACTCACACCTCGTGCTGTTGCCCACTCGGCGAGAAGGGGGGCATTGGTACTCAATACAATGGGCGCGATGCCGTCTTGCGTGCGTGCCCGCTCGATAGTGTCCTGCGTGATGGCCTGGCGGGCACCGGCCAGCATGGCTTCCGCCTCGCTGGTATTGTGGACGCCGGTCATGATCAGCAGGGTGACCCGGTCCATGGACCTAAACCTCTTCGGCAAAGACCTTGCTGTGGCGCAGGAATACGGAGTAGCCGATGATCAGCGTGACCAGAGCAGTAACGAATGTGCGCAGGAAAAAATCCAGCGCCGGACGCGCACCGTAATACAGGATAACACGGTACGTGGAGATGAGCGAGGCCATCGGGTTCAGAATATAGGTCAAGCGGTGAATATTCAGGTCAAATCCAAGGACCACCCGGTGCGTGGGCAGAATCGCGATATCCCAAAAAATGGGGGTCACAAAGAACCAGGCCAGCATCACCACTTCCATGATCATGGCCGTATCGCGATAAAACACGTTGGCCGTGGAGAGGATAAAGCCCAGGCCCAGAACGAAGAGCACCTCGGTAAAGATCACCACCGGCAGGAGCAATGCCCATTGCGTAAAATGCACGCGGAATGCGATCATCATGGCGAACAGCACGAGCAGTGCCAGGCTCAGGTTCACCAGGTTCGACAAGACCACAGAGAGGGGCAAGACTTCATGCGGAAAATAGACCTTTTTGATCAGAGACGAGTTGTTTACAATGCTACCAACTGAGGCCATCACAGAATCGCGAAAGAAATTCCACGGCAAAAGCGCGCACAGGACAAAGACCGGGAATTTCTCAATCGTGTTGCTGGGCATCATGAAAGTGAACACGATGGTGAAAACAGCCATCATGGCCAGGGGATTCAGCAGGGACCAGAGAATCCCCAAAGCCGAGTTCTTGTAGCGCACTTTCAGGTCGCGCACGACCAGGTTCCTGATGAGCTCCCGGTACCGGACCAACTCTCTCAGCCGCTCGATCATCTCATCCTTTCCCACGCACCCGCTACCTTACCACGACCCCAGACAGTATAGTCTATGACCATGTGCAGGGCAAATTACGTCCTCCAACCCCGGTCCCATCGCCAGCGGCACCCGTCTTGACTGTGTTACCGCTGCGCCTATAATGGTATTACGAGAGGCATGCCGTTGCCCGCGCCCCCAGCCAGAAAACCCTGGTTCCAGGGCAGCGCGAAATGCCACCCGCAAGAGGGGTAGTAACGGTAGCCAGCCCACAAGAGGGCCTACGCTGTAGCTAGGAGTAGGATTGCCCGCAGTCATCCTGGAAGGTGTCTCGAAAAAGTTCACTCTGCACTATGATCGCCCCCGGTCTTTTCAGGAGGCGTTTCTCTCTGTGCTGAAAAGTCCGAGAAGGAAGGCCACCGAGGAGTTCTGGGCCCTGCGCGATGCCAGCTTTGAAATCGCCCACGGTGAGACCGTAGGGATCATTGGCTCCAATGGAGCGGGCAAGAGCACGGTGCTCAAGCTCATCTCACGCATCATTGAACCCACTGCGGGACGCATTCGGGTGGATGGGCGGGTCGGAGCGCTACTGGAATTGGGCGCGGGCTTTCATCCTGACTTGACGGGCCGCGAGAACATCTACCTTAATGGCTCCATCATGGGGCTCAGCCAGTCCCGCATTCGGCAAAAGATGGATGAGATCATCTCCTTCGCCGAATTGGAGCGCTTTGTTGACGTGCCGGTCAGGCATTACTCGTCCGGCATGCACGTTCGCCTGGGGTTCTCGGTAGCGGTGCACACGGACCCTGAGATTCTCCTCGTGGATGAAGTGCTGGCTGTGGGCGATGAATCGTTCCGGCACAAATGCCTGGAGCGAATCAAGAAGATTCAGCAGCAGGGTGTCAGCATCATTCTGGTAAGTCACAGCATGGAGCAGATCGTGGACATCTGCACGCATGCCCTGTGGTTGGATGACGGCTACATACACTCCCGGGGAGTACCGGAGAAGGTTATCTCGGACTATCTGGCTGATTCTGCGGCCGACGAACAGAGTCAGCGTACCTTAAGGCTGCTGGCCCGCCGCCGGGCTTCGGCAAGAGCACCTGATGGCAGTCTGCCCGGTAGTGAAAAGGGGGATCGTTGGGGAGATGGCCGCATCCTCATCACGGGCGTGCGGCTCCTGGCGCGTGATGGCCACACTGCCACCGTTTTCGCCCCGGGGGACCCGCTGCGTATCGAGGTGGACTATACAAGTGCCCAGGCTATCACCGAGGCCCCCACCTTTGGCATCGCCATCCATCGCCTTGACGGCGTTTGGTGCTACGGCACGAACACCGCGTTGGACAAGGTCAGTCTCTTCACAGGTCAAACACCCCGGGCGGGGACCATCGTTGTTGAGATCCCGGTTCTGCAGCTGCTTCGTGGGGATTACCTCCTCGACGTAGCCGTGCACAACGACCAGGGGGATGTGATGTACGATTATGTCCAGGGCGTTCTGCATTTCCGAGTGCAGGACTCCCGTGGGGATCAGGGGGTCTTCCGGCCCCAGGTAAAGTGGTCGCTTCATTCGGACTAGGTGGCACTGGCTTCACCAGTGCTGATCTTGAGCGAGGCTCACACCCCTGGATATTACTGACCGTGTTCGCGGCTGTACACTGATAGGAGGCTTATGGGGCAACAAGGGGGACTAGGCCCGTTGGATGAACATCCTGAGGATGCCACCCCTCTCAACGTGGCAGGCGAAATGCACAAGATCCGTGCGCAGGTCCGCCAGGAGCACGGGTCTCTCCCAACGTTGGACATGCAAATCCAGCGGAGATTGCACCAGGCTCGCGAGAAGTGGCGAGTGCAGGAGGCCCCGTTCACGTCGAAGGTTCCTGTCGTTGGCCCCCTGATAGCCGCTTTCCGCACTGCCTGGAATAACGTGTCAGCCAAGTGGTATGTGCGGCGCATCCTGCAGCAACAGAATGAGTACAACTATGTCGTATATCAGGTCCTTGAGGAACTCGTAAGGCAGATGCAGCCGCAGGGGCAAGTTTACGATGGGATCCGCTCCGACCTGGGCCAACTGCGTGAGCGGCTATCCGAAATGGAACTTCGTCTGCTCAGTGTCCATCGCGCTTCCCAACAGCCCTCGCTACCTGCACAGAGCGAACAGGGACCCGCCGTCGACGCCGGCAGCCCGACCAGTACAGCAGGACCTGGCTGGAGCTACCTGGGATTCAATGCGGCTTTCACCGCATTGGGCTCTGTTGTCCGTGAGACCTACCGTCAGTATGTAAGCCTGTTCAAAGAAAGGAGAAACATACTGGATGCTGCCTGTGGCCAGGGACACTTTCTGGAGTTATTGAAGGAGGCGGGCATTGAGGCGTACGGTGTGGATCACGATCCGGAGATGGTGGAGATGTGCCGCCTCAAGCAACTGCGCGTTGAACTGGCGGATGTGACCGCGCACCTCACCAGCTTGCCCGCAGGTACCTTGGGAGGCCTGTTCTGCGGCCATCTGTTGGAGCATCTGAGCCGGGGGCAGCTCCAGGAGTTCCTGCATCTGGCCCTTGATCGGCTCGTGCCAGGAGGGGTGATTGTTTGTGAGACACCGAACACCAGGAGCCTTTTCGTGCTGGCCAATACCTTTTACCGTGACCCCACTCACCAGAGTCCCCTCCACCCCGAGACCTACCAGTTCCTGTTCCGGGCATGCGGATTCGAGAACGTGGAGCTGCGATATTCGTCAATCCCTCCCGGTGTTGCTCCTCAGCCATTGACCCTGCCGGAGGATGCAAGCCCGGAGCTTCAGGCGCTGGCTGCCCAGTTCAATGACCGGTTGCGGGGCATTCAGGATCAGCTCTATGGGTATCAGAATGTGGCGATTATCGCTGTAAAGCCACAGGCTGGGAGCTTGCCATGACCGCTGGCGCATCCTCGGCCAGATCCTGAGGGAACAACAAATGCGTGTTTTATCCGATATCGTTCCCTTGCAGATTCAGCCAACTCGGCACAGAGGGATCGGGCAGTATACGGCCGGGGTTCTGCATGCGTTGCTGACAAGTGCCGAGGCGGGCGAATCGCATATCCTGTGGGGAAACGGCCATTTAGCTCCGCCCAGAGGATGCGCAAAGGATGTCGCCAACTCGCGTTGCCGGCTCTACTATGGCGACTATCCCCTGTACCAGTACCATCCCGATCAATGGTCGGACCAGCTTGACGCCTATGCAGCCTACTGGCAAGCGCAGCTCAAGCGCTTCGAGCCCGATATTCTGCACATTCATAGTCCCTTTGAGTGGGACGCCCCGCTGCACAGCCATCACCGCAATGTGCGCACGGTGTTGACGGTTTATGACCTGATCCCGCTGCGCCTCGAGGAGCACTACCTGCGCACGGCTCCGCTCTGGATGAAGGACGGTTACCGTCATGTGTGCCGGCTCATTGAACAGTGCGAGCATATTGTCTCCATCTCAGAGCAAACGCGCCGTGATCTGATCGAACTGCTCCATGTGAATCCGGAGCGGATTCATGTGGCGCCACCGGGTCCCAGCAACCTTGCCAGTTGTCCTGCTGATCCACAATTAGAAGACAGGCTCCGTGACAGGTTTGCTCTTCACGATGGCTTTGTGCTGAGCACTCTGGGCTTTGACTACCGTAAGAACATCCTGAGAGCGCTGGCGAGCTATGCCCGATTGGGACCCGAACTTCGCGCATCGTTCCCTCTGGTGGTCGTGTGCCAACTGGGAGCTGATGAAGAGAGGGATCTCCGCCGCGCTTCTACCGACTTACACATCGACTCTCAGGTGGTGTTTACGAACTACCTGCCAGACCGGGAACTCGCTTCCTTCTACCGCATGGCTACGGTTCAGTTTTTCCCATCTATCTACGAGGGTTTTGGCATCCCTGTCCTTGATGCCATGCTCTTTGGCCTGCCAGTCATCACGTCCAATGTCTCGGCGTTGCCCGAGGTTGCAGGAGACGCAGCGGTGCTGGTGAACCCACTGGATGAGGACGAGATGGCTGGCGCACTGACACGGGTGTTGCAGAGTGATTCTCTACGAGCACAAATGCGGGGCAGAGGCCTGGAGCAGGCGGCTCGCTTCCGCTGGGAGGAAACCGCAGAAATAGTCCGGCAGGTTTATGCCGCGGCGCATGCCAACGGAGTGCACAACCGGCCAGGTGCATCACTGCGGCCATCTCCCAGACTGCGCCACCTGGGCCTGGTATCTCCTTTGCCTCCGCAGTACTCCGGCGTCGCCGATTATAGTGCCGACATGCTTCGGGCCTTGCGTAAGCTTGTGCCTGTGACGGCGTTTGTGCCGCCTGAGCTCCTATCAGCGGTTCGTCAACACATCGACGGGCCCGTCCTCAACATCGAACAGCTTCCAGGCCTTGTCTGTAAGGGAGACGTGGATGCCGTCCTGTACGAAGTTGGGAATAGCGCCTTCCACCATTTTCAGTTGCCCTATTTGTCTGCCGTCCCCGGCGTGGTGGAACTGCACGATGGCACGCTGCATGGCCTGATCTATTCACTCACGTTGAAGAAAGGGGATTCGCAGGGCTATCTTCACGAGCTGAGTTACGCTCATGATCTGTTGGGGAGGGAACACGCCGCAGACGTAGTTGAGGGACGAGCACAGCCTGGCCTGTATGAGCTGACGGTGAATCGGCGATGCGTCAATGACGCTGTGGGAATGATTGTGCATAACCAGTGGACTGCCACGTCGGTGTATGCACATGGTACAGGTCTGCCCGTGGAAATGATCCCTCACCCTGTGACACGGTCTGAGAGTGCAGCGTACCTGGATCGCCAGGCGGCCCGGGCTGCACTCGGCATTCCTGCGGAAGCTCTGGTGCTGGCCACCTTCGGCCGCCTGGCTCCGAGCAAACGGCTTGATGTGATTGCCAACGCTTTCGCCCGGTTATTGCGGGAAGTTCCTCAGGCCAGGCTCTATTGGATAGGCGAGCTGGAACTGGAGACGGATGCGTTCAAGTTGCCTGGCCTCTTGCAGGAACTGGGTATTGCTGAAGCAACCCATATCACTGGATACGCAGAGCGGTCGCGCTTTGTGCAATACATGGCTGCGACGGACATCGGTCTGAATCTTCGCTATCCTTCTGCTGGCGAAACCTCAGGGACCCTGGTTCGCCTGCTGAGTGCCGGTATTCCTACAATCACGTCAAACATTGGAGCGTTTGCCGAGATCCCTGACGATTGTTGCTGGAAAGTGGACGTAGATGACCTGGAGGAGGAGCTCCTTCTCCGCTATCTGCGGCGTCTGGCGACAGACCTGCCCCTTCGCCTGGCAATGAGCGCCAACGCCAGGTCCTTTGCCGAGGCAAATCTGCCGGATTGGGATCAAGCAGCCCGGCAAATCCTCGAGTTTGTGGAGAGGGCCCTGGTGGATCAGTCCGGCCTCTTGCCTCGGGCTCAATCTGAAACGGACAAGGTGACTGGCCCCTTCTTGTCTCGGTATTCCCCTGTTCGAGCTTCCGGCGTTCTTCGGTCGGCAAGACGATACTGGCAGTTGCTGACCGGGAAGTAATGATGATAATCCCAGTTCTGCGTGTGCTGTTGCTCTTGATTGCGATGGTTCTGCCCGGGCTGCCTGCCGCAGTGCTCTTCACCGCCTCCGATCCGGGCTCGTGGTTCATGCAGGCGTTCCTGGCAGCCTCTTCGGGTCTGGTGCTGGTTGGTGTTTGGGGTATTGTTTTGGCTGCCCTGGGCTGTTTTGAGCCAGTGTGGTTGGGCCTGGGGATTCTCCTTATGTCCGCGGCCCTTGCCTTCCCGGCAAGGCGTGCAGGTTGGCACTGGCGCATGCACCGTCTCGGCGCATGGGATCAACTGGCTCTAGTGCTGCTGGTGCTCATCGCTGTCGTCTTTGCCGGGCCGCACGACAACACCGTCATCGGACGGGATGCCGGCGCATATACCAACACTGCCGTGCATCTGGCTCGCACCGGGCAGTGGGTGATCGAGGATACCTTCTTTGCGGAACTCCCCGCGTCCACCCAGCAGGCCTTCCTCACGTATCACTCGGATTCAAGCCCCTTTCGCCTCCCCGGCTTTTTCTGGATCGCAGGCCAGGGTCAATCCTTGAGCCAATTCCTGCCGTTCTACACTGTGTGGATGGCCATCCTGGAGTGGCTGTTCGGCTCCGGTGGCGGTGCCTGGGCAGCCTTACTGTTTGCCATGGTGGGTGCAGTGGGCCTGGCGAGCCTGGCGGGATCCTTGTGGAGGCCATCCGCGGCTGCGTCAGTCCTGCTTCTCCTGCTGAGCAACCCCGCCGCTCTGTGGTATGCGCGTTCGGCCAATGCGGAGGTCGCTTTGCAGGTGATGATCCTCCTGTTCGTCGCGCTCTGGATGCATAGACCGCGATCCCCTCGAAACTGCTTCGCTCCCCTGTTGATGGTGATCGTCCCGGTCGCCGCCATACTGGACAAAGTTGATGTGTTCTATTTGATTCCGGTCCTGTTTGTTGCGCTTGGTTTGGACTGGCTCAGGTACCCAAGAGCCATACTGTACAGGCGAATCATGCTGTTGTCGCTAATCATTGCACCCCTGTTGGCCCTTTATCTCTGGCGGTTTCACCTGCCGTACTTGCGCCTTGCGTTTGTGGCCCTAGTCCTACAGAACCGCCTTTTTGTCCTACTGGGTCTAGGAATGATCAGCCTGCTGCTGGCCGCGGCAGCGATTTTCACTATGCGCGACCTCAGACGCAGGCTGCTTTCTCAATGCCGCAGCTGGGTGGATGGTTTCCAGGGCCTCAAGCCATCTCAGACGGCGATGGTGGCTCTCACACTGACGGCCATGTTTATTCTCTTCTTTGTGGTTATGCCCTTGTCTTTGCCCGCACATCAGGCTGCGGACAAGCGACTGACTCTGATGAAGATGGGTTGGTACGTTACACCTGTGGGATTTGCCCTGGCCGGGCTGGGAGCACTGGCCCTACTCCTCGAACGCCCTCGGGAGCCGGCCCCGCTGCTCATGGCGTTCTGTGCAGTTACTTTGCTTGTGAATGCGGCGAACTATACCACGGATCACATTTTTGCTGCGCGCCGCTTTGTAGTATTGGCTGTTCCAGGGCTGCTTCTGTTCAGCGCCGGTGGCCTGGAGGCGCTACTCCGCTGGCGGCCTCGCCGATGGCCTGCATTGGGGCATGTCCTGGCGCTGGGTCTCGGGCTGACGATGTGGATGGGTCAGGCACTCAACGCGCGTGCCCTGGTTCTTCATCGGGAGTTCTCCGGTGCGCGTCAGACCATTGAGGACATTGCCCGGCAGATGCCATCTGGCTCTGTGGTTCTGTTCGCCGAGCACGATTCCCTTCTGGGAACCTTCGCTGGCCCTTACCTCTGGTTAGCCCATGACCTGGAACCCCTCTACGCAGTGCGCACATTGAACACGGCTGACTGGCGGTCTGTCTATGATTCAGCAGCTGCGCTCTCCCGCCCCCTGTTCTATGTAGGATTGGGGCTTCCCGAAGCCCTTGATGGAGTTGATCGCATCGCTATCAAGCGCTATGATTGGCATTTGCCGGCGCTGGAGCAGTCTCTGGA
>JAEAME010001793.1_pt1 | contig 13815 bp, 10 predicted proteins | sample 8958731 | NCBI WGS metagenome assembly JAEAME01 (sample SAMN16933194, study PRJNA681113) | bioreactor sludge metagenome | isolation source: anerobic bioreactor sludge (Control) | place: India:Bengaluru | collected 2018-10-24 | reverse complement strand
TTTTTACATTATAAAATCGAAATTTTTGAATGTAAAAAATACAGGAAAATTTCAATTCAATTTATTGATAAATTAAATAATTTTATTTTCCCTTTTGATACGCATTCTATTGATAATTATATAAAATTTTTTAATAGACAATTGTTTAACTTTTTGATTCAATTTTTATATTTATTAATGCTTTGCTGTATATATGATATGGTGATTTACTAAAATAATAAAATATAAAATAGTTTGCTTTTTATAAATATAACACACAGTTTTGGGTAACACAAGGAATTAAAGAAAAATATTACAAAAAGCGTTCGACAATATTCGACAATTAGGTATTTTCTATAATATAAATGGTATGCTACTACAATTGAATAGCTTAAATTTTCAAAAATAGTAAGATTATTTTACTTGAGTATAAATATATTATTTGTTACAATATAATTTTACTTAATAAATTATTTTTATTATTTTCTTGACTTACATATACTAAAGTTATATAATTGAAAGCGAACATTTGTTTTGAATATGTATAAAAAACGGAGGGAATTATGTTTAAAATACATTCACCGTATATGCCTAGTGGCGACCAGCCCGAAGCAATTAAACAAATAGTTGAAGGATTAGAAAAGGGTTTAAAACACCAAGTTTTACTAGGTGCAACTGGAACCGGAAAAACCTTTACTATGGCAAATATAATAGAAAGAGTACAAAAACCTACTATTGTTTTGGCACATAATAAAACCTTGGCAGGTCAGTTATATTCTGAATTTAAAGAACTTTTTCCTGAGAATGCAGTTGAATATTTTGTTTCCTATTATGATTATTATCAGCCAGAGGCATATGTTCCAAGCAGTGATACATTTATAGAAAAGGATGCTTCAATTAATGATGAGATAGATAAACTAAGGCACTCTGCTACTGCTTCCCTATCAGAGAGAGAGGATGTTATAATAGTAGCCAGCGTGTCCTGTATATATGGCTTGGGAAGTCCAACAGATTATGAAAACTTGGTTATATCACTTAGACCAGGGATGCAAAAGGAAAGAGATGAGGTTATAAAAAAACTCATAGAAATTCAATATAAAAGAAATGATATTAGCTTTACTCGTGGAAATTTTAGAGTAAGAGGGGATGTTTTGGAAGTGTTTCCCGCATCTTCTTCTGAAAATGCAATAAGAGTAGAGTTTTTTGGTGATGAAGTAGAAAGAATTACAGAGATAAATACAATAACCGGTGAAATGTTAGGTAGAAGAAATCATGTATCTATATTTCCTGCTTCTCACTATGCAACTACAGAAGAAAATATAAAAAGAGCAGTGGCAACAATAAAAGAAGAGCTAAAGGAAAGACTTAAACAATTTGAAAGTGAAAATAAACTTTTGGAAGCACAGCGTATAGAACAGCGTACAAACTATGATGTTGAGATGCTTGAAGAAATGGGTTATTGCAATGGTATTGAAAACTATACAAGACATATTAACAATATGCCGGCAGGAGGTAGACCATATACACTCCTTGACTATCTTCCAAAAGATTTTTTAATGTTTATAGATGAATCTCACGTTAGTGTTTCACAGGTAAGAGGAATGTATAATGGTGACAGGGCGAGAAAACAAACTCTAGTTGATTATGGGTTTAGACTACCTTCAGCACTTGATAATAGACCTTTAAGATTTGAAGAATTCGAAAATGTTATAAATCAGGTTGTATATGTAAGTGCAACTCCAGGCCCTTATGAGAAGGAGTACGCAGAAAATACTGCGCAGCAGATAATAAGACCTACAGGACTTATAGATCCTCTAATATCAGTAAGACCAGTGGAAAATCAAATAGATGATTTAATGAAAGAAATCAGAGAAGTAACACTTAAAGGACAAAGAGTTTTAGTAACAACTCTGACTAAAAAAATGGCAGAGGATTTAACCTTTTACTTTAGGAATTCAGGTATTAAAGTTAGATATTTACACTCTGATATAGTTACATTAGAAAGAATGGAAATAATAAGGGACCTAAGAGTTGGCGAATTCGATGTATTAGTAGGTATAAACTTACTTAGAGAGGGGCTTGATTTGCCTGAGGTATCCTTGATTGCTATATTAGATGCGGACAAGGAAGGTTTCTTGCGTTCAGAAACATCTCTAATTCAAACAATAGGAAGAGCTGCTCGTAATGTAGATGGTAAGGTTATAATGTATGCTGACAAGATTACAGGTTCTATGGAAAGAGCAATTAGCGAGACAGAAAGAAGAAGAGCAATACAAAGTGAGTATAATGAAAAGCATGGCATTATACCTCAATCAATTAAGAAGGATGTTAGAGATATTATTCAAGCAACTACTGCGGCTGAGGAAACAGAAGGGTATAAGGTAGATGTTAAACCATATGAGGATTTAAGATTGCACCTAATAGAATTAGAAAAAGAAATGATGTTGGCTGCTGAAAACTTAGAGTTTGAAAAAGCTGCTGAGATTAGAGATGAAATTAAAAAACTAAGCAAGAATTTATAATAGATTAATTGGAGGAATTATTTATGAGTAGCACTGAAAGATTTGAAAAGATATATTCTCAAGGGATAATGAATACAACAGAAATATGGGTGGATAAAGAAACAGGTGTTAATTATCTTTGGCATAAGGATGGCTATGGTGGCGGATTAACAGTGTTGTTAGACAAAGAAGGTAAACCTGTAATTTCAACTATAATAAGGTAATTAATAAAGGTAAATTAACATAAAGGAGAAACACAAAAGAGATGGACAAAATAGTAGTAAGAGGAGCAAAGGAGCATAATTTAAAAAATGTAAGTATAGAATTGCCAAGAGATAAGTTTATTGTTTTTACTGGACTTAGTGGTTCGGGAAAGACTTCGCTGGCATTTGACACTATTTATGCTGAGGGACAAAGAAGATATGTTGAAAGTCTGTCTTCCTATGCACGACAATTTTTAGGGCAGATGGAAAAGCCAGATGTAGAATATATAGAGGGATTATCGCCAGCTATTTCAATAGATCAGAAGACAACAAACCGCAATCCTCGTTCAACCGTTGCTACAGTAACAGAAATATATGATTATATGAGACTTTTATATGCAAGGATAGGAACACCTTATTGTCCTGAATGTGGTAAGGAAATAAGCACGCAAACAGTAGACCAAATTATTGATAAGGTATTAGAATTCCCTGAAAAAACGAAGATCCAACTCCTAGCACCTGTTGTAAGAGGTGAAAAGGGTACACATAAAAAACTTTTAGAAAGCATTAAAAAAGACGGTTTTGTAAGAGCTAGAGTTGATGGTGAATTATATGAATTAGATGATAATATAGAGCTTGAAAAGACTAAAAAGCACAATATTGAAGTTGTTGTAGATAGAATTATTGTTAAAGAGGGAATAGAAAAAAGATTGGCTGATTCGGTAGAAACAGCACTAAAGCTTGCAAATGGAATTATTTTAATTAATGTTATGGAAAGTGAAAACGCACAAAGTCAAGAAATTTTAATGAGTACTAATTTTGCTTGTGTAGACTGTGGTATAGGCTTTGGTGAAATTTCTCCAAGGATGTTTTCCTTTAATAATCCTTTTGGTATGTGTAAAACTTGTATGGGCCTCGGAGTTAAAAAAGAAATAGACATAGATTTAATAATACCTGACTGGACTAAAAGTATTGGACAAAGAGCAATAGCACCATTTGGAGCAGATGAGCAAGGATATTATTATCAGATATTTAAAGCTATAGCTGAATATAACAATTTTGATATAGAGAAGCCTCTTAATGAAGCACCACAGTCATTTATAGATGAAATTCTATATGGAACAAATGGTAGAGAGCTAACAGTTAATTTTATGAGCTATTTTCAAGGTGAAAAAACATATGTAAAAGAATTTGAGGGAGTAGTAAACAATCTTCAAAGAAGATATACAGAAACTAAATCACCTGAGATGCAAATATGGATGGAAAGCTTCATGAACGAAATACCATGCCAGGATTGTAATGGAGCAAGACTTAACAATATAGCTCTTTCTGTAAAAGTTGGAGGGAAAAATATTTATGAGCTAACTCAATTATCTGTAGGAAAGCTTATAGAATTTATGAATAGTTTAAAGCTTACAGCTAAGCAAGAATTTATTGGACATCAAATTTTAAAAGAAATAAAAGAAAGAGCAAGCTTTTTAAAAGATGTAGGATTAGAATACTTGACACTAAGTAGAAACGCAAGTACACTTTCTGGTGGCGAGTCACAGCGTATAAGACTTGCTACACAGATAGGCTCTAGCCTTGTTGGAGTTTTATATGTTCTTGATGAACCAAGTATAGGACTTCATCAAAGAGATAATAAAATGTTGATAAATGCCTTGAGAAGTTTAACAGATATCGGTAACACCCTAATTGTAGTAGAGCATGACGAAGAAACGATGGAAAATGCTGACTACATACTTGATATGGGACCTGGTGCAGGAGTAAATGGTGGAGAGATTATAGCTTTTGGTACTCTTGATGAAATTAAGAATTGTGAAAATTCAATTACAGGACAATATCTAAGTGGTAAAATGAAAATAGAAGTACCTAAAGAAAGAAGAAAAATAGGGGACAGATTTTTAGAAATAAGAGGTGCTAAACAGAACAATCTTAAGGATATAAATGTAAAAATTCCACTCGGTGGTTTAGTATGTGTTACAGGGGTATCAGGATCTGGAAAAAGTACTCTTATTAATCAAATATTATTGAAGGGCTTACAGCAAAAATTAAGTAGATCAAAAACAAAGACAGGTAAATTCAAGGATATACTTGGCATAGAGCAAATTGATAAGGTTATAAGCATAGATCAGTCTCCGATAGGACGTACACCACGTTCTAATCCTGCCACATATGCAGGAGTTTTCGATACGATAAGAGATGTATTCACTATGACTAATGAAGCTAAAGCAAGAGGCTATCAAAAAGGTAGATTTAGCTTTAACGTAAAAGGTGGAAGATGTGAAGCCTGCAAAGGTGATGGAATAATGAAAATTGAAATGCACTTTTTACCAGATGTATATGTTCCTTGTGATGTTTGCAAAGGAAAAAGATATAATAGAGAAACTCTAGAAGTTAAATATAAAGGAAAAAGTATAGCTGACATCCTAGATATGACAGTAGAAGAGGCTTTGCCATTTTTTGAAAATATTCCAAAGATAAAATCAAAAATACAAACAATGTATGATGTTGGACTATCATATATTAAGCTAGGGCAACCATCGACACAGTTATCAGGTGGAGAAGCACAAAGAGTAAAATTAGCTTATGAGCTAAGTAAAAAAGGAACCGGAAAAACTCTATATATATTAGATGAGCCTACAACGGGACTTCATATTGCAGATATACACAAGCTTATAGAAGTACTGAACAAGCTTGTTGAAGCTGGCAACTCAGTTTTAGTAATAGAACATAACTTGGATGTAATAAAGACAGCCGACCATATAATTGACCTTGGACCAGAAGGTGGAGATGGTGGAGGTCAAATTATAGCTGAAGGAACTCCTGAACAGGTAGCAAAAGTAAAGAAATCATATACAGGACAGTTTTTAAAGAAGTATCTATAGAATTATTAATATACTACTTAGAACAGTTAAAAATATAATAGTAAATATATTATAAAATATTATTAATGAAAATAAATAATACTATTTCAACATAAGATTTTAAAAGCATATAAAACGATAAATATTTTTGTCGATTTATGTGCTTTTATTTATTGTAAAGCGCTCTATTCTGTGATAGAATAATTTAATAAGTTACATATCAGGTTACACAGATATTATAAGGGCTTTAGAAAGCGTTGACACAATTACCAAAATAATATTAAGGAGATAATCTAGTATGAATGGAATATGGGATAAAATAAAGAGAATATTTAGATTTGATTTTAAGAAAGTATTATCACATTCACACAGTAGCCCTAAGGATTTTAGTCCACAAAAAATTGCTATGCAAATTTCAATAAGTTATTTGATTAGTGGAATCTTATGGATATTACTTTCAGATAAAATTTTCCTCGATTTAATGTTAAATAACAGCATGGTATTAACAGTAAGTGCACTTAAAGGAACTTTATATGTTATTATAACTGCCCTAATCCTATATTTTTTAATTAAAATCTCAATGATTAAAATTCAAGATACTAATAAGGAATTAATTGATCAAACAAGTAAATTGAAGCAAATAGCCTATAAAGACTCCTTGACAGGATTAGCAAATAGAATAGCTTTTTATGAAGATATTAAGTTCTATTTAAACAATTCTCCTAATTCGAAATCTGCACTAATAATTTTAAATATAGATAGATTAAAGTATATAAATGATACCCTAGGACATGATATTGGTGATAAGGTAATTAAAAATACTGGAAAAAGACTAGTAGATCTATTAGATAATCATAAGTCAGTTTATAAAATTGGTGGAGATGAGTTTGTTGTTTTTATTCGTCAGTATAAAAATATAGAAGATATTATAAGTTACACAGAACAGATACTACAATATATAAGTGTTCCATATAATCTTGTAGATGGTATTTTAAATATAAGTGCAACAATTGGTATTTCATTATACCCTGTCCATGCTAAAGATCTTGATACACTCCTTAGATGTGCAGATTTAGCAATTTATAAGGCAAAACTGATTGCCCGAGGTAGCTATACAATCTTTAATGAAGCTATTAGCAATCATATTCAAGAAAGAATGACATTACAAAATGAACTTAGAGGAGCATTGCAATATAAGGAGTTTAGTCTTCATTATCAACCTCAGGTAAATATCGAGACTGGTAAGACTGATACACTAGAAGCATTGATAAGATGGAATAACAGAAAACTTGGTTATGTTCCTCCAATGAAATTTATAAGTATTGCAGAAGAAATAAATTTGATTATTGATATAGGCGAATGGGTTTTATTTAATTCATGTAGCTTTTTGAAAAAACTACATGAAGAGGGTTATCCAAATATATGCATGTCAGTCAATATTTCAATTAAGCAATTAGTGCAGCAGAATTTTATTGAAAGAGTAATGGGTATTATATCACAAGTAGGCATTGATCCAAAATTTATTGAATTAGAGATAACAGAATCTGTCTTAATTGAATCCTATGATGAAATTAAGGATAAGCTTATTCAATTGAAGTCAAAAGGATTTAAGATATCACTTGATGATTTCGGAAATGGGTATTCTTCATTAAGTTATCTAACAAATATTCCTATTAATACGCTGAAAATTGATAAAAACTTTATTGATACTATATCTAGTGAAGATGATGATGTTTCACTCACTAGTATAATTATTATGATTGGATCTAGGTTAGGTTTATCTGTTGTTGCTGAAGGAGTAGAAACAGAGATACAGCTTAAATATCTTAAAAAACATCAATGTAATAAGATACAAGGGTATTATTACTGTAAACCACTACCTGAAGATGATGTTATTGATTTTCTTGTAAGTAAATAGAATGCTATATAGTAAAAACCCCCATCTTTTAATGGGGGATAAATTATATATTATAAATTATAAATTGAAATAAGTTTAAATCTTAACTAGTTTTTTGCAAGACCTTGGCTTTTATAATATTCTTCCATAATTACTTCAGATATTTCTAAAGCAGCATTCTTTTTAATAAAATTTCTTTGATTTTCTTTAATCTCATAAAGCTTTTTACAATTATTATCTAATAAGATTTCAATAACTCTAGGAAGCTTTTTAGTATCTTTACATACTATTCCTAAACCATGTCTTGCAATATAATCAGGATTTTTTGCTTCTTGACCCATTAATGATCCAGTAACAATGATAGGTTTGTTTAGATTTATAGCTTCCATTACTACGTTTGGACTAGCTCTAACAATGAGAATATCAGCTTCCATCATGTATTTTTTAATTTCCTTTGTAAAACCAAGTATATTTACGCGATTTCCATATTTTGACAACTCATTCTCTAAGTAGCTTTTTAAAATCTTATTGTTACCTGCGATGATTGTTACACTGCTATCCTTACACTCTAAAAGTGCTTCTGTGGTTCTTAGAATTTGCGTTGATCCTTGACTTCCACTCACAATCATGAACTTATTACAGCTTTTATTTAATAAGTTTTTAGAGTTGCTTTCCTTTAATTCATCACAAAATTCTGCTCTTACAGGAAAACCAGTAATTCTTAGCTTTTCTTCTTGTAAACCACGTTTTAGCATAGTTTTTTTAGACTCAAGAGAAGGACAAATTGTGCAAGCTGAGCGTTTATCAGCCCATAGATATGCTACATTATCTAAATCTGCTATAACAGGAACAACTGGTATGTTTAAATTGTTTCTTTTTAAAACACTAAGTACAGAGCCTACAAAAAGTGCATGTACAGACACAATTATATCCGGTTTGAATTCATTAATACACTTCATTAGTCTTTTGCTGATCAGTAAAGCAAACAAAGAAGCAACTGGGCGAACAGTGAAATCACCTAACTTATAAACAAATGACCAAAAGGCAGGTAAATAAACCGCAAAAAAATTATATGAGTTTCCTGTCCAGCTAACTAGACCATTACCTAAGGAAAAGCCATCTATAACACTGATTTCAACATTTGGTTCTATGTTCTTCAACTGATGACTTAGTGATGATGTTATGCTTTTGTGACCTGAGCCAGTTTTTTCTGCGGATAGAAACATTATCTTTATATTAGATTTCCCCCCTTTACTCTTGCATGACTCTAAAATATTTTCTTCCATAAACTCCTCCTAGTAGAAGCTAAGTATTAATTTTCAGCTTCTTTAAGTCTTTCTCGTTCTTGTTTTTCTTCGTTCTTTTGCATAATATTGACAATTCTTGGTCGGTTAAATCTTTGAATCATTATGTAAGGAACATTCAAAATTACAGCTAAGACAAATATTAAATTTAACATATCCTCAGAAAACCAAGATGAAAATATAATAACTGATATTACTATCATCCAATGGCATAACTCTGAACGGCAAGACTCAATTATATATTTTGTCAAATACTCAACATTAAATGAGTATAACTTCTTTTTTGAAAAGGTTTTTCTAAAGATATCACTTAATTCTGGTAACTTATCTTTCCACTTTCTTATGCTAAATAATTTTTGATATATAGTACCCCCATGCTCCCATTTTCTATCTCTAAACATCCATTTAACATAAATAAAAAAACTCTCAGGCAAAATTATAGATATAACAGTGTTTAAAATAGATAAAAATATAAACAAAAGTAAATTTTTTGAAAAATTTAAGTTATTCATAATCACTTGCTCCTTTTAGAGTTTTATAGATTAATCTTTAAGCAAAATATATTAAAGAAATTATTATTTTTAGCATTATCAATATTGCATGAGAATTAAACAACTTAATTATATTAGGAAATTCAAAAAGTGTCAAGCATCTTAATAATTATTAGCTAAATTTGAATTTATTATTGACAAGAAGCTGTATTAGTATTATACTACAAGTAGAATAATAAAACAATTGCTTAATTGTTAAATCGAATAAACAAGCATTATATTTTTAATATTGCTTAATAAATATTTGGAGGCTTAAATGAAAAAAACTATTAAATTGCAAGACTTAGACTGTGCTAACTGTGCAGCAAAAATAGAAAAAGCTATATCACAAATAGAAGGTGTTAATAGCGTTAAGGTTAATTTTATGACACAAAAAATGATATTTGATGCAGAAGATGATAAGTTTGATGAGCTTTTGAATAAAGCACAAAAAGCTGCTAATAAAATTGAAAAGGACCTTGTATTTATAACTGCTTGATAAAGTTGTGATAAAACTGTGTTTAAGATTTAGAATCTATTATTAAGATTAAAGGTTGTAGCAATTATTTTTAAATGATAAGATGGCAGCGAATGATTGAATTTCGTTGATATTTTAAATAGAGGAGAAGATAGATGAATAAAAAAGAAAAAAGACTTCTAAAGAGAATTATATTATCAGGACTGATATTTTTATTAGCATTGCCTCTTCACTTTGCTGAAGAGCTTGGATTGACATTATTCCAAAGCCAAATATTTAGATACATAGAATTAATAGCTTTTTTAATAGCGTACCTCATTGTTGGTTCTGAAATTTTAATAAGAGCTTTTACAAATATTAAAAATGGTCAAGTTTTTGACGAAAATTTCTTGATGAGTATTGCAACTGTAGGGGCTTTTTTACTTGGAGAATATGCTGAAGGCGTTGCAGTTATGCTTTTTTATCAAGTAGGAGAGCTGTTCCAGTCATATGCAGTTTCTCGTTCTCGTCGCTCGATAGCTGAGCTTATGGACATTCGCCCAGATTACGCAAATATAATAAAAGATGGAGCATTAGTTCAAGTAGATCCAGATGAAATTGCCGTAGGTGATACAATTATTGTAATAGCTGGGGAACGAATACCACTTGATGGAGTAGTAATAGAAGGTCGTTCTTCAGTAGATACATCCGCTCTTACAGGTGAATCAATTCCTCGTGACATTGATACTGGTGATAGTGTTATTAGTGGATGTATCAACCAAACTGGTAAATTAACTATAGAAGTAACAAAGGTTTTTGGAGAGTCAACAGTTTCAAAGATTTTAGAGCTTGTTGAAAATGCTTCTGATAAGAAGAGCAAGAGCGAAAATTTCATTACAAAGTTTGCTCGTTATTATACACCAGTTGTAGTTTATGCAGCCTTAGCACTTGCTGTCATACCATCACTTATTATGGGAGCAGGTGACATAGCAGTTTGGAAGATGTGGATTTACAGAGCACTTTCTTTCCTTGTAATCTCTTGTCCTTGTGCTTTAGTTATATCAGTTCCACTAAGCTTCTTCGGTGGAATTGGAGGAGCATCTAAGTCTGGTGTTCTAGTTAAAGGAAGCAATTACTTAGAGATGCTTGCTAACACCGAAATAGTTGTATTTGATAAAACAGGCACCTTAACTAAAGGGAATTTTGTAGTTAGCAAAATTAATGCTATTAATATGAGTAATGATGAACTATTAGAAATAGCAGCATATGCAGAAGATTATTCAAATCATCCAATTGCCACAAGTATAAAAAAAGCTTATAGCAAAACTATAGACAAATCAGTAATTAAAGATATTGAAGAAATAGCAGGTCATGGAGTAAATGCTGTAGTTAATGGTAAGCAAGTCCTTGCAGGCAATATAAAGCTTATGAAATTAAAGAATATACAGTATCAAGATAATCTTTTTACTGGCACAGTAGTTCATATTGCTGTTGATGGAATATATGCTGGAAACATTGTAATATCTGATGAAATAAAGGTGGATTCTGCACAAGCGATTCATGATTTAAAAGAATTTGGTGTTAAGCAAACAGTTATGCTTACTGGCGATGCGAATGCAATAGCTAAAAAAGTTGCTGAAGAACTTAATTTAGATAAAGTATATTCAGAGTTATTGCCAGCTGATAAGGTAGAACGGCTTGAAAGGCTTATGAATGAAAAGAGTTCAAAGTCAATGCTCGCATTTGTAGGTGATGGTATCAATGATGCTCCTGTTTTAGCAAGAGCAGATGTTGGAATTGCAATGGGAGGACTTGGCTCTGATGCAGCCATAGAAGCAGCAGACGTTGTAATTATGACTGATGAGCCTTCAAAAATTGCCACTGTAATAGCTATAAGCAGAAAAACCTTGCGAATCGTAAGGCAAAATATTATCTTTGCCTTAAGTGTTAAAGCTGTAGTCTTATTGCTTGGAGCTATAGGTTATGCTGATATGTGGGGTGCAGTATTCGCAGATGTAGGAGTATCAGTTATAGCAATATTAAATTCTGTTCGTGCATTAAATGTAACAAAATAAATATGTTTATATAAATTAGAATGAAGCTGTACAATTATTGTATAGCTTTGTTTTTAGTTTGTATTTATCTTTTTTTATAATATTCTTAATTTTATTTAATTATTTAATTATAGGATTTATTAAATGTTAAAATAAAGTGCTTCTTTGATAATTTTATACCTTGTAACACTCTATTAGAAATAAAATAAATTTAATAAACTTTATGATAATATTTTAATTTGTTATGTGACATGTTTGTCGAAATATGTCGATAAAAAATGGTAATTTCAATTAATAATTGTATGATTATGACAAATAATGTGCTATAATTTATTTATACTTATAAAGCATTATTATGCAACTAGATACAAATACATTATAGTCAATTATACAAATTCTTTTAGGTTTTATAAGTCTTAAATTTAAATTTTATATCTTATAATATAAAATAGTAGTGTATTATTTTCACTAACAAAAAATAAAGGATGTGATTCCATTGGGAAATTAGTTCTTGCTTTTTATTGGCACTAAGCGACAATCATTCGGTTACACAGTTTCGAATGAGTTGTGCAAGATTCTGGTTACTATGGAAATGATAATTGGCATCAATATTATGAATCAGGATATCTAAATTGTACCACTTGTTATCATTCTGAACCGTATGAAGAGGAAGGACCAAGAGAATATCATGATTTTATATTTTACAAAAGAATAGATGAACATGGTTATGAAGAGCGTATCGAAGAATGTACTACATGTGGTTATTGGAATACATATTAATATTTAAAAACACAACAAATAAATAAACATTTTTTATTCAAAAAAAAGAGTGTGGAATTCCCACCTTTTTTTGAATATTATATAATAGAGGTCAGAAATGAATAAAAAATATAAATATTTATTATTAATGATTATACTATTAATAATGCTCACTGCTTGTTATAAAAGCGATATAGTAAATAACAAACAAAGCAAAGATAGAGTTCAATTATGGTATAATTTTGGTAGTGCTTATAATGATCAAGTTTATAATATAAATATTATAAAAAGAGCTAAGGAGTATTGTGATAAAAACAATATATCTTTAGAGATAGTTAAATATGATAGTGAAATATTGTCTTATGAGGACTATGCTTTTAAAAGAAATCTTGCAGCTAAAGATGGAAATATGATTATTATAGATAGCATATCAAAAATATCAGATTTAGCTAATAATCATGCTGATTATACAAAGCTTAATGCTTATAGTAGTTTATTAGAACCTTATAAAGATAAATTTTGCATACCAATAGGTAGATCTTTAAAATCATCATTCATAAATAATGAAATTTTAAATTACTATAGTATAGATTCATCTCAAAAACCAGTACTCACATATACTGATTATTTAGAAATAAAACAAGAAATGAAGAAAAAGGGAGCTAAGTTTTCTCCAAAAAATGAAGATTTTTATGAAACAGTAAGATATTATCTCAATGTAAATGAGTTGCTCTATGTAAATAGATTATCTGAAATTCTAAAAGATAGTAATAAATTTAAAGAAGCATTAAAAAACACAATATTTGACTTGTGTAAGGATATAATTTTATATAATGATGCAAAACTAGATGAATTTGAAAAATTAGCAAAAACAGGTTCTAAAGGATTTGAAATATATGATTCTAATAGCTCATTATATCTTAAAGAAGTTCAAAACTGTGAGTTTCATTGGACATACCCGTATAATTCCAAATGGTTTAATGATTCACATATATATGCACCTTTAAGTAAAACTTATATAATAGATTATTTTGGAGTGAATTCTACTCATGTTGATTTTGGGACAACAAATAGTTTATATATTTATAAAAAGATAACTAATGAAAAGATTTATGATTTAGCAAATCATATACTTAATTTGTCTTCTTATTTATATACAAAGAATGACATACTAAGTTCTGCGCCTATAATATATACAGATAGGGTAAATGTTTATGGTATACTAAAAATACATAGTTAAGCAATCAAAAAATACATAGTAGAG
>JAEAME010001791.1_pt1 | contig 13821 bp, 12 predicted proteins | sample 8958731 | NCBI WGS metagenome assembly JAEAME01 (sample SAMN16933194, study PRJNA681113) | bioreactor sludge metagenome | isolation source: anerobic bioreactor sludge (Control) | place: India:Bengaluru | collected 2018-10-24 | reverse complement strand
ATACTGACGGTACAGACAGGCGAAAAATATCACAAAAAGCCGGTTCATGTATAACATTATACAAAGACTGGATCTATTACTCAGAGTCTGCAGGTATCTTCAGAATGAAAAAGGACGGTTCTGACAGGCAGGAAGTCATAGCTATTGAAGGAAAAGACATTTTCAGGTATGATATCGAGGTATATAATGATGTTGTATACTTTTCAGGCGGTGCAGGAAACGGCATATATTATGTTGACAATGAAGGGAAAAGCCCTGTAGTCAACGCATTATATTTTGATGTGGCATATGATATAAAAATTGTGGACAATTATTTATATTTTAATATTGCGACATATGCCGGCTCACAAAATACTTCGGTTAACCTGTACAGAATTAACCTTGAAGACGGTAGAGCAGGAAAAGTCTCGGATTTAAAACTAGGTACGGGTGCATATTATATTTACGACGGTGAAATATATATGGATGGGTATGTAAAGACTACATCCGGTATAAAAACAGAGTTGGGTGTATACAAACTGAATAATTCGCAAACACCCGAACTTATAATATCAGGAAGCGTATCCGCTCTCTATGTTTCAGAAAAATATATTTATTGCTATTCTAATGAAAAGGGCGGAAACCTTGTGGCATACAGTAAAGATAACTTAAAATATATTACCCTAATATTTTGACAGGAGGTCAGCTATGAAGTGTAAATTAATTATAAATCCCTCATCAGGTATGCAAAACATTCAAAGAACGGCTTTAATGGCTATGCATAAACTATCTTCGCAAGGAGTCATTAACGGAACATATATAACGTATACTACGGAAAAATATGATGCATATAAAATGGCGAAAGAAGTTAAACCGGGTGAATTTGATTTTGTCATGGTGGTAGGCGGAGACGGTACCGCAAATGAAGTGGTCAACGGACTTATTGAAGGAGGTTCAGACACTCCTCTTTGCATTCTTCCGGCCGGCACGATGAATGATTTTGCAAATTCACTGTGCCTTCCAAGAGACACTGCGGGATTATGTAAAATGATTAAAAACTTCAATGTCGTCCCATGTGATGCCGGTAAAGCAAACGACAGTTATTTTTTAAATGTAACAGCGGGAGGTATTTTGTCAGATGTAGCCCATCGTGTATCGGTTGAATCTAAAACAGCTCTCGGCAGACTTGCTTATTATTTCGAAGGTGCAAAAGATATTTCTTCCCTTAAGCTTAATACCATCCCTATGATATTGGAGTATAACGGGTTAATGTATAAAGAAAATGTTTTTCTGTTTGTAATCGCCAATTCATCGAGTGTCGGGGGATTTCCAAGTATTGCTCCTAAAGCACGAATAAACGACGGCTTGTTTGATGTATTCATTATTAAGCAACTTGAAGTTGTCGACATTTTACCGCTTATGATGCAGATACGAATGGGTACACATTTACAAAACCCCAAAATAAGTTATTTCCAGACAAATAAAATATCTGTTTCCTGTTTTGATAAATCGGTTAAATTCGCATACGACTATGACGGAGAATTAGGCGGCAACCTTCCTATAACAGTAGAAGTTGTCCCCAATGCTTTAAAGCTGATCGTACCTGATATAAAATCAAAGAATCTTAAGGGGACTGAATCCTAAGTAGTCACTGGATATAAGCAGATATTCTGTACCGTTTATGTTACCGTTAAATGCATTTTTGTGTGAGTTTTTACCGTGTAAATGACCGTAACAGCATTTTCTGACTACATAGTTATCGATAATACGGGTAAACCCTGATCCCTCCCTTTTTATATTAAAGGGAGGGTAGTGCAAGAACAGCAGCAAATCTCTATTATCTTTTCTGCCGCTTTTTAATGAATTTTCAAGTCTTATCAGCTCCCTGTTATATATCTTTAGATCTTCATCGGTAAAATCAGGATCTCCGGGACATTTCCAACCCCTTGTTGCGCATATTGCCGTCTCTTCACCGTTCTCTCCCACATAAATCATTGAATTATTATGAAGAAAAGTAATTGTTGTGATATTATGCTCTTCCTTAAATTCATTTAACTTTTTTGCGGTTTGCCACCAATAATCGTGATTTCCCTTGGAAATTACTTTTCTCCCCGGAAGCTTTTCTATAAACATCAAATCAGGTAAAACTTCATCAAGTGTCATTCCCCAGGAAATATCTCCCGGGATTACCACACAGTCTTCTTCTTTTATTTTTGCTCTCCAGTTTTCTGAAAGATGTTGGGCATGATCCTCCCAATTATCCCCGAAAATATTCATTGGTTTTGAGCAGGCAAAAGACAAGTGTAAATCGGATATGGTATAAACAGACATGTTATCCCTCCTCCGTATGGAAATGATTAAAAACGGCTGTGGCTGCGGTCTTTGTCATTCCTTTTACACTTGCCAACTCTTCATAACTTGCATTTTTAACATTGTTTATTGACCCAAAATGTTTATATAACAGCATCTTTCTTTTTTCTCCGATTCCGTTTATGTCATCGAGTGCAGTCTTTTTATATCTCTTTTCGGTCAGTTTTCTGTTGTATTCTATGGCAAACCTGTGTGCTTCGTTCTGTATGGAACTTATAAATCTCCACATGTCGGGATCTTTCCTCAAAGGATATTCACCCTCCGGCCCAATTAGTCCGCGGGTATTATGTCTATCGTCTTTTACCATTCCAAACACGGGTATTTTTATATTGTTTAATTCCAACACCTCGCAAGCGGCATTTAGCTGCCCGATACCGCCGTCGACTAAAACAAGATCAGGCAGAATATCATCCTCATTATTAATGTTTGTAAATCTTCTTGTCATTACTTCTTTCATTGAACCTACGTCATTTCGGGTTTCAAGTGTTTTTATCTTATATCTTCTATAATCTTTTTTTAAAGGTTTGCCATTTTCAAAAACGACTCTTGAAGCGTTAATTTCACTGTCTCCCGTATTTGATATATCATATGCCTCTATGCGCAAAGGTATTTTATCTATATTCAGTATTTCTTTTAACCTCTCCAGTTCCACATAATTTTTAACCTTTGAATTTTGAAGTGCAATAACAGCATTTTCTTTTACCATTAATGCCAGCTTGCGTTTTTCACCTTTTTGAGGAACGATTAGCTCACATTTGTATCCTCTTTTCTCTGACAACCAGTTGCCGAGAAGTTCTTTTTCATCCGTTTCTATTTCAGTCTCCGAATATACTTTAGGCGGTATAAACTGATTTTCATCATAGAATTGCTTAATAAACGAAACAATTATTTCGACATCGTCACTTTGTCCGGATCCCCCAAAAAAGTAATTATCTCTTCCGGATACTTTACCTGCTCTTATAAAGAAAATTTGTATACAGGCATCAACCTCGTTTTTTGATAATGCTATTACGTCAAAATCATCTTCCGAAAGTGATGCCATCTTCTGTTTTTCATTTATATATGTCAGTGCTTTTAGTCTTTCTCTGTAAATCGCTGCAAGCTCAAAGTCCAGTTTTTCGGCGCTTTCAAGCATTTTTTGTTCCAATGACTCTTTTATATACTCCGTCTTACCCGATAAAAAATCACATACCTGCTTCACTACTTCTGTATACTCATTTTCTGTAGTGCACCCTCCGCAGGGGCCTAAGCATAAGCCTATATGGTAATTCAAACATACTCTTTCCTTTTTATCACCTGAAATATTTTTTGAGCATGTTCGAAGTGGGAATATTTTATTTAAAGCTTCGATTGTAGTATTTACACTCCAGCTGCTGTAATAGGGACCAAAGTATCTACCCCCGTCATTCTCCACTTTCCTTGCAATCAGTACACGGGGAAACTTCTCATTTAAAGTAACTTTTATATATGGATAACCTCTGTCATTCTTAAGCAATACATTATATTTGGGTTTATATTTCTTTATTAAGTTGCATTCTAATATGAGTGCTTCATATTCACTGTCTGTTATTATATATTCAAATCTTTTTATCAGACTTATCATCTGTGTAATACGTTCATTATGGGCAGTCTTTTGGAAATACTGTCTTAACCTGTTTTTTAATATTTTCGCTTTACCCACATATATGACCTTGTCTTCTGCATTTCTCATTAAATAAACGCCGGGTTTTAGAGGGGTCCTGTTTAATTCTTCCTGTATATTAAATTCCACTTTTTCTTCCCACCTTACTGCTCTATTTTACTACTTTTTGCGTTTCTTATCAATATGCGCAAACATAGAGCCGGGGAAAAGGCCTCCTAGTATTGGACCAATTGCGGTAAACAGCATGACTATAAGCCATTCGGATGCCGTTACGGGAACGGTTCTGAATATCACTTGAAGAGGAGCTATATATATTACAGCAAGCATCATCAGAAACGATATTGCATTTGCACCGATTAAATACATATTTCCTCTGAGATCGACTTCTCCGATGCCCTTGGTTTCGCTTCTGCATTCCAGCGAATGGACTAACTGTATAAGTACCAATGCCATAAATGCAGATGTTCTTGCCGAGTCAATCTGGCCTGTCATCATATTTACAACCGTAAATACTCCTAATGTACATAAACCTGTCAGAATACCTCTGAAAATGACATTCCATAACATTACTTTATTAAATATCCCCGATGATGCTTTTATAGGTGGTTTCTCCATTATATCAACATCTGCAGGATCCAGTCCCAATGCTATGCCCGGCAAGCCGTCAGTTACGAGGTTAACCCAAAGAATCTGAATAGGGAAAAGAGGTAAAGGTATACCCAATAGTATTCCCATAAACATTGTAATCACTTCTCCCAAGTTACAGGCGAGCATATATCTTATAAACTTTCTTATGTTGCTGTAAATTGCTCTTCCGTGTTTTACGGCAGCCACTATTGTGGCAAAATTATCATCCATTAATACCATTGCTGAGGCCTCTCTTGTTACGTCAGTTCCGCTTATACCCATTGCTACACCTATATCAGCTTCTTTTACAGCGGGTGCATCATTTACACCGTCTCCTGTCATCGCAACCGTATTACCCAGTTTCTTTAATGCTCTTACAATTCTTAACTTGTGTACAGGCATTACTCTCGCGTAAACTGATGTTGTGGCTGCAACTTCCATGAGTTCGTCATCGGACAGATGTTCCATTTCCTCCCCAGTCATGACTTTATCCTTTTTATCCATGATATTGAGTTCCTTGGCTATGACCGTTGCGGTAACTTTATGGTCACCTGTTATCATTACTGTTTTTATACCTGCCCTTTTACACTGTTCAACAGCGTCTTTAACTTCTGGTCTCGGGGGATCTATTAAACCTACCATCCCTGCAAATACAAGCTTCTGTTCTAATTTTTCATACGGTTCCTGCTCATCGTTTGCAAGCTTTCTCCATGCCATGGCAAGTACCCTCATACCGTCTTTTGCAAGGAAATTGTTATACAACATTATTTTCTTGTTATGTAAAGGCTGCATATTAATCGGCATTCCGCTTTCCTGATAGAATGTGCATTTCCTTATAACCACATCGGGAGCTCCTTTTGTGAATATGTATCTGCAGCCGTTTTTATCCTTTATAATTGCGGACATACACTTTCTTGACGAATCAAAAGGCACTTCGCCTATTCTGATATATTTATCGGGAACAGGATCCGTTGTTTGTGATTCCGTAGCTTTTTTGAGAGCTATTTCTGTTGCATCCGTACTGTTATTACAATACCTGCATATATCAAACAGTTTATCCAAGTCCTCTTTATTTTGATTTTTAGCGAATATGTCGCCCATTGTTACAAACCGTCTTACTGTCATCCGGTTCTGTGTAAGTGTTCCTGTTTTATCCGAACAGATTACATTTGTGCTTCCAAGCGTTTCTACCGCAGGAAGTTTCCTTACAAGAGCGTTTTTCTCTGCCATTTGCTGTACCCCAAGAGCAAGAGATATAGTCACAATGGCCGGCAAACCCTCCGGAACCGCCGCTACGGCAAGGCTTATACCTGCAAGAATCATCTCAAGTATCGGTTCTCCTCTCATAAGACCCACGACTACAACCGCGGCACATACAACCAAACAACATACCACGATTATTTTCCCCATTTTGGCAAGCCTCTTCTGCAAAGGGGTTTCCTGGTCCTCTACATTCTGTATCATTTCAGATATTTTGCCCATTTCCGTTGACGTTCCCGTATCGGTAATCCCAACCTTTGCATGGCCGCTTACAATCAGTGTTCCTGCAAACAGATTGCCTTTCTCCTTAAACACCGCTACTGATTCGCCCGTAAGCATAGACTCATCCACGTTTACTCCCGGTGATTCTATTATGAACCCGTCTGCGGGCATCTTGTCTCCTGTGCTGACAAACACCACGTCTCCCGGTACAATTTTATCCGCAGGCAGCTGCACCTCTACCCCGTCTCTCAAAACTTTAGCTTTTTGCGCACTCATATTTCTTAGAGCTTCAATGGTACGTTCAGTACGATACTCCTGTATGAAACCAAGAAATGCGTTAATTACTACGATAGATATCATTACCGCAGCTTCTATCAAATCTCCCATAAATGCGGACAATACCGTACAGGATATTAGTATTATAGTCATAATATCAATAAACTGCTGAAGAAAGAGTAGTATTGCAGGTTTCTTTTTTCTTACTTCAAGAATGTTTTTACCGTACTTGAGAAGTCTGTTCTGTGCTTCTCTACTGCTGAGGCCTTTATAATTATCGTTCAAATAACCCACTTCACCTTTCGTAAAATGATATAAAAAAATCTAACCCCAACAAATTATATGTACAAGGTTAGATTATATGTTTGCTTATATATTAATTAGTATATCTTTTGTTACCGAACTCTTTAAACTATTTTATTATCTTAAATGATTTGATTGCTTCGTTAAATTTATCAGACAATGAATCAAATTCGTCTTTTTCCGAGTAACATGTGATTTCGAACACGTAGTTATCACCCGGTATATAAACTACCCAGAATTTTTTAACGTAATTGCCCTGTAGTGCTTCAAAAGCGATTGCCTGTTTTTCTTTGCCTTCATATTTAAGACCGTCCGTATCGACAAACTTGAACTCCATAAAGCTTAGTGTATCATCTTCAAACTTCTCTTTACTGTCTCTGACATATTCGTTTAAAGAATCATTGTTTCCTGTATATGCACGTGAAAGGTTAATACCGGCGGTGCCTTTGTACAGCTCAACTAAAGTATTTGAGGTAACGGGTTCACCTTCCACAAAACCCTCAGGGATATCTATTGTGGCGCTCAATGACTGGGTATTGAATTTATTAATCTTTTCGGTAGCTACATTCTTTTCTTTCTGTGCAACGCACCCAGTTATACAGATTAATAGAAATGCGCTGATTAATACAACTGTTATAACTCCTTTTTTATTCATAATAAGTCTCTCCCCACTTTCTTATTAAACGATATATAGTATACGGAATTAACTACTTAATTCCTTTTTAATATAACCTCTTCCCTTCATTTTTATACCATCATCCATAATTACTTCCTTTGGCTTTTCCAAAAGTGTTTCAGGGTCTTTTATTATTTTTGCAAGCATTCGCATTGAGTTAGCATAATAGTATCCGTCGCATATTCTTTCATCAGCTACAACTTTTATGTCAATATATTTGCGTTTTATAACATTACCCTGTTCGTCTATCTCGTTTTCAATATATTTTTTTCCTATGGCCACAAATACAGATGTTGAACCGAATTCATATATATGATGATAAATCGGCTTAATGCCTATAGAGCCCATGTTGGTTAAAAACATACTTGTATGAAAAGGACTTACTTTATTTATCACCTTTGGCATTAAACCAACTTTATCAAGTCCGTCAAGGAACCATATTGTAAATTTAATCAGTCCCCCGGGTAAACCGCCTATCAGCTTTGCGGTAAAGTCTGTTTGGTTTTCATTAACCGTCGTTCTGTTTTGCTCTATGGCGGTATTAAACTTATTTACTACATCCTGTAATACATCCGTAGGTTCAAATCTGGGTTTCACTGTTGTTGTATCAGCATCGTCAGACATACTGCGTTTCATTGCCATTGAGATACTTATATGGTTACGCGCATATATTTTACGACCGGCTACAAATCTGTTTAAATAAGGCCTTTGTGATAAAAGTCTTACCATTGACGCTACCATAACATGATATAACTTTAGTCCCGGTATATCTGTTAGCGTATGCTCCCTGACAAATTTCTCTATCTCCGTTATTTCTAGTCTGTCGGTGTAAAAAACCTGACTGTCAACTCTTGTTTTCATTATGTAAGGAATTAAAAGGAAAAATGGGTCTACATTCTTTACTCTATATCCGTCGTATCTATCTCCGAACTTTCTCTTTAACTGTTGCATACTTACTCCTCCGACAGGATTATTTCTACATCATTAGTATATCATATGTTAAGACATTTTTACAAATACATTTATTAAAAGTTATTAATTTATTAATTTTTATTAACCCCATATCCACTCATTGGGTACAGGCATTTTATAACCTTCCCACATATATTTATATACTTTACCTGCAGAGGGTACCGCTTCCTCAGTTTTAATCTGGTCACTTACGGTCATAAAAACATAATCCATATCTGAGAGTTCATCAATAAGTGCCAGTGTGAGATCCACGGTTGCATCGTATATGTCATGCATTAAAAGTATAGTTCCATGCTTCAATCCCTTTGATTTTATATTATTGTCATAAACTCGTCCGTTTAAAGAGTCAAGTACATATTTGACAAGTTGTTGTCTTGCTTCATCATAACTTAAAGAGTTTTTCTTCGCATACGAATTTATATATGATTCCGAAAGGTATCTCCAGTCGTTAGAATCAACACTGAAATGTACCATTGCCATTCCCGAAACCTCAACCACTCTTTTTTCATATGCTCCTGTCGGTGGTCTGAATAGCAATAAATCTATACCCGTCATCTCTTTAACCCGAGTATTAACTATATTTAGTTCATTCTTTACTTCCTCATTACTTATTTCCGTAAGTTTTTTATGTGATTGTGTATGATTCCCTATTTCATGACCTTCATCTGCCATTCTTTGCAGAATTCTTTTATCATTTTCCCAATCTGAAGTATTTGTACCTATCGAAGAAACAAAGAAAGTAGCTTTAATCCCACGTGCTTTTAATCCGTCCAGCAGTTTTTCAGTTACTTTAGTATTAGGTCCGTCATCGAATGTCAGTGAAATTATTTTTTTACCGTAATATTCCGAATTACATGAAACATCACCGCCGGGTCCCGTCTTAGGTGTCGGAGACGGAGTACCGTGTGTTACCTCCGGTGTCTTCGTTGGCTCAGGTGTTTTTAATATTGGTGTAATATTTACTGTTGCGGTTATAATAGGTTCATTTTTCCTATTATCCTTTCTTGCGCAACCGTTTAGTATTAAAGCAAAGAAAATACATAATAACGCTATTAAAATCAGTATTATATTCTTCTTATTTTTCACCTTAATCCCCTTTCTAACATCTTAATAATTTATTATACCATTAACTATATAAAAACAAAACAAAAAGTCATTTGTTAACTTTTTGTCGATTTGTTGACAAATGTAATCCATTTTTGTTAGTATACTAGTAAAATTAATTAATATTTAGGAGGGATTATATGGATTCAACTATTGAATATGATTCAGATTATATTCTAGACAGAGAAACAGAAATACCGGAGTTTGGATTTCATGTTATAGTTGAAGGGAAGGGACTATTTCAGGATATCAATTGTAAGATCAGATGTTTTATGGCTTTAAGGAGACTGGTAGCCTGTGACGGGAGAACAATATATGCAATATGCTGCCTTGATGACAGCCTTCATATGTTAATCGGAAACTGTACACTTTACAGTATTCAAACATGTATGAGGAGTTTTAAGGCCAATTATAGTATGTTTGTATATCATCTGTTGCTTGATCCGCCTGAAAGCAATGTTCGTATTCGTTTTGTAACTTCAATCCGTGATTTTAAAAGTGCCTTTACGGATATTTGCGTCTGCAGGCAAACGGATTTTTCCGACTGTATTACCTATATGTGGAGTTCTTTTAGGTATTATGTCGGTGCAAAATGGGAATTTGGTAACATGATTTGTAGGAAACCTGTTCTTGAGGCTTTTGGATGTAAAAAGTGTAATATGAAGTTTATAAAAGCAGTTCTTTTTAATGAACGTTATATTTATGATGCCGATATAATCAAAAAGTTTTATACAAGGCCTGAACCGGTCACAAAAGAAGAGAAATCGCATATAATTATAAGTAATGCTTTTACAGAATATTTTAATATTCCGTCAGAATGTTTTTATTATTTTCCTGATTTGCGCGAGAAACTTATATTAGAACTCTTAAACCAAGAATGCTTCTTTGATATGCTCGTAATGGCATTAAGAGCATCCGGCAATACTTACAGGGAAATAGGTGAATTGCTGCATTGCAGTTATACAAAAATATACTGCAAACTAAAATCAAATGAAAAATTAGCAGAAATATGCAAAATTTGATTAAAAGTATAAACAGAAAACCGAATTAACCTTTTTAGTTAATTCGGTGTTTTTATTTATTTTGTACCAAAAAGCCTGTCCCCCGCATCACCGAGTCCCGGTACAATATATGCGTGTGAGTTCAGCCCTTCGTCTACAGCCGCACAGTAAACGTCAATATCCGGATGATCTTTGCGTACCCTTGCTATACCTTCGGGTGCGGCAATCAGGTTCATCAGCTTGATGGTTGATGCTCCTCTTTGTTTAATAAACGAAATGGCCGCAGAAGCGGATCCTCCCGTTGCAAGCATCGGATCCAGTACAACCACTTCACGATCGGCTATATCTGTAGGTAATTTGCAATAATACTCAACCGGCTTTAATGTTTCGGGATCCCTATAAAGACCTATATGTCCTACTTTTGCAAAAGGCATTAAGTTCAGAACTCCCTCTACCATTCCCAAGCCCGCTCTTAATATCGGTACGAAACACATATCCTTTCCTGCAAGTGTCTTTGCATGGGCTATTCCGACCGGCGTTTCTACTTCAATATCTTTAAGCGTTAAATCACGTGTTACTTCATAACACATAAGCATTGCTATCTCCGATACCAGCTCTCTGAAATCTTTTGTCTGTGTGTTCTTGTCCCTAAGCATTGCAATTTTATGTTGCATCAAAGGGTGATCAAATACGTATAAGCTTCCCATATGATTCCTCCATTGTATCATAAATTATTTATCATTAGAGCTTTTTTCCCTATAATCAGCTATCAACTTGGGAAACATAGCTTTTAATGCATCGTTTATCGTTATTGCACTTGAAAGGTATACATTGCTGTCTCCTCTGAACGGATCTTCAATATCAATATTACCGTTTAAACCCTCTCCGTCATATGCATATTCAAGCAATGTCATAGTCTTGTTTTCTGACTCGGGATATGCCGATATAAGTGCATGTTTGTGACCGTCCGTCATTGTCAGAATAAGATCGCTTTCTTCAATAAGTTCTTCGTCTACCTGTTTTGCTTTGTGTCTGTCTAAATCAATATCATAGTATTTCTCTAATATATCAACTGCATTATCGCTGGCATAATCACCGTCTACTGCAAATATACCGGCCGAATTAACTTTTATAACCCCTTTTGTTATCAGCCCTTCATTAACAGCCTCCTTTATAAGCTCTTTCATTAAAGCCTCAGCCATAAAACTTCTGCAAGTATTACCGGTACAAACGAAAAGTATTTTCAAAATTATCACCGAACCTTTTTTAATTACTACGGACATCTATAAGTCTTCCGCCTGCAGCCCTGTATAATCGGTTCATTATTGCATCTCCCACACCGTTTTCGGATACTGCTTCGGCAAAAACAACATCAAGTCCCATTTCATCACATTTACGCAAACAGTCATATAACCTCGTTGCCTGCTCGGAAAGATTCCCTTTGTTTCCTAGAGATAAGGTTATATTGTCTATATAATAACAAATGGTTTGGTCAGTTGCAAGAACTCCGGCTTTTAATCCTTGTTGTTTTGCTCTGTTTATTTCATTCAAGATTCTTCGGGACACATCCTGTTCATTACCTTTAAATAATGTTACGGTTGCTTTCGGAGAATAATGCTTATACTTCATACCCGGCGATCTTGGTTTTTCAACATCCTTTTTCCATACGAACTCTGAAACATCGAGGATTATTTCACTTATATCCTGCTGTGTTACATACCCGGGACGTAATATACAGGGAGGAAACGATGTGATATCAAGTACGGTTGATTCCACCCCTACGCTTGAATCTCCGCCGTCAATTATAATATCCACTCTGCCGTCAAGATCTTCTATTACATGCGAAGCTTTTGTAGGACTGGGTTTACCCGATATATTTGCACTCGGTGCGGCAACGGGAACACCGCTGCTTTCTATTAATTTAACGGCTATTTTATGTGACGGATACCTTACACCAACACTTTTTAAACCACATGTAACATTTTCAGGTATTTCCGGACTCTTTTCCGCAATCATTGTAAGTGGACCCGGCCAAAAACGTTCGGCGAGTTTATCCATCAAAAGCTTCTCCGAAGGTGTGCATTGTGTTACGCTGTTTATCATATCAAATGAAGATATGTGAACTATCAAAGGATTATCCTGCGGTCTTCCTTTTGCTTTAAATATATTATTTACAGCTTCCGCATTAAATGCATTTGCACCAAGTCCGTAAACTGTTTCGGTAGGAAAACATACAAGAGATCCGTTCCTTAGCTTTTCACCGCAGTATTTTATTATTTCTTCATCAATATCAAATGGATTAATTTTAAATATTTCAGTCTTCATTTACTGTCCCGGCATTTCCGCCTGCAATTTTTTCGGATTGTTCCGTTGTTATCAGTGCATCTATTAGTTCGTCAAGTTCTCCGTCAAGAACTGTATTAAGCTTGTATAATGTCAGATCGATTCTGTGATCTGTTATTCTGTTCTGTGGATAATTATATGTTCTTATTCTCTCGCTTCGGTCTCCGGTTCCGACTTGGCTTTTCCTTGTTTCGGCAATCTCACTGTCCTGTTTTCCTTTATATAAATCATAAAGTTTGGAACGCAGTACTTTCAATGCCCGTTCTTTGTTTTTCAGCTGTGATTTTTCGTCCTGGCATGAGACTACAATACCGGTCGGTTTATGTGTAATACGTATGGCAGACTCAGTCTTATTAATATGCTGACCACCCGCACCGCTCGATCTGAATGTATCAATCTGCAGATCGTTTATGTTTATTTCTATTTCAACATCATCAATTTCAGGCAAAACAGCCACTGTAGCCGTAGATGTATGGATTCTGCCACCGGCTTCCGTTGCTGGTACTCTTTGTACTCTGTGTACTCCGCTTTCAAATTTTAGTCTGCTGTAAGCACCTTTTCCCTCTATTGAGAATATTACTTCCTTCATTCCGCCTATTTCGGTTTCATTCATATCAATAACATCGGCTTTCCAGTTATTGCGCTCTGCGTACCTTAAATACATCCGGAAAAGTACCGAACCAAAAAGTGCAGCTTCCTCTCCTCCTGCTCCGCCTCTTATTTCTACAATAACGTTTTTATTGTCATTCGGATCTTTGGGCGTAAGCAGCATTTTTAATTTATTTTCTAACTCTCCTACTTTTTCTAATGCTTCTTCATATTCTGTTTGAACCAGCTCTCTGAAATCACTGTCAAGTGTTTCGTCAAGAAGCTTCCTTGTTTCTTCTTTTGTGTTTTTGTACACCTTATATTCCCGGTATACATTTACAATCTCCTCTAGTTCAGAATGTTCCTTGACTACTTTTAAGTAAATCTCCTGATTTCAAAGGACTTCGGGATCCATTAGCGTTTGAGTTAATTCTTCATACCTGTTTTCTGCGGCAAAC
>JAEAME010001790.1_pt1 | contig 13826 bp, 11 predicted proteins | sample 8958731 | NCBI WGS metagenome assembly JAEAME01 (sample SAMN16933194, study PRJNA681113) | bioreactor sludge metagenome | isolation source: anerobic bioreactor sludge (Control) | place: India:Bengaluru | collected 2018-10-24 | reverse complement strand
TACGCGTATTTACCATCCGGCGTGACGACCCTGTAATAAGCTCCGAATATGCCGTTTATCTTAGCTCCTGTGATTCTCTCGGCCACCTGTCTGGTCTGCGACTGGTCCATGAGGTAAATATGGGTGCCCACATTGGAAAAATTACGCTCAGCCACCAGCAATTTATCGATCACCGGTTGATCAATTTTTATAGTAAAGGGAGTCATGGTATGGTCGGAAGTGATCACCCATACCGTATCGTCATATTTGCCCGCCTTCTTGTAGGCTTCCACGATGCGGCCGATCTGTGTATCGACATTTGAGATGACGGAAGCCATCTTCTGCGGATCGGTTATTCCCCCGCAGGCATGGCCGGCGTCATCGGTGGCCGGCAGATTTATGAGAAGCACCTGCGGGCCTGTCTTTTCGATAAGTGAAAGCGCCACATCGGTTGCCCAGATATCGGTATCGCGCTCGTCCTTCACATCTCTTATCAGGGACGGATCGTTCAAAATATAGTCGGGCGGCAGCATTCCTGCAACTCCAGCAGGCTTCAAATGGAAGACGTTATTATAGCCTATGGGCGCAACGCCTTTAGCCTCGGCAAACACGGTATAATCGGCGCTGTCCGCCGCCAGTCCCGCGCAGGCGTACCACTTATCGCAGCTTACTGCCGCCACCTTGGCACCGGGATTGGCCTTTTTATACAGCGAACCGATGCTGCCGACGCCCGACTCTTTTATATAGCTGTTGAAGAATCCGGATGCGACATTGTCGTAATTTGTAATGAAATTGCCCTCGATTGTCTTTCGCACCATATTTTCTTGATACCACAGGCCCAGCGCATCCCATCCCGTAGCCTTGATGAAGTCCAGTACCTTCAAGGTGATGCCCAGCTTGAATTCCCAGTCCGACGGCAGAACGCGGCTGTCCCTCCAGTTGAAACTGATGATATGCGTGTTCTTGCCGAACGATCCGGTAGACATGCTGGTCTGACCCGGCGGTGTATCGTTGCTGACCTGGCCGACCCATGAATTTGAGTAGTAAGTTCCGGTTGCCTTGAGCTTGTCGATGTTGGGTGTCGGTGCGAGTGTGAGATAGTCAGGCCGACACGAATCGATGCTTATCAGCACCAGGTATTTGGCGGATGTATTCGGCGCCGTATCGGCTCCAGCGCGACCGGCCGGGATGCTGAGGCCAAACGACAGCGTCAGTACTAAAGCAACGGCGCAGCGGGCTAAACCCCCATTCCGGAATAGCAATCTCATTCTCATCCTGAACCTCCTCATTGATAGTTATCTATCGAAAGCAGACCGTTTACGGCAGCAGTTTATATGCGTCCTTTTTCTCCTCAGCCAGCTTTTCAAGGTCCTTGAATCTGAATAGATATTGGATCATACCCAGGTATTTGCCTTGCTTGTTTCGTACAGCAATAAAGCGGTTGAGTATGCGATCGTTAAAACTGACCCAGAATTCCTCCTCGTCTTTTACGCCGTCTTTGAGATTGGAAATCAGCTTCTCCAGCCGGGGCATACTCTCCGGTTTGTGACAACCGCGGATATCCTTGCCCAGTATGTCCGTCCGCCCGGTGCGCTTATCTGTTTTGTTCCAGAACTGCACCCGGTCGTTTGCATCGACGAATAGTATCTCCACCGGCAATGCATCGAGTATGCCCTGCAATTGTTCCCCGGTCAATCCTTTTAACATGTCCTACCTCCCCAAATCTGGTTTATTCGAATTTTCTACTGATTGAACCCTGAGAGCAGGCTATTTCAATATATTGCTGAAATATATCTTATCACTATTGACCGGGAGGCTGATAAACATGCCGTCCTCGCCGATAGCTATTGGACCCGAGTAATATTTCGATGCATCACCCAGAAATACGGTATTGAGCACAGACGGAAGTGGCGGAACTATGTGACAAAGCACCAGCTGCCCGACCCCGGCTGAGCCGGCTGTGGCGGCAGCCTCTACAGGCGACGAATGGTAACCGGGTATGTCGGCCGTAATCCTGACCAGCGATGCTGAAGGCGAATGATCCGCCTGATCATAAATTATTTTCACCAGTGCCGGCTGCAGGGCATCATGCAAAAGGACATCTGCAGCGGCAGCGTATTTAGTCAGAGAGTCACAGGGCGCCGTATCCCCGCTGACAACCAGCGACCTGCCCCTGTAGTCAAATCTGTAGCCCACCGCCGGTGCGACAGGGTCATGTTTAACCTTGAAAGCCGTCACCTTTAAGCCGTCCTCCTCGATGATTACGGCAGATGCATCAGGTCCGGGTGGAAGATCAAATACCCTGGCCCTGCCTCCCGCACCCGATGGGGGAACAGTTTCTGCTCCATGGTGCAAAATCCTGTAATCAGCATCCAATCTGTAGGCCTGGTTAAATCCTTCCACCACTTTTTCGACGCCGGCCGGGCCGATCACATCCAGCGGCGCCGTGTTTGAACCCATAGCCCAGCGTTGAAGCATGAACTCTCCCAGATCGGCTATGTGATCCGAGTGAAAGTGCGTGAGTAAAACCGCTTCGATCTTACCGGTTTGCAGTCCCATCAGCGCGGCATTCCTGGCTGATCCTGCCCCGGCATCCACAATATAAAGGTGGGATCCGGCTATTACTGCAACGCAGGACTCGACCCGGTTGACATCGGGCAGGGGACCGCCGCTGCCGCAGAGGCCCGCGTACAGACCGTCCTCGAGCTTGGCAGACTGTTTGGAAAAGGTATCTTGAACAGCTTTTGTGGCGAAACCAGTCAGCAGCGGCTGCCGAAACACAAGTGCAGCGGCTGCCAGCACGGCAAGTATAGCAACTACTATTATTACGATTTTATAAGCGCGGGCCACGGCCTATTTCTTCCTTTTCTTCCTGGGTGCTACCACAGACAACAGGTAGCCCGGGTTGGCGATGAACAGCGGCTTCGCCTCCTTTCCCTTCAGGCCGGCTTTTGCGCAGGCCTTTCTATTTTTAGCCTGGTAGAGGTTGTTCTTCAGCTCTTCAGCCGGCTCGAATCCGAAGTAGTCTCGCAGCCAGACCGATCCCGAAGCGTTGGCATCCTTCATCATCTGAGAGCGGTCTACTTTAACCGGATACTGTTCCCTGACTTTGAAGTACTCCTCCAGCGTTTCCACATGCACCATCTTTCCCCCGGGTCCGGGAACGACGTAGCCGCTCTGTGTCAGCATATCGAAGCGTTTTTTAGTCTCCGCAAAGTCCGGTCCGCATACCAGCGCGCACTGTCCGCAGGTCAGCACGTATGGGTCCTTGAGCCCGGATATGCCGATCCTCTCTTCGGCTTTTATCAACAGATCGCAGATATCCTTTTCCGCCTGCGGCAGGTTTTCGTAATCGGGCAGTGTGTCCTCAACCACCTCCCTCGGCCAGAGTTTTGCGCCGATGCGGCGGATGACCTCGAAGCGCGGCGTGCTGTCACCGCTCATGGCTCCCTGCCTCATCAGCATACCACGCACATATTCCGCCTTGTGAGGATCCGGCGGGCTGTCCAGCCATTCTTTAACAACGTGGCGGCCCCAGTTGGACCATTTTTTATCCTGAGAAACGGCGTGAAGCCCGAAGCACGACAGGTTGCAAAAATCCACATTGTTGCGTTTGCCCCTTGCATGCAGCTCACCGTTGAGCAACAGGTATTCCTCTTCATTGTCCTCGAACATTCTTAAAGTGCAGGACTTATCGCACAGCTTGCAGGTACGGCAGCGGGTATCCATGGCATGGCGCGGCGGCAATACCGGATCGGATTTAAGCCGCGCCGTGGTTACCACCGAACCCAGGTAGACCGCGGCACCGAACTCCCCGGTAACTACGTTTCCCGAAAGCCCGAAGGTCCCCAGCCCGGAGACCACGGCGCCGAAGCGATGAGAGAAGCTGGGACGAGTGCAAAAAGGATCCAGCGCGCGCCGGTAGGTGTTATTGGCCGGCACCGCCCTGGCTTTGTACCCCAGGCTCACGATATAATCGGCAACTTCCCTGGCGATCCTGTATATCCTCTGGTTCATACGCATCTGGTCGACATTATGCGGGCCGGAAGATTTTTTACTCAGGAAGTCGTAGATTGCAGGTACGTTCATGGGAATGGCCAGGGATACAACCGATTTTGCCCCAGCCAGAGTATATCCGGGATCAAGCGAGGGAGGCCCATCCAGCCTCTCAGGGCCGGCCAAGCCGACCAGGCTGGCTCCGGCCTTCAGCGCGAATCCCTTGATGTTTTCTTCCAGTGTGCTCATCTCTGCAACTCCTTAACTATTACTTCTTTCCGGATGTAACTATTACGATTGGAAACGTCCCATGAATGTAATGAAACCGGGCAGGTTCCCCTCTATTTTGATCTTGCCCCCGGTTAGAGCGGCCGGGACATCAAGCATTTTAAGCGCAATAAGTTTATATGTGAGAGAGTCCGTGGTCAGAACGGCCAAGGGGACGGGAGTACCCGGCAAAGGCTGACCTTCTGTTATCTCGGCTACGTTATTCCTGATAGTAACTGTAAATTGCCTTCCCAAATCGGGGAATACGAAAGTCACTGCTTCGTGTATACGCGCAGTTTTACCTGTATCCAGCCTGGGAGGCATGTTTGAGAAAACAAGGTCGACAGGCATGGATGCTACCGTTTCCAGGGGCAAGCGTGCACTATTTTGAGCCGGCAGACCCCGTGTGAGTTCCATGGCCGATTCAAGCAGATAGGCGCGGCCGTTGGTATTGACGGTATCGGCAGCGAGCCGCCTGTAGCTCTCAGACAGCATTCCCTTTGCATTCACTTCAAGTGCACCCGTGCATAGACCGCTGTCATTCAGCTTGGAAATAAGATGGACCGCCCACCTTACGTCCCCTTGACTCAAGGCATCACGCGCCGCATCGATAACTTTATCGACCCCGCCCATCATCTCGATCTCACGTCTGGCAGCTTCAACATGATTCATGGGATACAGTCTGTCCGGCCGACCATCAAACCACCCAAGGTTGTTGGTATAGATGGCGCGGGCCGACCAGTCCACCTGGCCATAGCCTTCCCATAAGTAAGGCAGTTGAGCCAGCTCCCGTGGCAGCTTCACACCCTCAGCTATAGTATCGATATCTTCGCCGCGATTAGCACGGCGGATAACATCATCTCTTACATACTGGATAGCATCCCTGTAGTTGGTCAGTACTTCTGCAATCCTATCCCTTCCATGCAGTATTGAGGTGTGGCTGGGAACAAGGTGTTCCGGTTCAAGTCGACGGATATCGTCGATGCTTTGGATCCATTCATCAGTTGGTCTGGGGCTGGTGCCGCGTATTGTGTATAGATTGGGAAAGGCCCAGTAGTAATCATCGGCCGCAAGCAACGTTTTATCTTCGGGTATCCATACAACGAGCTGATCATGAGTCTCGCCCGGCGCAGAAATCATCTCGATTTTGAGACCACCTATCTCCAATGTCTGCTTACCGGTAAAAGTATCTGTCGGCATGAGCGGTCCAAGCTCATCCATGTCTTCCAGTGAAAAAGTCCTCATGATAGGTCCTATTGCCGAGCAGGGAACTTCATCTCGCGGCAGATGATAGGCCATCTGTCTCATGCCACGGGTCGCCTCCGATTTGCCGAATAAGCCAAACTGTTTGAACCAATGAGAGGCAAATGAATCTGTTGCCCATATTCGTGTACCTTTTTCAGCCCAGACAGTTGTCCCCATAGTGTGATCAACATGGCTGTGGGTATAAATAATTGCGCTGACAGGTCCGGACGGAGCAGCTTGTGTCAACGCGTCCTTAACGGCCCGGGCCGCCACCGGGTTGAGTGAAGTATCGACTATGATATTGCCTTCTTCCGTGTGTATGAGCACCGTACCGGCCAGATCAAAACCTTGGGATGCCCAGACATGCTCTGACACCCTCTCGATCCTGGGTTCCCCAATCTGCTCTGCGCACTGCCTGCTGATAGTCTCCAGGGCAGGAGTAACATCAAGCGCTTTCGTAGTAACTGCCTTATTTTGCGTACAGGCGAGATTTATGCACATCAGTACCAGCGCTGATATGATCAGCAACGGATTATGTAGAAATTTAACTGCTTTTCTCATGACCGACACTCCCACCGATGCAAACCTCATTGGCAAATTCAAAGATTATCGCCGCAGGAAAATAATGTGATGCCTGCAGTGCTTCTTTCCTGTCATGAACGTCGCCTTCTATTGCCTGCATCTATCTTCTCCCTCATATATTTAAAGCCGGGCGTAATATTTTCGGTCAGGCTCTGCGGCAGCAGGGTTTTGGCCGGCTGGCCCATGTTGAGCGGCCCGCCTGTTTTAAACAGATTGAGATCGACATCAGGAATGAGTCGGGAGGGGATGCCTATTGCTATCTCGTAATCATATGTACCCGAAAACGACCGGTCACCCATGCCGGGTATGACCACCTGCGGAATTCCTGTAATAAAGGGTATCAGCCCTCCCTTGAGGCACGGCTCGGCGAAACCCTCGAAGGAGGAGGTGGGGAAATTCTCACCTTCATAGGTGAGCGCGTGAATAATATGCATTATATTTTCGCCGTTTCCGTAGATCAGCACGCTGTCCGGACTGACCGGCGCCAGGTGCAGAGGGAAGCAGACAAATCCCGTGTATTTCAATAATCTGGAGAGGTTGGCCTTGCCTATCATTTTCTGGCCGTGCTCTATCCTCTTTCTCTCAGCCTCAGCATTCTTATGCCAGCCCTGTATTATCTGGCTCTCCACCAGCACCTCGAAGGGGATATCGACCCACCGGTGCATAGCGGTGGCAGGCGTGCAGAAATTATCATCCGCAGTCATGGCCATGGTGAAGCCGAAACGCCTGGCGTAGGTGAATGCCTGGCACAGGCTGGCCTTCTGCTTGAGTGCTGAAGGCCGCATGCTTCCCGGCGGTATCTCTTTTTCGTTTTTAATATACCTGATGCCCACCGGATAAGATGCCAGGTGCAGCCGTTCGTAAATTCGCCTTCCGGCTTTGCGGTAACTTTCCAGCTTGCTCATAATCTCCCTCCTTTACTGCTGTTTATCCCGGAGCGGGAGGATGGACTGAATCAATCCAGGGTAAATGTATTGAGGATCTCCATGTACTTGTCCTCGTTGTACATGGCAAAGATGGAGGTCAGTGTAACGGTGATCTGGGAATTGCCTCTTACCACGCCCAGCGACAGCCCGCGCATGTCGAATCTGGCATCGTTATGGTACCAGGCGGTCATGCTTATCCTGCCGCTTGTCTTACCGTCTTTAAGGGTAATCTCTTTCAATGGTGTGATCTTTATATCCGAGCCGCTGCCTGCCTTGATCAATTCGATAGCCTGCTCCTGCGCCCTGTCCTTGTCGAAGATATTGATGGTCAGCACAGGTATCCTGCCTCCCGCCAACGGCCCGACGGCATTGAAAACCATGGTGTCCTTTTCTTTGGATTTGTCCTCTTTATAAGTGTCAGGGTATTTCAAAGAGAAACCGTATTGATCGTTGGTGTAAGTCACCGGGTTGTAGGATAGCTCATCACCTCCGGCAGGCTGCTGCGTACAGGCTGCTGCCGGCAGGGCACACATAAATAAAACTAGTAATACTGCCTGCCGTAAACGTCTTATCAGCATACATCGACCTCCAAACATAAATTTACTCCGCATCCAGATCTATCTTTCTTTAATTCCAAACTGCTTTTCATTTTCCGCCAGGTCAGCCTGAGAAGATGCCTTGAGGGCAGCTTTCAGCGGCTCGAGGAACTGCGTAACCTCAGACTGCGCCTTGATCTGCTGCGGAGTTGCCTGCTCCAGGCTGTCCGCCAGCGCCACACCATCCATCTTCTGCGGCTCTATGCCCAGCAGGGTAACGACGGTAGGGGCGATATCGACCAGCCGGGCGGGCGCGGCCAGCGTCACTCCTTTCTTAACTCCAGGCCCGCAGATGATGAGCGGAATATGCTGGTCGTTCCAGGTGATGGTCTCATGGCTGCTGAGCATCGGCTTGGCTCCCAGAATCGACCAGTCCTGCCTCCAGTTCTCCTTTTCAATCAAAGTGAAATCGGCGCTGCAGGGGCCGGTATCGGTGGATTTCAGGTAACGGAAGCATTTGTCCAGGTCGCCGGTGATCAGGCCCTGCGATGAAGGCGAAAGTTCGGTGGTCCAGCTCCCATCGGGCTTTTGCACATGGATATAGGCGCCTTTGATGCCGGGTATATTCGCCTTAACTATATTCTCCACCGCCTCGGTGGTCTTTGAAGGATCGAAGAGCAGGGTCTCCGGATTCTGGACCTGCACCTTGGTACCTGCTTTAGCAATCTCGGCATCGACTGCTTTCTGCGAGATGGTATGCAGTGTGGGCGTCATGCCGTGGTCGCCGACAACCACCCAGATCGTGCGGTCGAAAATACCGGCCTTGCTGTAAGCCTCCATCAGGCGGCCGATCTGCCGGTCGGCATTGCCGACGCAGCTGCCCATTTTGACCGGATCGTTAATTGAGAGGCTCCAGTGTCCCGCCTCGTCGGTCTCAGAAAGATTGATGTACAGGACCTCGGGCCGCTCTTTTTCAAACAGCTTCAGCGCCACGTCAGTGGCCCAGATGTCGGCATCCCAGCCGCTGCCCTTGGGACGGTTCAGCGCCGGGTCCTGCATTAACTCCGCCGGGGGCAGATGGCCTTTGACCCCGCTGACTTCGAGCTTATCCGGCGATTCTGCTTCCGGGTTGACGACTCCGGCCGCGTTAAGAAAGACAATGTAGTCGCTGTCATCGGCCGCCATGGATGCCACGGCGTAGAACTTTCCGGATCCCACCGAAGCAACCCTGGCTCCCGGGAACTTCTGCTTATAGAGTGAGCCGATGCTGACGACATCATTGTTCTTTATCATTTTATTGTAGTCGCCCGTATACACGTCATCCCAGTATGTATACCAGTATGCCAGCCCGGTCCTGGCGTTGCGCCAAAGGAAGTTGAGGACCCCGTGATGCCTGGGGAAGGTGCCCGTTGTAATGGTTGCATGGCTGGGCGGAGTAACATTGGGATTCTGCCCGACCCAGGCGTCAGTATAAGATACCCCTCCTTCCGCCAGCCTCTTAATATTGGGAACATCGGCGATCTCAAAGTAATCGGGGCGGCAGGCATCGATGACGATAACCACCACGTATTTCCGGTCCGGCCGCTCCGTTATCTGTCGGCCCGGTGAGCAGGCCGGCAGCAATATGCTGAGTAGAATCATAACAATTGTAATTAATACGGCAAGGTTCTTCATTCATACCTCCTGCATACCCTTATTTATTGCTCAGCATCTTCGCTGCAGCTGTTGAAGAGAGCAAGCTGCAACATTCTCACGGCCGTATCTTCATACCTGGCCAGGTCGTCGCCGTGCCAGACCAGGCAAAGCTTGGTGATCCACTGCAGCAGACCGCCGACCAGTACGGCGGCGACATCCGGATCATAGTTGCGCAGGTCGCCGCTGTCGCGGCACCTCTTCAGAAAACGCCTTATCTCCTTCAGGGCCTGGGGATTGCCGATGGTCGCCACCTTTCTGTTTTTGGCATAGCCCAGGCGCAGGTCCAGCAGGATCACCAGATCACGTTCGCGTTCGGCCAGCTCAAATCCTGCATGCACCGCCCTCTTCAGCGCCATCCCTCCGTCAGGGTCGGTCAGATGGGGCACAATCGCCTCCATCATCATCTGGTAATATAAATCGACCAGCGCTTCAAGAATAGCCAGCTTGGATTTGAAATACAGGTAAACGGTGCCCTTGGCCACGCCCGCCAGCCTGGCAATGTCATCCATGCGCGCCCTCTCATAACCCCGCTCTTTGAAAACCCGGCGGGCCGCCCACAGTATATCTTCCCGGTGCTTCGGATCAGGCAGCTTCGACATATCCACCCAACAATGACTGACGGTCAGTCACGCACTATTTTAACATCCCGCGGCGTTTTGTCAATATGCGGATCCGGCGGGCCGGACGACTACTGCCGGCGGGTGGGGACAATCGATTCGCAGGGCACGCCCACCGAGCACAGGCCGCAGCCGTAGATGAAAATATGATAATTTTTATTGCAGTAGGACAGTGTTTTCGAAACGCGCCGGTAGCATTTATCCTTGTCGTGACCCTGCTCGCCGATAGCCCCTACGGGACACTTCGCGGCGCATTTGAGGCATTTGGCGCCGCTGTGCTGCAGGCAGCCCGCGTGAATACTATCCGGCCTGGAGCTGTTGGGTTTCAGCTTCAAGTTTACGATAAAACTGCCGCAGCGGTGGGCCGCGCCTCTGGGGGTGATGAGGAAGTCGTGCATTCCGAATGTGCCCAGGCCGGCAGCATAGGCTATATGCCGGTGTGACCAGGGTGAAGCCCAGCCCACTCTCGGATAACGCTGCTTCCTCATCAGCGGTGTAACATCCGGCGACACCGCCAGCACGCCTCTTCCCATCAGATATGTCACAACCTCCCTGACCATGACCTGACTGAATATCTCACCCAGCAGCCTTGTCTGGGCCCAGCGCTCGGACGGCCACTCCTTCATGGCAGCATTCTCCCGTCTTGTACGATCGGTTATCGGCATTACAAAAGATACCACGCTCAAATCGCCTGCCGCAGGAGGTTTGACACTGTTTTTACCGGCCTGCCACGCCATCCATTCAGCGGGAGTGAGATGATGAGGCCCGATGACCTCCTTCAATTTGTCGAAAATCGGATCGTCACCACGTACAAAGCCGACCATGGGCGGCTCGAATATCCGTTCGCCGTTGAACGGAAATTCCATAGCATTGAGCGGGTGGCTCTGCACCTTATCGGTAATTGTATCCAGAAACCACTGCTCGTCCAGCACCGGGTCGGATGCGGATGCGCTGTAATCCCTGTTCAACCCGGGTTGGCGGGGATGTCCCTTGCCCTTCATTTCGCCCAGAGCGCTTTTAATGCCCCTGATATCGCTGATCATGGACAGACGCCTGTATCCTTTACGGGTACCCATATCCCACCTCCTGGTGATATCCAGGGCAAATTATTTGCGCAATGCCGAAGATAAGTTTAAACGGTTCGGGACGATCCGGAAAACGCCGGGCATAACTGACTGCCAGTCGCTTATTCTAACAGAAGGATATCAATAGTCAAGTATCCGGACACAGCCCATGCAATATCTTCAATTTAGACATAAAAACAAGCTCCTTTACATTTCAACAGGCGATGCTTTACCATTTTACGCGGGCCCAGCCTGCCCTGTTACAATCCACGAGGGCTGCCCCTGTTTAAAACGCCGTACCTATCACCGGAGGATAACTCGCAGAGGAGGTTAAAATGCATTTGCCCGCCATGCTGGAGGCCAGGGCCTCCAAGATCGGAGATAAACCCGCTCTTATCTATAAGGACCAGCCCGTAACGTACAGCCAGCTTCTGACCAGGGTGAACAAATTAGCGCATGCCCTCAAGAAGCTGGGCGTCAAACGCGACGATAAAGTCGCCATTATGCTCAACAACTGCCCCGAGTTCATGGTAGCCTATTTCGCCTGCGCCTACCTGGGCGCTGTGGCTGTGCCGGTCAATATCTTTTACAAGGAGCGTGAGCTGGAATACCTGCTGCGCGACAGCGACTCGGTGGCACTTGTAACCAATCCGGCCTTCGCCGAGCATTTCAGCAAAATCGAAACCAAACCTCCCCTCTTCAAGCACCTGATCGTTAACGGCGCCTACCGCGAAGGGCTGGAGCTATCCAAGCTGGAGGCGGAGGCCCCGTCGACGCCTTTCAAGGCCCAGTGCAAGGAAAAAGACGTGGTCGAGATCCTTTATACGTCGGGTACCACCGGTGTGCCCAAGGGCACGATGCTGACGCATGCCAACCTGTTCTTTCATGCCGACACCATCGTGAGCCTTCTTCAGCTGGGGGACAACGACCGGGCCCTGATGGTGGTTCCGGCCTTCCACGGCTTCGGCATTACCGTGATGCTCTGCTCCCTGGTAACCGGAACTTCCTTCGTTCTGCTCGATCCTTTTAACCCCGTGGAGATCTTCGAGCAGGTCGAGAAGCACAAGATAACCTTTGTTCCCATGGTGGTGGCCATGTATTTCATGCTGATCAACCATCCTGAACGAAGCAAGTACGATTTATCATCTCTGAGGATCGGTATCTCGGGGGCCTCAGCCATGCCCGCACAGCTCATGAAGGACGCCTCCAGCGCGCTCAACATCACAATCCTCGAGGCCTGGGGGCTGACCGAATGCTCGGCCTCGGCCACGATGCAGCGTTCAGGCCTGTCCTATAAACAGGGCAGCGTCGGGCTGGCCTATCCCGGCGTAAAGGTGGGGGTGATGGATGAAAAGGGCAAGCTTCTGGGCTCGGGAGAGGTGGGCGAGCTGGTGATCAAAGGTCCGCTGGTGATGAAGGGATATTATAAGAAGCCCAAAGAGACCGCAGAAACATTGCGCGGGGGCTGGCTGCATACGGGAGATATGGGATATTACGACAAGGACGGTTATTTCTTCATGGTCGACCGCAAGAAGGAGCTGATCAACGTGGGAGGCGAGAAGGTCTTCCCGCGCGAGGTCGAGGAGTTGATGTACAAGCATCCCTCGGTGGCCGACGCAGTGCTGGTGCCTCAGAAGGACGACCGCCTGGGCGAGGTGCCCGTGGCGATCGTGGTGCCCAAGCCCGGTACGACATTGACCGAGAAGGAGATGACCGATTTTCTAAGCGATAAGCTGGCGCGTTTTAAGGTTCCGCGTCACGTCTATATACAGCAGCAGGTGCCGCGCAACCCGGTGGGAAAGATACTTAAAAAAGAGCTGGTCAAAATGCTGAACGACGGTCAGTTAAGCTGATACGCCGCCAAACGGGCAATTGAACGTTTCATGCGTGTCTTTGCATTAAGGCTGTCGATAATTTAAGATTTAATTCTGGTATCCAGGCAGTTTATATTTAATACATAAAAGGGGTGCAAAATGAGCGAAACCGCTACTCCCGCCAAGACCGAGAAGAAAAGGGCCATCAACCGGCTCAAGAGCATGTACCCGCTGCGCAACCTGGTGCAGCAGGACTATGTGACCACGCTCCAGGCCAGCAACGAGGGCAAGCCGACCGTATGGTCCATGCTCAATTACTGGGAGGGGGACCTCCCGCTCAAGGCCATGGGTCTTAATATCGTTTACCCGGAGAACTACGCCACTCTGCTGGCCGCCTCGGGCGCAGCCGAGCCGTTCCTGGACGCCTCGGACTCGGACGGCTTCCCCACACATATGTGCGGATACGGGAGGAGCACCATCGGCTACTCCTACCGCATGATGAAGGAAAACAACGGCCAGATACCTCCCGATGCGCCGCTGGGCGGCATGGCCAAACCGGCACTGCTGCTCGGCTCGGGCATTATCTGCGACGCGCGCTTCAAGTGGTTCCAGGCGCTGGCCAGGTATTTCGATGCCCCCGAATGGTGCCTGGAGATGCCCATGATGGCCACGTTCGAAGGCACAGAAGCCGATCTGGAAGACTACCAGGTCAAATTCCTGACTAAAGAGATAAAAGACTTTATAGCGTTTCTGGAGAAGCTGCTTAAGAAGAAGATGGACTGGGCCAAACTTGAGGAGCTGATCGACCTGGCCACCAGAATCCATGAGACCACCTGGCAGATCAGCGAGGCCCGCAAGGCCATACCCGGACCCATGCACAGCACAGACTTCTGGAGCAGCATGCCGCCCGCCCTCTTCTTTGCCGGGGATATGAATGTATCGCTCAAGCTGTACCAGGACATGCTGGCCGAGGTGCAGGAGCGCGTCAGGAACAAGGAATCGGGCATCAACTTCCCGGAAAGGTACCGGCTGATCTTCGCCGAGCTCCCGCCCTGGCACAGCCTCAAGTTCTTCGACAGCCTGGCGGAGAAGGGCTGGAACTTCG
>JAEAME010001789.1_pt1 | contig 13835 bp, 11 predicted proteins | sample 8958731 | NCBI WGS metagenome assembly JAEAME01 (sample SAMN16933194, study PRJNA681113) | bioreactor sludge metagenome | isolation source: anerobic bioreactor sludge (Control) | place: India:Bengaluru | collected 2018-10-24 | reverse complement strand
TTTAACAGAGAATTTAAGAACCGACCTGTCGTCATAAAAGGGGATCATGTCGGGTGTACTGCTACCTTCGGCAAGGATCCTTATCTGTTCCTTCTTATCACGCCACGACAGGTAGAGCCATGAGACCGAGTATGGCAGAAGCAGTACAAGAGCAGTGCTCTGGGCAGAGATCTTTATCAGATAAATGAATTCCCTTTTGTCATGAAGGGCAAACTTCTCGAAGAGAGCATAGAAAAGGGCCATGGCAAAGATCTCTGCTGCAATCCACAAAAAGAACATGAGCATTGTTATTGCTCTCCTTTTGCTTACAAGGTACATCAATACCCTGCTGATTACTACAACAAGAACGCCTAAAAGTATTACAAGGCTTGAGAATGTAAAGAATTCAATTTTTGTCAGATCAAACCACCTGTCGGAGCCAAACGGAGAATAAATGTTTATAAAAACAAGCGCGAAGAAAGCCGTGAAAAGAATCAGGTTCAGAATATTTTTCTTTTCAATCAGATAATGAGGGATTGGTTTCTGATTATCAGGCATTGCTTCTTCTTTAAGAAATGCAAAAATACTCTTTTTATTTCTATGGGTGAATTTACTGTCATTTTGCCTTAAAACATACCCGGAATTCATCCCTTATTACCTGATTTCGTCCCGGAATTTTGCTTTTTGTCACACGCTCCGGGTTTCCGGCACAACATTTTGCATGACAGATTTCAACATTATTTCTTTGGACAGTTTTTTAAATCCTTTTTCAGAAATATGGTTTATTCTATAAAATATACAGAACTGTCTTCAGCCTTTGATGCCGGATCTGTGCAGATATCATTACCCGGTTCGGAAATAAAGATCTTCAATACCGGTTTTGTATCAGAACCTTCCTGCCGGTATCTGTTCACAGGGAACGATTTATCAATAAAAGAGAACTTTGAGTTTTCGTATCCTGTATTTGTTCCTGCCGGGAATAGCAATAAGGTGATCCTTCTCCTCCACGGCCTGAATGAAAGAAGCTGGAATAAATATCTTGCCTGGGCATACTACCTGTCTGTATCGACCGGAAGCTATGTGATATTATTTCCGATATCCTTCCACATAAACAGAGCTCCGGATTCGTGGAAAGATCCCCGGTCAATGCAGAAGTACTCCAGGGAGCAAAGCGTAACCAGAGGATTGATAAGGAGTTCGAGCTTTGCGAATATTGCAATAAGCTGCAGGCTCTCCGACGATCCTGGGAGATTCGTTAAGTCAGGTTACCAGACTTTAAACGATATCAAACTGCTTGTTACCCAGATAAGGGCTGGGAAACACCCGGTCATTCCTGCAATTAAAGCAGTTAACATATTTTCATATTCAATAGGCGCTTTTCTTGCTCAGATAATGATAATGTCTGATGACGAAGGCTATTTTAATGATTCAAAGATCTTTATGTTTTGCGGAGGATCAGTATTCAGCAGCATGTATGGGGAGTCACGCCATATAATGGACAAGCTTGCCTATGATAAATTATATGACTATTACGAAAATCTTTTCGAAAACGATATCCTCAGTCGTAATTCGCTGTTAGGCAGGATTACTTCCGGCAGTATGGGAATGGCATTCCGCTCGATGATCAGTTTTAACCGTTTCAGAGATGTCAGGGAAAAAGTTTTGAAAAAACTGAAGGAAAGGATCTATGCTATAGCACTTGCCCGCGACAAGGTCACTCCCGCGAGCGGTGTTATTGAAACATTGGGTATTGACAGTAGGTTTGAAGTCATTGATTTTCAATATGACTATACACATGAAAATCCCTTCCCCAGATTGTCGGGAAGTGCTGTTCATGAAGTAGACAGAAGTTTCGACAGTCTTATGAATAAGGCAGCAAGGTTTCTGGAATAAAGTAATAATTTTGATTCAAGAGATGCAGATCATATCCTAAAGAAATTATCGTCCCTGCTTCTATTTACTTTAGTCAAAAGTTCACTTATCTGAGTTTTTGCTTAGACTTCCACCTGTTTTAATCACCTCATCCCAGACACGAAAGAAGTTACCGGATAATATTTTTTTTATTTCTTTCTCTGAATAGCCGCGTTTAAGCAATTCGAACACAATTACCGGATAGGCCGATACATCACGTACATCTGAAGGTTGTGTCGGTCCTACACCGTCAAAATCAGAGCCTAATCCCACATAATCGATACCGGCTGTTTTTACAATATGATCAATATGGTCGACAAGCCTTTTTGAATCAGACACTACCTTATGCGTTTTAATGAACTCCTGTAAGTAATCAGTTCCCGCCTGTGAATAAACAACAATACCATTTGCATCCATGTAATTAATTGCTTCATCGGCATTTCTCTGACAAGTTGAATCAAGGAACATTGAACCAAAATTAACCATCACGACACCATTCTTTTGCGCTATTGCTTTTATCAGAGTATCTGACAGATTCCGTTCATAACCGGGGATAAAATGCCTGCACGATGAGTGAGTTGCTACTACCGGAGCTTTTGAGTATCTCAATGCCTGAAAAACGGCACTGTCCGTCGAATGAGAAATATCTACCATTATCCCGCAACGGTTAAGCTCCTGTATCACTTCAATGCCGAACGGACTTAATCCGTTCCATTTTCTGAGCGTATCAAAACTTGAGTCACTTATCTGATTCGCTTTATCATGACAAAGAGTTACATAAACGAAGCCAAGGTCCTTAAGATGTCTTATGAAATTTAAATCATTGCCTATGGGCAGTCCGTTTTCGAGGCATAAGGGGAGAGAAAACAGTTTTCTTTTAAAATTCCTTTTAATTTCTTCCGGATTCTTTGCCAGCGAAAATTTATCAGGATATTTCTCAGGATAAGATCTTATAAGAGTCAGCATTTTATCGAACATTGCCCTGCTTTCATCCAATGTCAGATCTGAATTTAAATATACTACCGATAAAGCAGCATTAAGCCCTCCTTTATTTGCCCTTTCAAGATCAAAATCGCCTCTTTGTGTTCTTTTCGATATATCCTCGGGGTAGGCAAGAACCCACTCTGGCCAGTCAATATGAGAATCAATTATTATGTTGTTCTCACAGAGTTTATAGGCCATCTGCATCAGTTCCTCATCTGATTTCAACTTATGCGTGTTTTTGCATGCAGGCAGGAAAAAGCAAATTAGAAAAAAACTGATAATCAGAAGATGCAATAAAACTTCTGGTAAAGGTCTTCGCAGGTACTTAGATGTTTTCATGGAAAATAACGGATTTAAAGAACAAATGTTTCTTTTTATATCAATATCGAAAAGATATCCTGGCAATTCAGATAAAGGTCAGGACATACAGAAATTATTCGTATTTGTTTCCCAAATCAAATTTAGGCAATTGACAAAGTGAAGTCAAGTTTATCTGAGAAAAATGAAATATTGAGCATGATTCCTGTAACTTAAAATTTTTTTAGTCATAAAACTGTCTCTTGCGAGAATTTGGCAAGAACAACTTTACAAACAAAAACAGAAAAAATTAACTAAACAATTATCCGGGTTTGTACTGGAAATGGTTCTTGATATAAAATAAACCCTGGAGAAGGATTGGAACACCAAATAAGATCCATGGTCCTGAACCACCAAATTCAAAGCTGGTAACAGAACTCAGAATCAAAATTGCATACCAGAATATAAAAAACAGTCCTGCCAGAAATTCCCTCTTCCATGATAATATGAAACCCGTACAAAATATTAGAAGCAAAATTGGGAATAAAATATAAGGTAAGCTAAAGTAATCAGTATGCTTCCCGTTTGTAATCTCAGAAATCACAATAAGGATATAGAGGACAAGATAATTGATGAGCCATTTCACTTGTATCTGATAATAATCAATGGGCAGGACTAACTACAGCAGCTTATTGCTGGTATGACAATAGTAATTCCAACAAAATTACTTTCGGTGGCTTATATAATGGCTATGCCGTTAAGGATTCCAGGGGTCTTTGCCCTGCATGCTGGCATGTGGCAACTGATGATGAATGGATAAATATGGAGCTAGGTCAGGGATTAGTGCAGGGAGAAGCCTACAGTGATGACGATCGCGGTGCGACAGAGAATGTGGGAGGACATCTGAAATCGACGCTTCACTGGGATTCACCAAACTCAGGAGCTGACAACAAATCGGGTTTTTCTGCAATTGGAAGCGGGTACCGTAGACAAACAGGTGATTTTGAATGGATTGGACAATGGACCGGTTTTTATACCTCAACCGGGCCTGATGCAGATCATCTGTACCGCCGTTACCTCGGATACGATTTTAAAGGGATCAGCAGAAGTTCATATATTCTCAATTATGGTTACTCAATAAGATGCGTTAAGGATTGAAAAGGAATTCACAATATGTTCAACTTCCAATCAAAGTCATTAGAGCAGGTCATGAGAAAAGAAACTCATATCTTTACTTAAATTTAAAATAACAGTTATGAAAATAATAGCTATCGATAAAGTAGATAAAAAAAAGGTTGAGATGGAGGGAGCCATTAAAGCGTGGAAGCAGCTTCCCCTGGGAAGCAGCGACGGTGCCCCGCTTTATTCTTTCAGGGTCTTCACAGTGGAGCAGGGAGGAAACACCCCTTACCACAGTCATCCTTATGAACATATGAATTTCATAATAGAAGGCCAGGGAGTGATCGTTGATGAAAACGGCAATGAACGGCCGGTAAAAGCCGGAGATTTTATTCTTGTAAATCCCGGTGAGAAGCACCAGTATAAAAACATATCACCTGATAAGTTATTCAGGATGATATGCGGTGTCCCCAAGGAGTTTGAGTGATACTCTGTTCCAGTAAGATCTTGAACACACAATAATAAATCTGTCAGTGTGAGTGTCAGAGCGGGAGCGGGAAAAAAGAGTGAGAGTGCTCGCTCTCGCTCACACTCTAACTCTTTTTTAAGTGGTGCCACCAGGAATCGAACCGGGGACACACGGATTTTCAGTCCGTTGCTCTACCGACTGAGCTATGGCACCTTCTTTTCGGTCTGCAAATATATATTTCAAAATCATAGTAAGCAAAACTTTAACCTGAAAATTTCTGATTGTTATCTTTCAAGTATTAGGTAAATTTGCACCATACGCAGAAAATATGCTTCTCTCCTACCACACTCTCGACAATGGCATCCGCCTGGTCCACCATCAGACAAACGGAATGGTTGCTCATTGCGGATTACTGATCAATACAGGATCTCGCGACGAATCGCCAACCGAACATGGCATGGCCCATTTTATCGAACATATGCTATTCAAAGGGACAAGCCGCAGGAAAGCCTACCATATCCTGAGCTGCCTCGACGACAGAGGAGGAGAACTGAATGCCTATACAACAAAGGAGGAAACAGCCGTCCATGCTTCAATCCTGAAAGAAGATCTTGAAAGAGCCGTAGATCTTATATGTGATATCACATTCAACTCGAGATTCCCGGAAAAAGAGCTTGAAAAAGAAAAAGAGGTGGTCATTGAAGAGATAAAAGCGGTACTCGATAATCCTTCTGAGCTTATCTTCGATGAATTCGAGGAACTTATCTTTCAAAACGGATCACTTGGTCGCAGCATCCTTGGTACCCCGGAAACAGTTAAAGCTTTTAAGCGACAGGACCTTGTAAAATTCATTTCAGGCAACTACAATACAGATCAAATGGTTTTTTGTTCTGTCGGAAATATTCCCGCAGAAAATATAATAAGGATCTTTCATAAGTATTTCAACAATGTTACTCCAAAAACCAGTAAGGCCACAAGAAATAAAAGAGGATCATATCAACCGGCGACAGTAATAAAGGATAAAGATACGAACCAGAACCATTGCATGATCGGGAATATTACTTACGGTTTAAAACACCGCTACAGGATCGGAATGTTCCTCCTTAACAATATCCTTGGAGGTCCGGTTCTTAATTCAAGGCTGAATCTCTCACTAAGGGAAAAAAACGGATACGCCTATAGCATTGAATCGGGCTACAATGCATTTTGTGATACAGGACTCTTCTCAATTTATTTTGGAACCGAAAACCGTAATCTTGAAAAGTGCCTGTCAATAATCAGGAAAGAGCTTAATAAGCTGAGAAATACCCGATTGGGTCTGATACAGCTTGGCAGGGCCAAGAATCAGATTAAGGGATCTCTCGCCAGGGCTTACGAAAACCATGAGAGCCTTATGCTCAGCCTGGCAAAAAACCTGCTTGTATTCGACAATATTGACTCACCCGAAAAAATAAGCAAAAAAATAGACGCCCTGACTTCCTCTCAGCTACTTGAAATAGCTAATGAAGTTTTTGAACCCGGGGAATTGTCAACCCTTATCTATAAATGATATGGATAAGCAAATCGAAAAATATATAATTGATCATTCTACACCTGAAGATCCTGTACTTGAAGAACTCTTCAGACAAACCCATGTGAAGTTCATTAACCCGAATATGTCAACAGGATACCTTCAGGGAAGATTCCTTGAATTCATCTCCGGAATGATGAAACCTTCAAATATTCTCGAAATAGGAACCTTTACGGGCTACTCAGCTATTTGCCTTGCAAAGGGACTTGCGGAAGAAGGAAAACTGACAACAATTGAGATTAATGATGAGCTCCGTGATTTCGCACATGATTATTTCTGCAAAGCCGGACTTGAAAACAAAATAACCCAGCTCACTGGAAGGGCACAGGATTTAATACCTCAACTGGACCAGGTTTTTGACCTCATATTTATTGACGGGGATAAGCGTGAATACAGTGAGTACTATAATATATGTTTACGTAAAACAAGACCCGGGAGTTTCATTATTGCCGATAATGTGCTCTGGGGAGATAAAGTCCTTGAGAAAAACACGAAAGATCCCCAGTCAAAAGGCATAATTGAATTCAATGAAATGATCCGTGCTCAGAAAAACATTGAAAAAATAATACTTCCTGTGCGGGATGGCCTCATGATAATTAAAATCCCGTGAACCCTGCATATTAAGACAAAATCATGCGACTCTGAGAATGTCTTGGTTCTGGGCCGTAAATCCTGCTTTAACATCCCCCTGGCCCCCTTCAAAGGGGGAATTGAATTGTGCCAGACTAAAACTCTAAGACTCCAGGACTAAATATTTACATACGCACCCCTTGTATGGTACGTTTTTTGCGCACATCTAAAAAAACCAGATAATGAAAAATTTCATAATATCAATACTATTCCTGTTGCTTGTCTGTCAGCTCAGCGCACAGGGAAACCGTACTGCAGTTCTTGAAGATCTTGAGGAGGCACAGCCTGCAAGTCAGTCCGTTGCAATGAAAGCAACTCTGACATCTGCAAGCCGGCTTTTTAAGGATAAAGATGACCTGACTTCGGTAATTGTAATAATCCCGTCGGGAACTGTTGTTGATATAATTAATTCAGACAGTACATATCTGTACGTGGCATACGAGGAAGATGAGGGTTACATTTTCAGGAAGCATGCAACTATTAGCAGCGCACCTGTTGCCTCAACAGCCGGAGAAGAAAGAGCCGGAGTTGTTTCACAGTCCCGGCCGGCTGACAGACCGGTACAACAGGCACAAAGACCTGTGACTGACAGACGCACCTGGCTCACAAATAAATATGGTTCTGATATTGCATCCAGGATGATGGCCATGAAGGTATGGAAGGGCATGACTGCTGAGATGGTTCAGGACAGCTGGGGCACCCCGAGAAAAATCAACAGGGTTATAAGCGGTAATGATATAAAGGAAGAATGGATCTATTCCAGCTCATGGCTATATATCGAGAACGACAGACTTGTCGAATGGGGTCCGGTAAGGTAATGCAGATATTCACAGTTTGCATTATCTAAAGAGTGAAAATACATTCACTAAACTTTCACTTAATATCATCAGGTAAAAAAGTGAACAGGTTTTTGTTTATCTTGCTTAACTCAGAAGTTGCCGGATAACTAAAGTTATTACAAGATGAACAATATCCTGAAAACAGCTAAGAATTGCAGGCATTACGCAATGTGCAAGATTGATTTTCTTGATACAGGAATATGTGTATCGGGAACAGAAAAGCATTATGTCAGCTTTTATCCTCAGGGAAGAATGGATCTTTATGCTGCTCTTGCTGAAAATAAGATCCCTGTAACTGAAAAATGCATAGAGATTGCCGACAGCTGCGACCTCTGCGGAAAATGTGACTATCAGTGCTATTTTGTTACTGAGATGAAACCATCCCTTGTAATGAATGCACTGAAAGAGCATATAAAACTTCACCTCGCCAATGGTGGAGAGATTCTGATGCCTGAACATGATTCAGTTCTCGAGGAGCTAAAAGGGATAGTAGGAGAATACTGGGCAACGAATGACCGTGCTATTGCACTTACATATTCACATGACCCCTCTCCTGTTGCAGAGCCTAAAATGCCCCGATATGTCATTATGCCCAATTCAACAGCAGAAATTTCAGCTGTAGTTAAGCTTCTGAACTCTCATAATATTAAATATGCCGTCAGGGGCAATGGATCGAGCGTTATGGGTTTTGTAATGAGCGAAGGGGCCGTTATTGACCTTGGCAGGATGAAGGCAATTCGTTTTGATGAAAAGAACTGGCTTGTTAAAGCAGGGCCGGGAGTCGCTGCTTTTGATCTGCAAAAAGCTGCGGTTGAAAGGGGTTTCAGGGTAAATGTCGCCGAACCCTCCGCTCTGGTTTGTGCAAACATTATGTGTTCGGGCATATTTTCTCTTTTCTCAGCAAGTTATGGAACAGCAGCAGATAATTTCGTGGATGCTGAATTTGTCGGGCACGACGGAGAGGTCTTCAGGCTAAGCGATAAATCATCCAGGAATCTTTTTGCTTTCAAAAAGGAGGATTCAGAAATACCCGGAATATGCTCTTCCGTGTATATAAGACTTCACAGGATTTTTCCGGATGAAGGTGCAGCATTTGTTCCATTCGGATCGCTTGAGGATGCACTTGATTTTGCCAGAGAGATTGCAGCCAGGCGCATTGGTCTGGCAATTGGGGTTCTCGGAGGAGAATACCTGTCGGTCTTTCTCTCTCCTACGCAAAAACTAGCGAAAGATGTGAAAGATACATTCAGAAATAAACTGAAGATCGAATACATTGTACTTGTAATCGGTGACAAGTACGCAATGCAATGTATTAAAGAGATGGGATTTAAATATTTTGATAAAAACCTGATAAGAATATTGAATCTTGGGCTTCCGTCACTAACCTCGGCAAAATGGATTGATCTTGTCAACGAACTTACAGGGGATGAGCCGTTTTCCTACCTGGGACTTAAACATTTTCCCGATCTGGCTGAGACAGCCCTGGTTCCCTCGCCCGCACAAATTGTAGCTGACGTGGATCCTGAAATCCGGAATTTTTATGAAAGACTATACTCAAGACCTCAGATGACAGACCCGATCTGGCTCAATATGTTCAGGATCATAAGTGCCAGGATGGGGAGGGAAAAGCATGTACTTGCAATAATTATTTATCTTCCGATAGATAATAAGCTGATAACAGATATTAACACTGAGTTCAGGAGGATAGCCGACAGCCATGAACTTAAAAACGATTATGGCTTCATTACCCCTCTCGATGATGGTAAGCGTTGTGTATTTGAATATGATTATTATATTGATCAAACCGATCCTGAAGATAAAAAGAGGGCGCAACAGGCATTGATGGAAGCCGGAATGATGATAGAAAAGTACTCAGCCGAAACAGGAACGGTAACCTGGATAAGATATATATTTGGCCAGGGCTTCAGCAGAAAGGAAAGTTTTCTTTTCTCAACAGACCAAACAGACAGATGACGGGAAGAGAAAAAGGGTTGAATGATAAATATATTTTAACCGGGGCGACAGGCTTCCTGGGAAGCAATATTATAGCAGGGCTTCTGTTAAAAGGGAAAGGGGTTGTCATTCTGGGGCGGTCTTCAGGGACTGAATCACTGAAGGACAGGATCAGAAAATTGCTTCGCTGGTTCGGGATTGAAAACCTTGAGCAATTAATTGAAGTTTATGAGACTGATTTTCAAAAACCAGGGCTGGGTCTCGGCAAATATGAATTTGAGGATTTAAGTAAAAGGGGATTACAAATAATTCACTGTGCTTCGGATACCAGTTTTAGTGAAAAGAGTCGTGCAAGAGTTATCAGATCTAACGTCGACAGCCTCTCTGAGATCCTTGATTTTGCAGTAAAAAGCCGTGCAGGGTTTTTCCACCTTATAAGCAGCGCATATGCAGCAGGTACTGATAGTGCAGAGTGTAACGAAGCTCCTGTTATTTCAGAACATTTTAACAATGTTTATGAAGAGAGTAAAGCGCTTGCTGAAAAAATAGTATCGCAAAAATGCATCAAAGAAAAACTCCCATATACCATAATTCGTCCTTCTATTGTATATGGGGATTCAGTTACCGGCAGATCTCTGAGATTCAATGCACTATACTACCCCGTCAGGTCTCTTCAACTTATAAGGGATATATATCTTGCTGATATAAAGGATAATAATAGTAAAAAGTCATCAGAGTGCGGGATCCATATTAACAACGATGGAATTCTTTATCTTCCTGTAAGGATATTTATTCCGGATAAAGGCAGGATAAATCTTATTCCTGTGAATTATTTTACTGAAGCGCTCTTATCAATACTCGAAAAACCTGTCGCTGAGACATACTATCATATCACAAGCAACGATCCGCAGACTATGGCTGATCTGGTCACCTATACTGAACGTTTTCTGAATATAACCGGTATTGAAGTGGTAATTGGAAACCCGTCTGCAGATGAGTTGAGGAATCCGGCTGAGGAACTCTTTGATTATTTTATCAGGGAATACAAACCTTATATTTCCGATAAAAGGATTTTTATCAGCGAGAATATGAAAAGGGATTTCCCGGAACTTATTCCACCCGGTTTCAGTTATGAAATATTCGAGAAGTGCATGAATTTCGCTGTTTCTGCTGACTGGGGAAGAAACCTGTTCAATAAATAACCTCCATTTCCCTTTTTCCGCCTCCAATATCAGCAGTCCCGGCGCTCTGTTCAAAATCAATCTCTCAATCTTGCTCTGTATTGGCACCCTCAGTCAATAAAGAAAGAAATTACTCAAAAACAGAGATGTAACTGACAGATTACAATTGATAATCGATAACTTAGTATTCTGTACTTAATAGATATGAGCAGAGGATTTGTAAAGGAAGACGATCAGGAAGAAGTTCCGATAGTGCCACATAGAGCATATTTACCGCAGGGTGTTCCAAATTTTGTTACAAGCTCCGGGATGGAGCAATTATTAGTTGAAAAAAAAATACTTGTTCAGGAAAAAGAGAACCTGAGCAGTAACAATGAAAATGAGAAACGAATCGCTCTTAACTATATAAATGCAAAATTGCAGCTGCTTGACAATAGAATAGCAGAAGCCAGAATTGTCAATCTTAAAGGGCAGCCAGCAAATGAAATCAGGTTCGGTGCATTGGTAACACTCAAAGACGAAGCATCAACCAATATTCAGATTTTTCAGATAGTAGGTGTTGATGAGGCAGATATTTCCAAAGGAAAGGTCTCATTTATTTCACCTTTTGCCAAAGCATTGATAAACAAGAAAGTCGGGGATAAGGTTACCTCAAAACGAGACGGGGCAGACATTGTTTTTGAAATCACTGATATAGCATACCGGTGATACGGAGCTCAGCAGATTACCGAAGACATAAAACCAGACCGGCCATAATCACTCGGCACTACTGTCCTTTGCTGTAGACCAGGCAATTAATTCCGTCACTATAGCGTACTAATATTTTTGGTAAATTGCCTGAAAATATAACATTATTAATTACTGAATCTTTTGATTTTATTCTTTTATTTACATCATGAGTTCAGTTATCGGATACATTGTTCCGGATTAGGATATCAGCAACAACTTTAAAGAAATGTATCTTGCTTAAGTGGGACAACGGCGGCGGCGAAAAATCAAAATGAGTTTCAGGTATTGCCAGAAGTTAGAATAATTTACATAACAAACACACTATAAATAAGTTGTAAAATGAATAGAAGAAATTTCATAAGAAACACTGCCGTCACAGTTCCTCTGATGGCATTTTTACCGGGTTTAGAACTTTTAGCAGATCCGCTTAAAGGGAAAGTAAAGATTACTGATGTACAATGTGTCCTTACCAGAATAGGCATGCGGGTCAGCCCCCTTGTCAAAATATCGACGGATGCCGGATTAATAGGGATTGGAGAATGCCATCACGACTCAAACGGCCATGGCGCCAAGGATATAGTGCTTAATGTATGCAAACCTATAATAATGGGACAGGATCCTTTAAACCTGGACTACCTTGTCTTCAAGATGAGCACCCGCACTTCATATTTCGGGGGAAATCATGGAGTAGCAACACACGCAATTACGGGAGTTGAGATGGCCCTTTGGGATCTGATCGGAAAAATTACCGAACAACCTGTTCATAAGATCCTTGGTGGCGGCAGTCATGTAAGCGAGGTCCGTGCCTATGCATCGGCCCGTCCGAGAAACATGCTTGACATGGATTCATGCAAGGAATTTGCAGCCTTGATGCTGGGTCAGGGCTGGACGGCATGCAAGAGCGATATCGACAGGGATCAGCGCTGGAACAACCTGGACAACCGCAGGCTCTCAAACACTGAAGTAGATAAGATCGCACAGGGCTTCATTAATATGAGGGAAGCTTTGGGACCGGGGTTTGATATAGCCGTTCATTGCCACTGGGAGTTTGATTTTGACAGCGCACTGCGTGTTGCTAATGCCGTTGCACCCATGCGTCCCATCTGGCTGGAAGACCCCCTGCCGATAGGTTATAATGAGCAGTGGGTAAAACTGACTGAGAAATCACCGGTCCCGATACTCTGCGGGGAGAATTTATATACAAGAGATGACTTCCGTCCTTTTATTGTAAATCAGGGCGTTAACATGATCGAAATTGATGTATCAATGGCCGGAGGACTTCTTGAAGCCAAGAAGATAGCCGACCTTGCCGAGACCTACTACATTCCGGTCTGCACACATAATGTTGCCAGTCCGATTGCCACAATTGCTTCAGCTAATTTTGCAGCAACAGTTCGTGAATTTGTTGCTCATGAAACTTTCATAAACAACGCTATGAACCGCTCAGGTAAAGGAGTTAACGGCGATCCTGATGTTCTTGGATACGATAAGGAAATGATAGTAAAAGGTCACCTGCAGCTTAGCGACAGGCCCGGTTTTGGAATTGAACTAAATGAAAAACTTATTAAGGAAAAATATCTGGTCCAGGGAGAAACCTGGTGGAAATAGCAGAACTGCAAGCGTAAGCATAATATCCGGGTGGCTCTGGTGAGATATTAGCATATTCATCCCTGAGCTTTAGAATAATTCTCAAAAATATTGACTTGATAAGTTTTGTGTCTAACCTGGATAAGCTTCAAGCGTGAAGTGCAGTAGGATGTAATTGTACAAGATATAGCCTCAGCTAAGGATCCAAAGGATCGAGTGAATTACATTGAAGGGCATCCTTAACCGGATAAAACTCGCTTGTTTCTTCATTGAGTTTTTTTAATCCACTGTAAGGAACATATCCAAGTTCACTTAAACATCTCTTCTCCAATTTTTGAATAAGCTCATTCTGACCTGAGTCGGTGACAATAAGGATTTTCTTGTTATCGGGAATATTAAACCGGTATATCATTCTTACTGCGTTTCTAAGGTTTGTAGTTGTATGGCGTGCATGCGGTTCAATAAATATGGCCTGCTCAGGAATATTTAGCTGGCTTATCATATATTTTTTCATCTCCACGGCCTCAGAATATGGTGTTTTATTCGGATGAACATGTCCCCCGGAAACAATTATAAACGGAGCCAGT
>JAEAME010001766.1_pt1 | contig 13874 bp, 16 predicted proteins | sample 8958731 | NCBI WGS metagenome assembly JAEAME01 (sample SAMN16933194, study PRJNA681113) | bioreactor sludge metagenome | isolation source: anerobic bioreactor sludge (Control) | place: India:Bengaluru | collected 2018-10-24 | reverse complement strand
CCGGGACTGCAGGATATCTGTTTCTCTTTGTATGCCTTAATCAATCTTCTGCTTAGACGTTGTTTTTCCTCGTCCATGACAACGATGAATTCCCAGGGCTGGAGATTGATTGCGGAAGGCGCGTTAATGACGAGATTGAGAATCTCTTCTATCTGTTCTTTTTTCACAGGATCGGGCTTGAACGCCCTCATACTTTTCCTATTTTTTATGATATCAATAATATCCACTGTATATTACCTCCATTTATGGGTAATTTAAATCACGGGTAGAGATAAAGCCAATTCATTTTCAAAAATAATATCAGTGAAAAGAGAAAACATTTTCTTTTTGCGGACATCGAGGACAGATTGGGTACCCTGCCGATGAGATGAAGCGTGCCTGCGGCCAGGCCGCGTTCAGGCCAATTCTCGCTGTCTGAGCGGCAGAGCAAGTTCGAGAATTGAGTGGAATCGAATCGTCGCAAGGGTAATCTGCCCGCAGTGGAGGCAAAAGAAATGGTTTCTTTAAAAGCATAATATAGAATGTGAATTGATATAAATATTTTTCTCTCGGTACTGATATTAGCCAACTGATATTAATATTTAAACTCTGTTTGCAGTTTATCCTTCGTGAGAATGTCTCTGTGGATAATCTTCCCGTACCCGTTCTTAATGATATTTTCTTCCATATCCTTCATGGTGCTTTCGCAGAGCCAGTCCGGAAGACCTTCCATGACGTCAATGGGAATAAACACATGTGTTGTTTCATTCAGAACTTTATCCTTATTGGATTGCCTCCACACCCATCTCCGGGTGAGCACATCCCTGTCGTCCCGGTATATAACTTCACCTTTGTCAACAGTTTCCTGTTCCCCTAGATCCATTGGCACAAAGGTCTCATTTCCCTCGGCAAAACAGAGATAGATACTCCCTTCGATGGGGTCGAGGGCATGGCCACCGATGGGGACAAGGCGTCTCAGAGATATGGCGTTATAGAGATCAACAAGAGGATTGATCCTTGGGAAAGGCCCTCCCTTTAATGCCCGCTTCAGAAGTGATTCGATAGAGCTCTGGTATTTAGAGGCAGAGACTCCAAGTTTCTTGAAGGCTTCTCTCCATACTTTTATGTTGGGATGATCCTGCGGTCTTTCGAAAGAAAAATGAACTTTTACATCTTCAAGCGCTTCTTCAAGCCGGTCTTCACCGTATTTTGTGTTATCAATTTCACCGACAAGAACGCCTATTTTTAGTGAAGGGAAAAGCTTGAAAATCCCTTCATCAATGAAAAAAATCATCCTATTTTTTTTGAAGCAACTGAAATTCTCGCAATTGCCCTGAAAAGTGCCAGTTCGTACATCAGATATTCAGCGTGATCGTAAGAGGTAGTTTTAAGGGCCGCTTCCGCCCGCTCCATAGCCCTCTTTGCCCGTTCAACGTCGATATCTCCGGCAGATTCTGCCGTATCGACAAGCATGGTAACTTTATCTTCTACCACTTCGGCGTAACCGCCGCTTGCAGCTAAATGATATGTAACACCATTTTTCATATAACGTATTTCACCGATATCGAGTTTGGTGAGGAACTGGGTGTGCCCTGGGAGAACGCCGAACTCACCATTTATTCCTCTGGCTTCCACCATATCGACATCTTCCTTAACAAGTGTTCTTTCGGGGGTAATGATCTCTAAATTCAACATATGTTTTTATCAGCCCCCTGCGAACTGTTTGGCCTTCTCAACGGCCTCTTCAATGGTACCAACCATATAGAATGCCTGTTCGGGAAGATCATCATGTTTGCCTTCCACGATTTCTTTAAATCCTTTTATGGTGTCTTTCAACGCAACATATCTTCCGGGCTGACCGGTAAATACTTCTGCCACGAAGAATGGTTGTGAGAGGAATCTCTGTATCTTTCTTGCCCTTGCGACAGTCAGTTTGTCTTCTTCGGAAAGCTCATCCATACCGAGGATAGCGATGATGTCCTGAAGGTCTTTATATTTCTGGAGGATGCCCTGAACATCACGGGCAACCTGATAGTGCTCCTGACCGACGATGAGCGGATCCAGTATACGGCTTGTCGAGTCAAGAGGGTCAACCGCGGGATAGATACCAAGCTCTGATATTTGACGCGATAGAACCGTTGTCGCGTCAAGGTGAGCAAATGTTGTTGCCGGTGCGGGGTCTGTAAGGTCATCGGCAGGCACGTAGATGGCCTGGACTGATGTAATGGAGCCTTTCAGGGTTGATGTGATTCTTTCTTCCAGTTCGCCGAGGTCCGTGGCAAGGGTAGGTTGATAACCGACGGCGGAAGGCATTCTACCGAGGAGCGCCGAGACCTCTGAATTGGCCTGCGTAAATCTGAATATATTGTCGAGGAAGAGAAGCACATCCTGGCCTTCTTCGTCCCTGAAATATTCCGCTGCGGTAAGAGCTGTGAGGCCTATCCTCGCGCGGGCACCGGGCACTTCAGTCATCTGTCCGTAAATAAGAGCTGTCTTGTCAAGAACACCGGAGCCTTTCATTTCGAGCCAGAGGTCGTTCCCTTCTCTTGTCCGCTCCCCGACACCGCCGAAGACCGATATACCACCGTGGTGCATGGCGATGTTGTGGATCATTTCCATGATAACGACTGTTTTACCGACGCCGGCGCCACCGAAGAGACCGACTTTTCCGCCTTTTGAATATGGTTCAAGGAGGTCGATAACCTTTACGCCTGTCTCAAGGATCTCGACTTTTGTGTTCTGCATGACCAGTGTTGGAGCCGGTTTATGAATGGGGTATGTCATCTTCGTGGTTACGTCCCCACTGCCATCCACAGGGTCGCCAATAACATTAAGCACCCTGCCCAGAATCTCTTTACCCACAGGGATTGTAATCTGAGNATAACATTAAGCACCCTGCCCAGAATCTCTTTACCCACAGGGATTGTAATCTGAGTTCCTTTATAGGCTGCTTCCTGACCGCGCTGAAGCCCGTCAGTAGTGTTCATGGCGATACAGCGAACCGTGCTGTCCCCCACATGCTGCGCGACCTCAAGAACGAGGTTCTCGGGTTTATCGTTGATCGTCGGGTTTGTAACGAAAATTGCCCCATAGATTGGTGGAAGCTGATCAGGAGGAAACCTGAAATCCACAACTGTACCAATAACCTGGGCTATCTTACCTTTTACCTCCGCGCTCATCTATCTTCCTCCTTTTCAAGTTCCTCTTAGAGCTTCAGCACCGCCAACAATATCCATCATTTCGTTGGTTATGCTTTCCTGTCTTCTCTTGTTATAAACAAGGGTAAGATATTTAACCATCTCACCGCAGTTGTTCGTGGCATTTTCCATGGAACTCATCCTGGCGGCATGTTCGCATGTCTGTGATTCCACCAGGGCGTAATAGATTTTTGTGCTGATATATTTTGGAATAAGACTCTCTATAATTTTGATTCTTTCCGGTTCGCATATATAATCGATATATTCGACATCTTCCGCGGTTTTTATAGGGAGAAAGTCCTCAAAGATAATCTCCTGCTTAACGGCTGACTTGAAGTAAGTGTAACTCAGGTAAATCTTATCGTACTCGCCGTCAATGTAAAGCTTGATAAGGTCATCAGCCATCATATCGACAAATTCCTGATCGATCTTTTTGACATCGACAAAATCTTTAACAACGTTGACTTTTCTTCTTGAAAGATAGTCTCTTACTTTCCGTCCGAAGGCGTACACTCCGATATATTCATAATTCTCACTATTTTGTAGAGCAAAATTTTGTGCCGCTAAGCCTATATTGGTGTTAAAACCTCCGCACAATCCGCGGTCAGACCCGATAGAAACGATGAGGGTTTTTTTGACCTCTTCTCTCGGCACGAGAAGAGGGTGTGCGTCACCGGGCATATTTTTAAGAACGCGTCCTGTCAACTCTTCTATTTTCGTAGCGTAGTCTTTTATCTTTTCCAGATCTTCCTGAGCCCTTCTCAGTTTGGCCGCGGAGACCATTTTCATTGTCCTCGTAATGGTCTGAGTGCTGTTTATACTGCCAATTTTCCTCTTAATGTCTCTCAGTGTCGCCATTTCAAGCCCTTATTTAGTAAATATTGCCTTAAATTCATCGAGCGCCTTGCGGAGCTTTTCATCGGCAGCAGGATCGATTGTCTTCTTCTCACCGATCTCAGCAAGGAGGCCCGCATATTTTGTTTCCATGAATTTAATCATTTCCTGTTCATATTTCTTCAACGCGCTCTCAGGGTAGTCATCTATATATCCGTTCGCGCCGGCAAAGAGAAGCACTACCTGTTTTTCAACAGGGATCGGCACGTACTGACCTTGTTTCAAAAGTTCGGTTAAGCGGGAACCACGGGCCAGCAGAGCCTGTGTCGCTTTATCGAGGTCGCTTCCGAATTTTGCGAAGGCGGCCATTTCCCTGTACTGGGCAAGTTCCAGTCTCAATCGTCCGGCGACCTGCTTCATTGCCTTGATCTGCGCGTTGCCGCCGACCCTCGATACGGAGAGACCGACGTTGATGGCAGGCCTGACACCTGAATAGAAAAGTTCCGGTTCGAGGTATATCTGACCGTCAGTAATGGAGATGACGTTCGTGGGGATATACGCGGAGACGTCACCGGCCTGTGTTTCAATAATAGGAAGTGCCGTAAGGGAACCGGCGCCGTGGGCATCGTCCCATTTGGCGGCACGCTCAAGAAGCCGTGAATGGAGATAGAAAATATCACCGGGATAAGCTTCACGTGCGGGAGGTCGTCTCAGAAGCAGTGACAACTGCCGGTAAGCGACGGCATGCTTTGAAAGATCATCATATACGATAAGCGCGTGACGACCGGTGTCACGGAAGTATTCACCCATTGAGCATCCCGAAAACGGGGCAAGGTACTGAAGAGGCGCTGTATCGCTCGCCGTGGCGGCCACGACTGTCGTATATTCCATTGCGCCATAAGCTGTCAGGAGGTCAACGGTCCGTGCGACAGAAGACCTTTTCTGCCCGATAGCCACGTAGATGCAGAATACATCATTGCCTTTCTGATTAATGATCGTGTCGATAGCGATGACTGTCTTTCCTGTTCCGCGGTCACCGATGATAAGTTCTCTCTGTCCTCTTCCGATGGGAATCATGGAGTCGATTGCCTTGATGCCGGTCTGGAGTGGTTCTTTCACAGGCTGACGGACAACAACACCGGGAGCCATCTGCTCAATATTCCTGTATTCTTTTGCTTCAATGGGTCCTTTTCCGTCAATGGGAACGCCGAGACCGTCAACGACTCTGCCGATGAGGGATTCACCGACAGGTACCTGCGCGATCCGGCCAGTCCTTTTTACAAGATCACCTTCTTTGATCTTATAATCTTCTCCGAAAACGACGGCACCGATATTGTCTTCTTCAAGGTTTAAGGCCATGCCGACGATACCCTGCGGAAAATCAAGGAGTTCCCCAGACATGACGTTTTCAAGGCCATAGATTCTGGCGATACCGTCACCAATGGAAATGACGATGCCAGTCTCGCGGAGATTTATCTCCTTTTCAAACCCTGATATTTTTTGCTCTATGAGCCTGCTTATTTCGTCGGCCTTCATCTCCATAAACATTACTCCTTCAATATATTTTCTTTCAACGTGGCAAGCTGCTGTTTCACACTGCCGTCAATAATAGTCCCTTTGATAATTACTTTAATACCGCCGATAAGTCCTTTATCTTCATGAGCGGTGAGAAATACTTCTTTATTCAGTTTCGCGCTCAATTCCTTTTCAATGCGGCTCTTTGTCACCTCATCAAGAGGATAAGCCGACCAGATATCGCCTTTGACTCTGCCTTCTTTCTCATCAACGAGTTCACCATATACATCTCTTATAAGGGGCAGGTATGTCATCCTGTTATTTTCAAGAAGCATGGTAAACAAAGATGCAAGAGGGATAGATACCTGGAGCATTCTTACGACATCACTCAACAGCTCTTTTCTTTTTTCCACTTCAACGAGAGGGAACATAAGGGCCTTTTTCAGGCGTTCTTCTCTGTCGAAAACATTCAGGACCGCCTGAAATTCATTGAAATACTCTTTGTATTTCCCGTTCTTCTCGCCGACGTTGAATAGTCCTTTCGCGTATTTGCGTGCAATTGACTGGCTTATCAATTCATGCTCCTCAGTTTGACAATAAAATCTTCTATCATCTTTTCATGATCTGATTTGCTTATTTTTTCCGCTATAAGCTTTTCCGCGCCTTCTATGGTAAGGCGCGCGATATCCTCTTTGATTCTGTTTTTCACTTCCTTGAGTTCCTGTTCATAGGTGAGACGTGCCTGCTCTTTCATCTTGGAGGCAAGTTGTGACGCTTCCGCGAGAATTTTTGCTTTTTCATTCTCAACCTCGACCATGACTGTCTTCTTGAAAGACACTATCTCTTCATCGAGTCTTGCGAGCTTTTCTTCACATGAACGTTTCAAGGTTTCGGCTTCAGCAAGCATGCGGTTGGTTTCTTCAATCTTTTCCTTTATGGAGTCATGACGTTTTGCCAGATAGGTTTTCAGGGGTTTACCGGCGAATTTAATTAGGATCGCGAGGAGAACGGCAAAGTTGAGAAATTTGAATACTACTTGCAGTAAGGGCTCTCCGCCGATAGTCATGAAAGGCTCCTTCTCAATATTTTTTCTGCCGTATCGCGGCAGAGCCTGTCGACATCAGCCCTCAAAGTTTCGTACACCTTTTTACCTTCTAATTCGATATCGCTTTTTATTTTTGCCAGTTCATCAGCCAGTTCCAGGCGGGCTTTTTCGATCGTTTTCACGGCACCGGTATTTGCTTCGGAAATTGCAGTTTCTTTGCTCTCAAGAATGGGCCTCTTTTTATCGCTTATTACTTCCTCGTATTGTCTCTCGAAATCTTTGGCGTCTTTTTTTGCTTTTTCCACACCTTCAGTCAGAGAACTAATGGTGCTTTCTCTTTTCTTTAGGGCCCCGAGTATCGGTTTGAAAAGAAAAAAATGAAGAAAAGCTAATAATATTAATAAATTAGCTGCTTGTACTAATATTGTAATATCAGGTATTATAGTCATGGAATATCTCCGTGAAACCCATTAAAGAATTATTTCACATATTCGTACCGTAGGTTTGTACCATAAACAATCTGAAATTTCAATTTTTTTGTAAAATTAATTTTCAGAAATATATTCAGCTATTCTTTCGAGGTCTTCTTTTGAGTAAAACTCAATAATTATCTTACCTTTGTTTTTCTTGAAGGTAATATTTACTTTGGTTTGAAGTGCCTTTTGCAGGTCTTCCTCGATAGAGGAAAAAGCGGGATTTCTTAGCGTGCTCTTCTTTCGTGTCTGTCTTTCCAGTTCTCTAACGGAGGTACCCTGTTTTAAGACACGGTCGACGAACTTCCTCTGTTCCTTTTCGTTTTTCAGTCCAAGCAGCGCCCGCGCGTGCCCCTGTGTCAGCTTTTCCTCTGTAATCAATTCTTTTATCCATTTGGGAAGCTTGAGGAGCCGTATGAAATTTGACACTGAGCTTCTGTCCACACTCATTTTATTGGACAGTTCCTCGTGGGTATATCCGAACTCTTCAACGAACCTTTCATAGACAATTGCAACTTCAATGGGGTTCAAATCTTCTCTCTGGAGATTTTCAATGAGAGCTATTTCGAGGGCCTCTTTTTCGTCAACATCTTTAATAATAGCAGGGACTTCTCTCAGACCTGCCATAACAGCGGCCCTGAACCGCCTCTCACCCGCGATTATCTCGTATCCTTTTTCTTTTCGCCTTAAAATAATGGGTTGCAGGAGGCCCTTTCCCTTTATTGATGAAGCAAGCTCGGCTATGGATTTTTCGTCCATCTTCTGTCTCGGCTGGGTTTTATTGGGGACAATCCTGTCTATAGGGATAAGCTTGCTTGAAGCCTTTTCCTCATCTTTCAGTATCGCGGAGAGGCCCCTTCCCAGCGGATCGGTTTTCAATGTCCATTCCTTTTCTCAAAGATTTCTGAGGCGAGCCGGAGGTAGCTCTCAGCTCCTTTTGAACTTATATCATAAAGCAAAGCCGGTTTTCCATAGCTCGGTGATTCGCTTAATTTCACGTTTCTCGGAATCACCGTCTTGAAGACGGTGTCACTGAAGCATTTATTTACCTCTTCCCAGACCCGGAACGAAAGGTTGTTTCTCCGGTCGAACATGGTGAGAAGAATGCCCAGTACCTCAAGCTTCGGGTTAAGCTTTCTCTGGAGGATAGATATAGTCCTTAAAAGCATGGCGAGCCCTTCAAGAGCAAAATATTCACATTGGAGGGGTATGATTACATAATCCGATGCCGCGAGAGAATTAATTGTTAAAAGACCAAGGGAAGGAGGACAATCGATAAATACGTATTGATAAGTATCTTCAAGACTTTCAATAGCATTTTTTAATCTGAACTCCCTTTCCTGAGCATCGAGAAGTTCCACTTCTACCCCGATAAGGTCCGGGTGGGCAGGGATAATATCAAGGAAAGGAACGCTGGTCTTCTGAATAACTTCCCGGATGTCCCTTTCTCCTATTATTACATGGTAGATATGGTCGTAGGCCGCGTTATGGGATATACCGAATCCCGATGTCGTGTTGGACTGAGAATCCATATCTATAATAAGGGTTCTTTTCTCAGACACCGCAACTGACGCGGAAAGATTCACCGCTGTAGTTGTTTTCCCAACCCCGCCTTTCTGGTTTGCGATGGATATAATCATGACGAATTTATTACAATACCATAAATATATTTACGATGAAACTTTTTTATATATGAAAAGTTTATATGGTCTTGAAATAGCAGGTAGTTCATATCCTATTGTATCTTCAAGAAAAAAGCCTTTATATTCCGACGGTTTATCCTTCCCGCTTTTCAGAATGAGCGCCCTGCCGCCGGGCTTGATATGGCTGCCCCCTTTTCCCAGTATGTCCGGCACACTGCCAAAGGCTTTTACAACGAGGCTATCTGCACTTACCGGAGCCGTTTCTTCCACCCTGCCATGAATGGGAGTAAACCGGTCAAGTTGAAGCGTTCTCTTGATATGCCGCTGGAACTGAATCTTTCTCAGACTCTTATCAATTGAAAAGACATAAACAGTATCATTCAAGATTGAAAGCGGGATACCGAGGATACCAGAGCCGGAGCCGAGATCAAGGGTTGAATGATCGTTTTTTATGTTTCCATTCAGAAAAAATGTATCATAAAGAAGTTCCTGCACTGCGCGTTCGATATTTTGTACCCCTGTGAGATTTACTTTTTTATTCCACCTCATGAGTTCTTCCATATAGAAGAGGAGCCCTTTTATGGCTTTTTTATCGCAGTCGATGTGAAAATGCGTGAGGCCTTCCCTGATATTTTTTTCTATTTTCATGATTTTAAGAATAGCATAAATTATTTCCTTCTGTTATACTAATGCTCAATGCGAAAACTGGTTATTGTGATAGCGGTATGTATGTTGCTTTTTTCCTGCGCGTCGAAAGGACCGAAAAAGATAGACAGCGCCGGTGATCTCTACGTTGACGGCGTTAATCTTCTCCAGGCAAAAAAGTATAATAAATCAATTGAGAAATTCTCCACGTTACGGGAAAACCACCCCTTTGATCCCCTTGCTATTGTCGCGGCAGTCAAGCTCGGTGATGTATATTTCGCGAAGAAAGAATATGTACTGGCGATTGGTGTCTATGAGGATTTCTTTAAAGCGCACCCCGATGATGAAAATGTCCCGTATGTTCTTTCACGATTGGGTGAATGCTATGATAAAGAGTCCCATACAATAGACAGGGACCAGGCATACACACTGAAAGCTATTGAACGACTGACCTATCTGAAAAACCGTTACCCAACAAATTCCTTTACAAAGGAATCAGAGCCCAGACTGGCGAAGATGATACAAAAGCTCGCGGACCGCGAATTATATGTGGGCGAGTTCTATTATCGGAGCGCCCAGTATAACGCGTCAATTGTGCGTCTCGAATATTTTCTCGCTAAATATCCTAATGCTAAAGGAATAGATAAAGCGTTACTTTATCTGGTACAGTCTTATCGGGAACTGGGTAATCAGGAAAAGAGCGATTTTTATCTGAACAGACTTCAGGCTGAATATCCGAAAAGCCTTTACGCGCGGACAACAATACGGGAAAGAAAGACCCTGCAGACGGCAAAGGTCGATACGGCAAAGGCGCCTGCACCGCTTCCTGTCTATGAAGAGAAAGCGCCAAGAAAAATTGAGCTTGCTCCTCAGACAGTAAAAACAAATCAACAAGCGGCAAAGGAAAGTACAAAAGAACCGATACTGGTAAGTAATACATCAAAGACAGCGGAAAAAGAGGCGATAAAAGTTACAGAAAAAACCCCGGAGAAGCCATCGGAAAATAGCGCTGAAAAAGACAGTAAAAATATCCAGAAAAAAGAGAACAATAAGGATAAAAGTCTGGGGTTCTTCGATAAGAAAAAACCCGTCGATATCGTATCCGACACGATGGAGGGATTCGATAAAGAGAAATATGTACTCTTTAAAGGAAGCGTCATTGCCAAGCAGGAAGACCTCTATATATTTGCCGATGCTATCGAAGCCTACATGAGTGAAGATACTAATGAAATAGAAAAAGCCGTGGCAAAGGGTAACGTGAAAATTGTGAAGCAGGACCGAACAGCAACTTGCCGCGAGGCTGTGTTTGAAAACGCGAAAGGTGAAATTACCCTCAGGGGAAACGTCATCGTCTATCAGGGCCAGGATAAACTTTCCGGTGATGTTATCGTCTATTATGTGAACGCGGACAGGGTTGTTGTTCAGGCCGAAAAAGATAAAAGAGCGCGCATTACCGTCCAGCCCAAAGAAGAAAAGAAATAATTATCCAACCGCAAATCGAAAATATTCTCATTCCATATTTCTTAAGGAATAACTTTCTTTAACAGATTGTCTACTGATCCCTTTGGCTGCGCGCCGACGATTCGGTCAACAATTTCACCTTTGTTAAAAAGAATGAGCGTTGGGATACCCCTCACACCGTATTGACCGGGAGTGAATGGATTTTCATCTACGTTCATCTTTAGTACTTTGATCTTTCCTTCGTTTTCTTCCGCGACAGCGTCCACAACAGGTCCCATGACCTGGCAGGGGCCGCACCATGTGGCCCAGAAATCAACAAGAGCAGGAATGCCTGCCTCAAGCACTTCTTTTTTGAAATCACCATCCGTTACTACCTGAGCTTTACTCATAATAAACTCCTTTCGTGAAAACTGTTTTGGAATGAACAGATAAAAATTAACAATAAGTTCCCGAAACTATATCATTATAGATAAGCCCCGAAGGGTTTTTTGTCAACCCCTATTTCTCGTCGAGAAATGTTATAACTTCTCCGTCCGGTATAGATCTTACCCTTCCACCTTCGTTCATGTCCCGTACTTTTCCCGCTGTGATCAGGGCATCATCGGTGTATCCTCTATTCTCCCAGAACCCTGAAACATAATGGTCCATCAATTCTATTCTTATAACACTCTTGGCGGACTTGTAACCCCAGAGATAGGGACAGAAAACCCTTACAGGCCCTCCGTAATCCTCTTCAAGAAACTCTCCGTCGAACTCATAGGCAAGGAGTGTCCTTTCCTTGAGTGCCACTTCCATGGGAATCGACGTATCATATATATTTTTAATCGACCAGAAGCGGATATATTTAGCAGTTCTATAAGGTTTCACCAGTTTAAAGATTTGTGAAAGGGCGATACCTCCCCATTTTCCCCGGACTGAAAACCTGGTTACACTTGTCAGGCGGGCATCGGTGATATCTTTCTGCATAGATGACAGTTCCTGCCATGTGAATATTTTCGGATTTTCACAGGAGCCTGTCACTTCAATTGTCCAGGCCTCACGGTTTAGCCTTCCCGGATGACCTTCGACCCAGAAAACCGGTGTATTGAGTTCCTTAAGTCTGCTCATCGATATCCTATCCTCTTCATTAAGGATAGCAGGTCGCGCTATTTGATACAACTACCATTCACAAAAATTTAATGGAGTACCTGAACTTTCTCATGCTATGCTGCCGGAACGCTATTTTACTCGCTGCTCACTGCGCTTCATTACCCGCTGACGACTCGAATTTCACTCAACCTGTAAACTCGTCGTACCTCCTCAGACAACACAGGTTGACCTTCGGAACGCTCTTTCTCGTCGAGCGGGGCCCAATGATGCTCGGATTCGCGACTCATAAAAAGCTCTTCCGGCAGTGGTTATTTGACTGTGCCAAGATCTTCTAAAATGTGTCTATATTTCCTGAATGCTTAATAACATTGCTCGAAAAATTCGTAAAATAACGAAGAAAAAATGATGCCATTTTGCACGATAACAGGTATGATATTGGCCGGAACATGGTAGAACTGACAGTTAAACAAAACCGTATAGGACCCATTGTGGGGTTTCATCCCTGGGTATTTTCGCAGGCGCTTGTTAAAATCCCTGATAGTATTTCATCAGGAGAGCCTGTACACTTAAAAAATGAAAAAGGCGAATTTCTCGCCTCCGGTTACTTCAATTCCTATTCTCAGATCACAGTCCGTATATGGGGATACGATAAAGATGAGATAGTAGATGAAACCTTCTTCGTGAAACGCATTGAAAAGGCACATGGCACAAGAAAAAAATATATAGAAAGCCCTGAGACAAATGCCTTTAGAATCGTTAACGGAGAAAATGATCTCCTGCCGGGGCTGATCATTGATAAGTATGCCGATTATCTTGTTGTCCAGTTCCACACAGCGGGCATGGAGCGCTGGAAAGAGAAGATTGTCTCTGCCCTTGAGAAAATTTTTGGGCCAAAGGGGATTTATGAGCGCTCTGATATGGCCGCGAGAAAGTTTGATCATTTGAGCAGCACACAGGGCCTTCTGTCTGGTACTGTTCCTGAATTAATTACTATTCTGGAGAACGACCTTCAGTTCCTCGTTGATGTGAAGCGTGGTCAGAAGACGGGCTTCTTTCTCGACCAGCGTGATAAACGACAGGCATTCAGAAAATATACGAAAGATGGATCGGTGCTGAACTGTTTTTGCTATACAGGCGGGTTTTCTGTGTATGCCCTTGCGGGAGGGGCGAAGAAAGTAACAAGTATCGACAGTTCCGAGTCGGCTATTGCTCTTGCGCGGGAGAATGTGAAGCTTAATGGATTTAACGCGGATAAGTGCAGGTTCATCTGTGAGGACGTGAAAGTTTATCTGAAGAACAATAGAGAGCAATTTGATGCCATTGTCCTTGATCCTCCGGCGTTTATAAAGGACCGCAGGAAAAAGAAAGAGGGGATTATGGGGTATAAGAGCATCAATGAAATGGCCATGAGGACACTCGCAGAGCGTGGTGTTCTTGTTACCTGTTCGTGCTCGAATCATTTGATGTTGGAGGAATTCAGGTTTCTCCTATCGGAGGCGGGAGGGAAGACGAGGAGGGGGTTCAAGATCCTCGAAACATTCACCCACGGTATTGATCATCCGCAGTCTGTTCCGTTCTTAGAAGGTGAATATCTGAAGTGTTTCTTTCTATCTGCTCAATAGACGAAAAATTATTTTTGCCTGTTGAGCAGACATTTCACTTTAGGCCTTGCGCTTTTCGCGCTTAACGTCGTTATATTCGTCGTCGAAAATCCTCAATGTATTCACTTATACGCTTCCGGTTTTCATGCGCTATCACTTCTTTAGCCGGTTGCCTGCGCACTCCCAATTTGCCAATAATAGCCAAAGTTATGTTAGCAGGTGGCAGCCATCGAAAATCACTGTGGCCCAGAAACCGGATACGTGATAGTAAAGAGAAGATATCTGAAGTTTCCACACCAAACCGTTGTCCATTCCACCCGCGGCCCTTAAGCTATCTTGCTTAAGTCCGCGGATGTTGCACCTGAATTATCAATTGACTGGTTCGCAGCGCA
>JAEAME010001786.1_pt1 | contig 13875 bp, 10 predicted proteins | sample 8958731 | NCBI WGS metagenome assembly JAEAME01 (sample SAMN16933194, study PRJNA681113) | bioreactor sludge metagenome | isolation source: anerobic bioreactor sludge (Control) | place: India:Bengaluru | collected 2018-10-24 | reverse complement strand
GCCCATCTCATGGTATGTCCACCCCTGGATATACAGGTAGAGGGTGTAGAAAAGTGTGGAGTTGAGCACGCCTCCCCTGCCACCGCCGATGATATAGGCCTGGGTGAACGCCTGGAACGCAGAGATCATCTGCATCACCAGGTTGAACAGAATCACCGGCGAGAGCAGGGGCAGGGTGATGGAGAAGAACTGCCGCACCTTGGTCGCGCCGTCCACGCTCGCCGCCTCATAATACTCCTCCGGAATTTGCTTCAGCCCCGCCAGGAAGATAATCATCGACGAGCCGAACTGCCACACTGTCAGCAGAACAAGCGTCCAGAGCGCGTACCTGGGGTTGGTGATCCAGCTGGGTAGGTTGGCAAAGCCGAGGGCTCCCAGGAATCCGTTCACCAGGCCTTCTTTCTCAAACAGCTTTCTCCATAGCACCGCGATGGCCACCGATCCGCCGAGGAGTGTGGGAATGTAGTAAACGGCACGGTAGAAAGGCACCCCTCGCAGTTTCTGGTTCAGCAGCATCGCCACCGCCAGGGCGACGATCAGCTTGAGCGGCACGGACGCGAACACATAGGTAAATGTCACGGACAGCGACTTGAGGTAGTACGGGTCTACACGCATAACCTCGCCCGTGGACGCGGTGAACTCGGACAGCCCGAACAGCGGCCCGAACATTTTCATATAGTTGCCAAGGCCGATCCATTGCGTCGAATCGGGCTTGGTAAAGTCGTAATTGGTGAAGCCGAGCCACAGCGAGTACACCATCGGGTAAACCGTAAGCACCAGGAAACCCAGGAGCCACGGTGCAAGGAAAACATAGGCGGCGGCGTTGCGCCGGAGAAACTTGACGATACCGGACCTCTTTCCCCGAGAAGGGGGTACGGAGTACTTATGATTCTCTGCACCTGATCTGGGCATATCACCACCTGCCGGGGCCGCCCTTGTCAAACGGGAGCCGGCCCTGTGGATTCGCGAATGATGAAGCGGGCCTGTATATCTACTCTCTGGTGAGGTCGGTCGGGGTCCCGGATGCGCGCCAAAAGCATCCTGGCCGCTTCCCGCCCCACTCTTACCATATCCTTGGAGCTGGTCGTCAGGCGCGGCGTCAGGTAACTGGCCAGGGGAATATCGTCATAGCCGACCAGTGACAAATCGGCAGGAACGCGCAGCCCCAGGTCGCTGGCGGCGCGTAGAGCGCCGATGGCCAGCACGTCGTTGATAACGAGCAGAGCTGTGGGCCGCGCCGGGAGCTTGAGGAGCTGCAGGGCAGCCGCGTAACCATCCTCGATGGTTGCGGCGCAGGTCGTGATCAGTGCCGGGTCGACCGGCAGGCCGGCGGTCTGGAGGCAGTCCTGGTAGGGCAGCAGGCGGTCCACGCCTCCCGCGAAATGAACTGGCGGGTAAGTGGTACCCGGATTGTCCCACGGCGACCGCACGCCGTAAACCAGGCCAATCCGCCGGTGCTGCAGCGACAGCAAATGGGCCAGTGCTTCGCGGGTTGCTGCCTCATAGTCCGACGCCACGCAGTCTATGGTTGGGTCCTCGCCGATCATCACGATGGGGAAGCGCCGCTTGAGGAGTTTGGCCAGTACCTTGTGCACTCCATCCGTCTGGTAGAGGGAAGCGCCAATCAGGATCAGGCCGTCCATGCGCCGGCGTGACAGTGCCCTGAAAATGTCCTCCCCATACTCCGGGTTGAGATACGCACTGGAGAGGAGCAGGTGGTAACCTGAAGCGCGAAGCTCCTGCTCGACGCCATCGGCGGCCTGCCAGAAATGGGGATTGTGGACATCCGGGAGGATAAGGCCAACAGTCTGAGTGCTGCCCGAACGTAAGGCCTGGGCACGGGCGTCCGGCTCGTAGCCAAGCTCCTCGATTGCCTCCGCGACCCTTCGGCGGGTTTCCTCGGAGATGGGAACGTGGCTGTTGGCCAGTCCGTTGACTATGTATGAAACGGTCGCCCGCGACACACCGGCCAGGCGCGCCACATCAACTTGGGTGGGTCGTTTCACAGTCTGCCGCCTGCGCTACGTGATCCGAACCTGGTTCGGGAGACACAAAGCCACATACGGACGAAGAGCTGGTTTACACGTATAAGCTTACACGTGTAAGCTGCTATGCACACTATAGCACAGTTTTGCCGGGATGTCAAGAGGGCAAATTCTATCGGGTAGAAGGTCAATAAAGCGGCGTGGTTCACTCAGATGAACCGGGACGCTTTGAAGTGGATCTGGTGCATCATTCGGGGGCCAGGCCGTGTGGGGACTGGACTATGCGCATGCCGTACTACATCAGGGGGTAAATCTGGCGCGCCCGGCAAGCAGCCACGTCGATCAACCTGGCAAAACCATCGGGGTGGAACAACGCGCGCCCGAAGTACCCTTTTTCGCGTGCCTCAGCATAACACTGATTGCCAGCCTCCAGAGCCGCCTCAAAGTCGGCGGTACCGGTCATGGTGGTCTCGAGAAAGTCATATTGCGACAGCCCATGCCAGATGCGCCAACCCACAAACGCGTGTCCCGGCACAATGGCGATCAGCGGGTCCATGCTGGCCAGTTCCAGCAAACTGGCATACAGCACGGTGCCATCGATACAGTTGGCACGGCTGCGGCTTTCATTCAGGCTGGTCACTGGCAAGCGCACGCGCTGCGTGATCTGGCCTTCTTCCTTGCCAAAGTTCAATGCCGAGTTGACGTAGGCCAGCCCGGCGTCGAGCTTGAGCGTCTCGTAGATGGCGCGGACCTGCTCGCGCACGACCTGGCGAGCGCCCTCCTCATCATGAGCTCCCTGATAGCCCACCATATGGCGTCGCGGGTGATGCTCCACAGCACGACGCAGCCAATCCTCGACCTCCGGGACGTGCGGGGTGACAAAGGCACAGAGATGGTCGGTCAGGTCCAGGATCTGTTCGTCAGCGGTACGGATGCCGAGCAGGGCGGTATCGTAGGCATGGAGCTTGACCGGATAGGTCTGGTCGTGCAATAGCCACTCATCGCCGGAGCCGAGCTGGTGTACCGTGACGCGCAGGGTGGCAGGGCGGATTTCCGCAAGGGTCATGCACGGGCCCAGTTGCAGCAAGGGCAACATGGTGACCGTCTTGGCTTCCCCCGGGCCTACGGCGAGGCTCGACACCGCCGCATCACTAAAACCCTCGATGCTGGCGCGGGCGTAGACCTGAGCCGCTTTGCTCCGTCGCGCACGATTGTCTATGGTCAGCTGGATCCAGGGAAATTCCTTCTCGGTCAGGTTGTGGCAGAAAGCAGTCGGGACAATCGGGGTCAGCAAGCTCACCGCCACCTGCGGCGCAGCCCGCAAGGGAGGAGCCTCAGCCTGGGTCACACCGGCATCCTCTGCGAGCTGTCGAACCAGCCGGGCATAGAGGACATTACGTGCCACGGCGATGCCACCCTCATCCCGGATGATGCCCAGCAAATAAAGCCGCTCCTGACGCCCGCTCAGAGGGCTGAAGGGAACCTGATGTTGCAGGATCTGAAAAGCACTGTGGAGCAGCGCCGGATCCTGCAGCTCAGTGCACACATTGCGGATGTGCTCATCGTTATGCAGGATTTCCTCGCGTGCTCTGAGGACGCTGGCCGTATACGGCGCGCCCTTGGCCTGTGCAGCGAACTCGTCGACCTGGGCCGCCAGACGCTGAGTCAAATAGGGATGGCCACGAGTCTCGGCATAGACCGCCTCGGAAAACTCGTGTACCTGCGTAGCCTTGATTGACGTACCAGCCAGGCCATACGCCATCAAACGCCGCACCTCGCCGAGAGACAAATCCGGCAGGTGGACCTTGGTAGCGATATTGCTGAACGGCGAAACCGCAGTCATGGTGAGGTTTAGCAATTCGCTACCACCGGCGAGAAGGAAAAGGAAGCGCCCCAGAGCCTCGCCACCCGGTAGCAGGCGGTTGCTAAAGACCGCGCGCAGCACGTTAGCCATGTAGATGGCGGTCTTGTCCGGAAGAGTGCTGATGGCATCGATAAGTACGGCTACTTTGCCGGCATTCGCCGACAACGCGCTCAGCCATTCCTCAAATTCCGGGCCGCTACTGACCCTGCCCGCCGTGTCCAGGGCGGCAGGCGATCGCAATTGTTTGGCCATCTCGACGGCGATAAACCCCAACAAACCGGCGGGGGTTGCCTCAGGAAGAATGCGCAGGTTGACGAGGACCGAAGGGCAGTGCGGGGGGAGCTCCTTCTGCAGACGATAGAGAAAGCTCGTTTTGCCCGTCTGGCTGGCACCGATCAGGGTTATGTAGGATTGAAGCGGGCCCAGGCAGAGCTCACGTACCTTCTGCAACTCTGCCTGACGGCCGACAAATAGCTTGCTGTCCGCCGGCAGAGGGCCTCTATAGTGAAAATGCGACGACATAGATGGTCGCTCCGTGATACAATTTGTCCCCTGGCCTGTGCCCGCCTCCGCATTCATGCGCCAATATTACACCCATTCCAGACGGTCGACAAACAAAATCCGGCGGCACAGCCCCACCGATCATACTAGCGCTCGTCCACCTCAACCGTCGCCCCCGGCGCCACGCGGGGGCGGTAGACCGCGGACGCGCCGGCCTGGCGCAATGCCTCCTCCAGGGGAGTAGCGTCCGGCCAGGGCCAGAGGGCGATGATCGTTCCGCCATCGCCCGCGCCGGCAAGCTTGGCCCCCAGGGCACCGGCCCGCAATGCGGATGCGATCAAACGTTCGTTTGACTCTCCGGATCCGCCCAGGTCACGCTGGATAGCATGGTTCTCGTTCATCAAACGTCCCAGCAATGACCAGTCGCCCAGCAGCATGGCCTTCTTGCCCGCCCGCGCGATCTCGGTGATCCGCTCGTAGCCCTGGACGACTGCCGTTTCGCCCTCTAACCAGCGTTCGCGAATTGGCTTGTGAACTGCACTGGAGGCATGCTGCACTCCGGTGAAGCCGAGCGCGAAGGGTAGTTCGGGCACGTACGGAGCGAGCGGCTCGATGGTGGCAAAGAGCTCGGCCTCCTCCTGGCGGTAGAACTGCTTCCCGCGAAAGTCCATGTAGTTCAGCCCGCCAAAAGTGCACATGTACGCATCCTGGTAGCCACAGACCACCTTCAGGTAGTGGAGCTCGACGTAGCGGGCCTGCTCGGCCAGGCGGTACCAGCTCCGCCGCTCGTTCTGCCAGGCCAGGAGCGCCTGCAACAGTGCAACCACCAGAGCGGTTGATCCAGCCAGCCCACTGCGCATGGGGATTTCGCTCTCATAGTCAACACAACAGGACAGAGGAGGCAGGCGCAGGTATTCCAGGACAGCCCGTGCCAGATCCAGGCGGTCTCCCTGAGGTCGCAGGTCATCGCGGCTGGCAATCCTGCACCGCTGCTCCCCTGTTCGCAGGATGAGCTTGGATTCGGGCGTCACCGTCACGCGGGCTCGCATGTCCACCGAGCAAGAGAGAACTGAGCCCCCGTACATGTCGGTGGGGTTGCCGATAATTCCGGCACGACCGGGAGCAGAACACATGATCCGGCGGGGTTTAGAGCTCATACGCTTTGGCCTTGATGTATTTGCGCGCGAGATAGCCATACCTCTCGTCGGCCAGAACAAAGTCGATGAACGCGTAAAAGTAACTCTCGAAATTGCCTATGTCATAGCGGCGTTGGCCAGGGGGAAGCAGCCAGGCATAGACGGGCTTGTCCATCTGGATCAGCAGCTTGATCGCATCGGTCACCTGGACCTCCCCGCGAGCATCGGCCGGGGTGCGCGCCAGGGCCTCAAAGATGAAGGGGCTAAAAACGTAGCGCGCCGCCACAGCCAGGGTAGTCGGCGCCGTGCCCAGGGGTGGTTTCTCGACGATATCGGTCATGCGCACCGGCTGGCCAGGGGGTGGTTCGGCGCCAGGGAGGCGCACGATACCGTAGCGGAATGTCTCCGTCTCGGGCACTTTTTCCACGGCGATGATGGCCGCCGCATTCAGATCACGGTGGGCCCGCATCATCGCTCTCATCGGAGCAGAGGGATCGTCCGCCGTAATGATAGAATCTCCCAGAGCCACTACACAGTCTTCCCCGTCGACAAAGTCGGCCCCCATGGCAATCGCATCGCCCAGGCCCCGGGGAGCACTCTGCTGAGTATAGAAGAAGCGCACCTTGCCTTCCAGATATGTCAGATCGGAGAGCATGGTCTCATTGCCGGCGTTCTGCAGGGCGGCAACGAGCTGCGGATCGGAATCCAGATGATCCTCGATCGCCCGCTTGCGGCGCCCGGTGACAACCAGAACCTGGCGCAGCCCCGCTTCCTGCAGCTCTTCCACCACGTATTGAATCACCGGTTTCCGTCCTACCGGCAACATCTCCTTCGGCATGGACTTGGTGGCGGGCAAGAGCCGCGTACCCAGCCCCGCGGCCGGGATGATTGCCTTGGTTATCGTGTCTGCCATGGACAATTGCCTCCTGTATGTGCAAATGCGCAGCAGAGGTTGAAGCGAGCTCGTGCTGAGTCTCAACCGGCATACTATCGCCGGAGAATCCATAATACACCACAATGCCAGGTTCACCAATTCGCGGCAGGAAACACACGGTTGCCAATTCCGCCACTTTACGCTAGAATAGCGAATGTAGCTGGATGGATTGCCGGCAGGCGATATATAACCTTCAAGGAGGAAGTTAAATGAAACTAGCACAGAGGATGTCCCGGCTGGGCACAGAAACCGCGTTCGAGGTGCTCGCCAGGGCCAGAGCTTTGGAGGCGCAGGGCCGCGAGGTGATCCACCTCGAGATTGGCGAGCCCGACTTTGACACCCCTTCTAACATTATTGAGGCGGCGTGCAAGGCGTTGCACAGCGGCTACACTCACTATGTACCGTCCGCAGGTATCCCGGCATTGCGTGAAGCCATCGCGACCGAGATCGCCAAGACCCGGGGAATACCCGTAAACGCCAATCAGGTGGTCGTTACCCCGGGTGCCAAGCCGATCATGTTCTTTGTTATTCTGGCTCTGGCGGATGAGGGCGATGAGGTCATGTACCCCAACCCCGGCTTCCCCATCTACGAGTCCATGATCAATTTCGTGGGAGCCAGGCCGGTGCCCCTGCCGCTGGTGGAAGAGCGCGAGTTCGTTTTTGACGTCGACCTGATGCGCAAGCTGGTCACTCCACGCACGAAACTCATCATCATCAACTCGCCGCACAACCCGTGCGGCAGCATGATGAGCAAGGACGACCTAGCCGCGGTGGCCGAAATTGCCATCAAGAACGATATCATGGTGCTCGCCGACGAGATTTATTGCCGCCTGGTCTACGATGGCAAGTTCGAGAGCATCACCCAGTTCCCGGGGATGCCCGAGCGCACCATTATCCTCGATGGGTTCTCCAAGACCTACGCTATGACCGGCTGGCGAATGGGTTATGGCGTCATGTCAGAGGCTCTGGCGCCGCACATCTCCCGGCTGATGACCAATTCGAACTCGTGCACATCCGCTTTCTCGCAGGTGGCCTGTGTCGAGGCGCTTGAGGGTCCCCAGGATGAACCCTACAAGATGGTGGCCGCTTTCAGGGAGCGCCGTGACTATATCGTGCAAGCGCTGAACGAGATCCCGGGGGTGCGCTGCTTGCTGCCCAAGGGCGCCTTCTACGTCTTCCCCAATTTCAAAGAGCCGATCAAGCGCGGCAAGTTCGCCAACACCAAGGCATTCGCGGATGCGCTGTTGCAGGAAGCGGGCGTGGCAGCCCTGTCGGGCACCTCCTTTGGTGCGTACGGCGAGGGTTACCTGCGCTTCTCCTATGCCAACTCGATCCCGAACCTGAAAAAGGCCGTCGAGCGCATCGGCGACTTTGTGGCCAGGCACAAGTAATCACCGGGCAGGTGAGTATTGAAAAAGCCCCCTCCCAATGTGGAGGGGGCTTTTGTGTGCAGCTATCCCGCAGAACTGGGGAGTGCCCTACACTCTATCGTGCCAGAGCCCTGATGGCCAGAGGCAGGTAGAGCTGAAGCGGCATTACCTGGGTTTCAGCCGAAGCCTGGCTCTGTCGCCCAAAGGTATCGCTGACCCGCAGCGTGTTAAGCACAGAGCCGGTCTCGGCCGCAGCAGCTCTGACCCGCACCTGGAAGCGTACCTCGACCGAGCCTCCCTGCGGCACAGACCCAGCCCAGCGCACGGTCCGGCTGGAAGCCTCGTAGACGGCCTCACCGGTCAGTGTGCCCGCTATCAAGTCGAGTTCTGGCGGCAACACGTCCTCCATGGTCACGCTCGCGCCCGGATCAGCGCCGCCCAGCATGTCGTTCATCACGACCAGGCTGTACTGCAGGTTCTCCCCGGGTCTGGCCCGCTGCTTGTCAACGAACTTGGCCACCATCAGCGTGGCGTCCACGGTAGGGCTGGGAGCAACCGTGGGCGTCAGCGTCTGGGTCGCCGTCGCGGTAGGCACAAGAGTCGGCGTCGACGTGGGGGTGTGGGTCAGAGTAGGCGTCAGCGTAGGCGTATTCGTTGGTGTGCGTGTTGGCGTAGAGGTCGGCGTGTTGGTCGGTGTCGGCGTAGGCGTGGGCGCACGCCATTCCACAAAGAGCATAGGTCGCTGGTCCTCCGCGCAACGCGAGGAGCAAAAGGCCGATCTTCCACTCTGCGGATCCATGTCGCCGAGCAGGATCAGACCATGGTTCCCTTCGGTCACCCAGCGCTGCACAATGCTCGTGACGGGCACTTGCACCCAGGAGTTCTGGCCGGTCACTTCGGCAACCTCGAGCGGGTCGTGGCTCTGGCAGCGATCGGAAGCCCCTCTACAACCAGCCACTTCCCAGGCAGTGGTGGCCGTGGCCTGGTACCACGTGGCCTGGTTGGGCTGCCATTCCCTGTGCACGCAGTAGGCGGCCAGGCTGAACGGCAAGCGAAAATCCTTCGGCTCCTGCTCGGCCGGGACATACAGTTTCAGGTAGGCGGCGACGATGGTGGATTCAGGCTGGATGGCGGAGACATCGAACCAGAGCAAGGGCACCTTCCAGTTGTCCGCGCGAAGGTAGAGCCAGCCCTGATGGGTATGCGTGGACGTCGGGGAATCATAGTTCAAGTATGTGTCAGCACGGACCGGGAATTCGCGCTGAAGCTGGTCCGTGGCGACTACGGTTTCCGATCCTGATGGACTCGAAAGCAGCAACAAGGTCAAGATCAACGACAGCATTACAATGCAGGCAAAGACTCGCAGCAACGGTTTGCGCATGATTCACCCCTCTGTACTGAAGACGGAAAAGTAGGCGCTAGGTTCTTTCGTACTTTTCTTTCTTCAGGACGCCGATGTAGGGCAAGCTGCGATAGATTTCGCCAAAATCGAGGCCATAGCCGATGACGAACTTGTTGGGGATCTCAAAGCCCACATAGTCAAGCGGAACCTCAATCTCCCGCCGCGAGGGCTTGCTGAGGAGAGTACAGATGCGCACACTTTTGGGGTTGCGAGTCCTGAGGTTCTGTGTGATGTACTTGAGCGTACGCCCGGTGTCGATGATGTCCTCGACGATGAGCACGCTGCGTCCGGAGATATTGGTGTCCAGATCTTTGAGAATGCGCACTACCCCGCTGGATTCGGTGCTTGCACCGTAGCTGGAGATAGCCATAAAGTCAATGGCATGGGGGATGGTGATCTGGCGCATCAGGTCGGCGAGGAAGGAAACCGCTCCCTTGAGCACGCAGACAAGCAGAAGGTCCTCCCCTTCATAGTCCGCGGAAATCTGCTGGCCCAGCGCGTGAATCCTGGCGCTGAGCTCCTCGGCGCTGATCAGGACTTCAGCTACATCGTCATCCATGGTGGGCATACGGTCTCTCTCCTCCACGAGTATGGGGCACGTTGTACCTGGCTGCTCTCGCCGCTCGCAGCGGGTCTGTAACCTGCGTCTCTACCCGGACGAATATGGGGTATAGTATACCTCATAGTACGCGGCAGACAAACCCCTTCAGATACTCCCCCTCGGGGAAACTGAGCAGAATGGGGTGATCGGCAGCCTGCGCCAGGCGCTCGAGCACCTGCGCATCGCGCTGCGCATCCACGCTGGCGCCAAACAGCACCTTCTGGAAGAGATCGGAGGTCACCAGACCGGAACAGGACATGGTGAAGAGGATGCCATCCGGCTTGAGGAGCTGCATGGCCACCCAGTTGATGTCCTTGTACCCGCGGCAGGCAGCCTGCACCTGCGACTGGGCATAGGCGAACTTGGGTGGGTCGAGGATGATGAGATCGAATTTGCGTCCTTCCGCGCGGTACTGGCGCAGCACGGCAAACACGTCGCCAACGACGTATTCGTCATCCCCCTCCGGCAGGCCATTGAGCGCCAGATTGCGGCGAGCCAGGGCCAGCGCCTCGGCGGAGGTATCCACGCTCACCACGCGCCCGGCACCGGCGCGGCGGGCATAGACCGCAAAGCTTCCGGTATAGGCAAAGGCGTTCAGCACGGTACGTCCGCCGGCATAGCGCGCCAGGCGTGCGCGGTTCTCGCGCTGGTCCAGGTAAAAGCCGGTCTTCTGACCGTGCTGGATGTCCACCCAGAAACCATGACCGTTCTCGTGCATTTCCAGGTGTGAGGGTGGCTCTGAACCCCACAGCAGGCCAGTCTGCGGCGCAAGACCTTCCTTCTCTCGCACGTCCACATCGCTCCGCTCATAGATACCGTCGGGTTGCAGCAGCTCGACCAGCGTCTGGACAAGCTCCGCCTTGCGCCGGTCGATGCCCAGGGTCAGGGCCTGGACCACCAGATAACGCCCGTACTGGTCCACCACCAGCCCGGGCAGGAGGTCGGATTCGGCGTGGACCAGCCGGCAGGAGTCGCTATCTCCTGGCCGAAGCAGATCCTGACGGCGCGCAATGGCCTGCTGCAGACGGCGCCGCCAGAAAGCGGCATCCATCGCCTCCTCTTCGATCCAGCTCAGGCAGCGCACCACAATCTGCGAGCGGCGGTTGAGATAACCCCGCGCCAGAAACTTGCCCTGGTGATCCAGCACATCCACCACATCGCCGTCGGCCGGATCGCCCTGGAACCGCGCCACAGCCCCGGAGAAGATCCAGGGATGGTGATTGCGCACAGGTTTCTCTTTGCCAGGTTTGAGAATGACACTGCCCAACTCTATCCTCCCACCAACAAAGGCTGCGATACAGACCCCTGATCGTCACCTGCCGCGCTCTCACCTTGAGAAGGGCCGGCGGAAGCACCGGGCGTGAAGGACAGCACCAGCACCTGTATTGTCTCCTCAGTCACTCGGGCACGCTCGTCAATGCGCCAGCCAGCGAGCCACAACACCTGCTGCGGCGAGACAAGCAGAGGGATCGTGTCTCGCCATGCGCGCGGAATCTTGGCATTGATCATAAAGTTGTTCACCGTCGTGGGTTTGTCCAGACCTTGCGGCCAGAAGCGGTCGCCCGAGCGGCGGGGCCGCAGGACAAGCTCGCTGCCGCTGACGGCGTAATCCAGATAAGCCTGCCACCGCCCGCCATGCCGCAGGGCCGTGGAATCCAGCCTGTGCCGGTCAACCACCTGAGCGCTGATGGACCATGGCGAGCCCGGCAGGGGCGTCTGACCCGGGAGCTGAAGCGGCACTGTGGTATGCACCTGCGGCATGTCGGGCAACGGCGTGGCGCGGCCTTTGCTGCCAACAGTAAATTGCCCGTACTCAAGCGTAGCCTGTAGCTGCCGGGGCAGGGTAACGGCCATGCCCGTGGTGCCCGTCCGCAGCACCTGCACGGCATTCTCGATGTGCACCCAGTTGATGTTGCGCAGGGAGTCCCGCAAGCGATGGATGGCTTCGCGCAAGATCGAGCGCTGCAGGCTGAGGGGTAGGGCCCGCCACCCGGCCAGGTCAAAGGTGATCGCTTCCGGCCCCTCCTGCAGCGTTACCTCAACCCATGCCCGGGCAGCCTGTTCGCGCAAGAAGGCGTACTCCGCAGCCAGGATGTTGGCCGAGCGGAGGAGTACCTGGCGAATACCCGGATTAAAGGTCTCCAGGAAAGGCAGCAGTTCGTGCCGCAGCCGGTTGCGGTAGTAGGTGGTATCCAGATTGGAGCGGTCGAAACGGGGCTGCAGATGGTGCTCAGCACAGTACGCTTCAATCTCCTCCCGGGGTACCTCCAGCAAGGGCCGGATCAACAACAACTCGCCTGCCTTACCACCCGGCTCCAGCTCCTCATCCCCCAGGCGCAGCTCTCCGAGCCGCGAAACGGGCTGCATGCCGCGTAGCCCGGCCAATCCGGAGCCGCGCAGCCAGTGCATGCAGATGGTTTCCACCTGGTCATCAGCGTTGTGAGCGACGGCGACCTTATGCGCTCCGACCGCCCGGGCAACGCGACCGAGGAAGGCATAGCGCACCTGGCGAGCCGTCTCCTCAACGGCCTGCTTTCTCTGGCTGGCCAGCGACGGCACGTCCCGAGATTCGACGGTTGCCGGCAAGCCCCACTCCGCCGCAATGCGAGTGACAAAAGCCGCATCGGCTTCGGCCTCGGCGCCGCGCAACTGGTGGTTCAGGTGCGCCACATGCAAATGAAGGGAATACTCGTCCCGCAGGCACAGTAACAGGTGCAGCAGGCAAAGCGAATCGGGCCCGCCGGAGACGCCGATCACGACGGTATCTCCAGAGGACAGCAGTCGGTTCCTTTCGATTGTGCCTCTTACAGAATTCAGGAGTTCCATTGTACTCGTGACCCGTGGCGAGTGAAACGTGAAAGCGGCAATGCGTCCAGGATGTCGAAGCGAGGTGGCTAGGTTTGCTCGTCTATCCAGCGCAAGTAGTCTTCCGAACCGGCCACGACCGGCAAGGCGATGATTTCGGGCACCTCATTGCTGTGTAGCTGCTTGACGCGCCGCGCCAGATCCTCCATTCTAATGGCCCGTGTCTTGGCGAGCAGCAGCACCTCCTGGTCGGACTGAACCTGTCCCTGCCAGCGGTACACCGAGTGGACGGGCGACACGACGTTCACGCAGGCGGCCAACCTCTCCTCCACCAGGGCGCGTGCGATTTTTTCCGCCTCTTCCACCGAGCCCGTGGTAATCAGGACGACCACGTGTCGGGCCATAGACGGTCCCTCCTGGAGCTATTTTAGGGCAGAGCAGGAAAAGTGGGAAATGCAGACTAGAGATGAGAAAGAACTCGGCGTCCTCTGCGATCCCTGCGGTAAGACACTGATCACAGGGCGCATGCATCGGCCTGGCGACGGAATTGCGCCATGTCGACGATGGTGCCGCTGACGCGCGCTTCTTCGGCGGCAAAGGCCATCAGGTGACTCTCCAGGGAGTCGCGGGCGGGGGTCAATGCCCGGGCATGGTCACGCACGGCGCAGACAAAGCCGGCCATCAGTTGGGCATCGGCACCGCCATGCCCGGTGGCACCAATGGCGCCCACCGCGGGGCGGATCACCTCGACCTTGCCCGTGAGGTGATCGTGGATCTGGATCTCCTGCGCGGTGGGATAGTAGGAGCCAAAGAGCGTGGCGCGGGTGCCGTCATAGCGCATGGTGCGGCCCTCCTGGTGCGAGTGGCCGTGCATCACCAGTACCACCGAAGTGCCATCCTCCATCTCCATGTTGACGATCTGGTGGTCGACCACATCGTTGTCACAGCGGTAGACGCAGCGGCCATAGGGGCCGGTCTCCAGGGCTTTGCGGCGAGCCGCGGGGCTCGTGTCCTCGGAGATGATAGAGACGGGCCAGCCGCGGTAATCCCGCGCGGCAGCCAGAGGCGGTATCACACGCTCGGCGGCACTGGCCAGCGCCGGGTGATCAAGAATCAGACGGGAGGCCAGGCGCTCCAATAGCACCGGGGATTCGCGGGCTACGTGCAACAGGGGCACGATGTCCAGGTAGAGGCGGGGCGCATACCAGGGGCAGCAATCAGCGGCCGGACAGCCATCGGTGCAGCGCTCCGGTGCTCCGGGTGGGGCATTCTCCGGC
>JAEAME010001784.1_pt1 | contig 13881 bp, 18 predicted proteins | sample 8958731 | NCBI WGS metagenome assembly JAEAME01 (sample SAMN16933194, study PRJNA681113) | bioreactor sludge metagenome | isolation source: anerobic bioreactor sludge (Control) | place: India:Bengaluru | collected 2018-10-24 | reverse complement strand
CATATTGTATTTCGTTGCATAAACGGCATTATGCGAATATTCGCATAATGCCGACCTGTGCATATCAGGTGGACTACTTCACCATCAGCAAAACCGGAGAGCTTGCCTTTGACGACAGCGCGGATAGCGCCGAGATTGAGCGGCTCATCGAAGCACTTTGCGAGAAGGGCTTCGAAGCCGAATTCACGACCGAGGAAACCGGGCTCACAATTTCTATGCCGAAGGACGGCTTCACCGACGCCGCCATAGAGAATCTGCGGCGACTGGTTGAAAGCAAAAGCTCCCTCATAAAGAAAGCCCTCGGAGCGGATTCGCTTTCCATTACTGTGGAGGACGACAAGATTTCCTTCCCGTGGTTTGAACATTACCCTACGCCGGAAGAAATCAGTGCCTACGCTAAGTTTATCGGCCGCCTCTGTTTGATGGCCAAAACACTCAAGCGTGTCACTGCACAGGATAAAGATGTCGACAATGACAAGTACGCCTTCCGCTGCTTTCTCCTTCGGCTGGGCTTTATTGGCGACGAGTACAAAGCCGAGCGAAAGCTTCTGCTCCACAGCCTTACCGGCAGCGCAGCTTTCAAGAGCGGTCAGAAGAAAGGCTTCTCGCAGGAGGACCTCGACCGCGCCAAAGCCGACCCCGACACCCGCGCTGAAATCAATGCCATTCTGAGTGGAGAGGAGGAAACGCCATGCGAATGATAACTAAGGAGGCCCTCCTCGACCTTCGCCGACGCTATCCTTCCGGTACCCGCATTGAGCTTTTACAGATGGACGATGTACAGGCTCCTCCGGTTGGAACACTGGGTACCGTATATGGCGTCGACGATACCGGCTCCCTCATGGTCAATTGGGATAACGGTAGCGGGCTGAACGTAATCTACGGTATCGACCACGTCAGGAAGATAGCCGACCATGACTGAGAAAATCAAGCAACAGATACTCGCCGTTCGCGACACCGGACTCACAAATATGTTTGATACCTACGCGGTGCAGCGCATCGCAAATGACATGGGGTATTTCGAACTGGTCATCTTTATTGAGGAACACCGCCGCGAGTATGCACACTTTATCCTTACGGGAGAGGCATAAGATACACACAAATTCTCCGATATATTTGTGTACTATATATCGCCTGAAGCACTTGCTATTACAGGGTTTTAGAGTGATATATGTACATACAAAAACGAAGGAGGAATACCCCATGACAGAAAAACAGTTAAAGCAAGCCAAGAGCCAGTTACCGCAGGGCGAGAAATTCGACAGGTGCTACAGCGCCTTCGAGGGTGGGATCAGGCTAATTTCCAAGAAGGCCGACGGCACCGAGACGCGCTACAAGGTCCGCTTCGACGCCGACGACAACGCCATCATCGAGAAGTTTTAAGTAGGACGCGACCATGTGGAAAGAAGGCAGCCTGAGAATTCACGACAGCGTTTTTCACTACTGGATGAAGGTTTACGAGACCGGCTCCGAATGGGGCATCGATGGCGGCAGGGTCAGCAAGCTGATGCTTAAGCGTAACGGCGAGGTTGTCGCCAACTATGACAGAGGCTGGGCTGTGGAACCCACCGATCCGGACACGCAGCTCGCGGTTGAGCTTCTGCTGCACAGCGAAAACTACTGAGCGAAAGCTAACTGAATAGCCCAGGGACATGAGCCGGAGGGCTCTGTTCCTCGTAGTACAGCCATGAGGGGCTGTATTTTTATTCCCTTGCAGAAGAGGTGACCACATATCCGAAAGCTGAAGAAATATACACCGACCCGCTTCAAGGCAAAAGACTCCACCTACAGCAAAGAGCTGGCGGACTATGCAGTCGGCTTCATCGAATGCCTTTCTCACACGAAAGGCACCTGGGCTGGAAAGCCCTTTGAACTGATCGACTGGCAGGAGCAGATTATTCGAGACCTTTTCGGGACACTTAAGCCGAACGGATACCGACAGTTCAACACCGCCTATATTGAGATACCCAAGAAGATGGGTAAATCAGAGCTTGCTGCCGCTGTGGCACTCCTACTCACTTGTGGCGACGGTGAGGAACGCGCGGAGGTCTATGGCTGTGCCGCCGACCGCAATCAGGCGTCCATTGTGTTCAACGTGGCAGCGGATATGGTTCGGATGTGTCCGGCGCTGGCCAAACGGTGCAAGATACTCGAATCCCAAAAGCGGCTTATCTACCAGCCGACCGGGAGCATCTATCAGGTGCTCTCAGCCGATGTCGCCAACAAGCACGGTTTCAACACACACGGCGTCGTTTTCGACGAGCTGCACACGCAGCCGAACCGGAGGCTGTTTGATGTCATGACGAAGGGTTCCGGCGACGCCAGAATGCAACCGCTATATTTCCTTATTACCACGGCTGGTGACAATCAGAACAGCATCTGCTGGGAGGTACATCAGAAAGCAGTGGACATTCTGGACGGCCGCAAGACCGACCCGACCTTCTATCCGGTCATCTACGGCGCAGCACCTGAGGATGATTGGGCAGACCCAAAGGTATGGAAGAAAGCGAATCCCTCTCTTGGTATTACGGTTAGCATAGATAAAGTCAAAGCGGCTTTTGAATCAGCAAGGCAGAATCCCGCCGAGGAAAACAGCTTTCGACAGCTCCGTTTGAACCAGTGGGTCAAACAGGCTGTACGCTGGATGCCTATGGACAAGTGGGATGCCTGTGCTTTTGCGGTTGACCCGGAAACCTTACGCGGCCGGGTTTGCTACGGAGGTCTCGACCTTTCCTCTTCCACCGATATTACTGCTTTTGTGCTGGTTTTCCCGCCGATTGACGAGGAGGATAAGTATGTCGTGCTTCCGTTCTTCTGGATACCGGAGGACAACATCGATTTGCGTGTGCGCAGAGACCATGTGAATTATGATGTGTGGAAAAAACAAGGCCATTTGCAAACCACCGAAGGTAATGTCGTCCATTACGGCTACATTGAGAAGTTCATTGAGCAACTTGGCGAGAAATACAACATCCGCGAGATCGCCTTTGACCGCTGGGGTGCTGTGCAGATGGTACAGAACCTTGAGAGCATGGGTTTCACAGTTGTTCCGTTCGGCCAAGGTTTTAAGGATATGTCTCCACCAACTAAAGAACTGATGAAACTGACTTTGGAGAAGAAAATTGCCCATGGCGGTCACCCGGTTCTGCGCTGGATGATGGATAACATTTATATCCGCACCGACCCAGCAGGCAACATCAAAGCGGACAAAGAGAAATCCACCGAGAAAATTGACGGCGCGGTCGCCACCATTATGGCGCTCGACCGGGCAATACGGTGCGGCAATGTTACGAGCGAAAGCGTGTATGACACACGTGGACTGCTCGTTTTTTGATTGGAGGTAAATGCCTATGAACATCTTCCAGGGAATATTCAAAGCCCGTGACAAGCCTAAAGACACCCTTGGCGGCAGCCGATACAATTTCTTTTTCGGCAGTACGAGCTCGGGGAAGCCGGTTAACGAACATACTGCCATGCAGATGACGGCGGTCTATTCCTGCGTGAGGATATTGTCCGAAACGCTGGCGGTGCTGCCGCTCCACGTATATAAGTACAATGACAGCGGCGGTAAAGAGAAATATCTGGAGCACCCGTTATATAAACTGCTCCACGACGAGCCGAACCCGGAGATGACTTCATTCGCGTTCCGAGAAACGCTGATGAGTCATCTTTTATTATGGGGCAATGCCTATGCGCAGATTATACGCAACGCCAAGGGCGAGGTTATTGCTCTCTATCCGCTGATGCCGAACAAAATGACAGTCGACCGCGATTCAAACGGCCGGCTTTTCTATTTATATCAGCGAAGCTCGGAGGACGTACCCTCACTCGGCAAGGATAGCCAGGCCTACCTTACTCCGACCGATGTCCTGCACATTCCAGGCTTGGGCTTTGACGGGCTTGTTGGCTACTCTCCCATTGCTATGGCAAAGAACGCAGTAGGTTTGGCTATCGCCACAGAGGAATACGGAGCAAAGTTTTTCGCAAACGGAGCCGCACCGGGCGGTGTGCTTGAACATCCCGGAACCATCAAAGACCCGCAGAAGGTCAAGGAATCATGGAATGCCGCATACCAAGGCTCAGCCAACTCTCACAGGGTGGCCGTGCTCGAGGAAGGCATGAAGTATCAGCCCATCGGGATTTCACCGGAACAGGCGCAGTTCCTGGAAACACGGAAATTTCAAATCAATGAAATCGCCCGGATTTTCAGGGTACCACCGCATATGCTTGCCGACCTTGAGAAATCGTCCTTCAGCAACATTGAGCAGCAGTCGCTTGAGTTTGTGAAATACACGCTCGACCCGTGGGTGGTGCGCTGGGAGCAGTCCATGTGCCGTGCTCTGCTTTCCGACAGCGAAAAGCCGACGGTGTTTATCAAGTTCAACGTGGACGGACTTTTACGCGGCGATTACACAAGTCGTATGAACGGTTACGCAACGGCAAGGCAGAACGGATGGATGAGTGCAAACGACATCCGGGAGCTTGAAAACCTCGACCGCATCCCTGCGGAACTGGGCGGCGATCTCTACCTCATCAACGGTGCGATGACCAAATTACAGGACGCTGGTGCGTTCGCAAATACAACAGGAACGGAGGAAACAACCGAATGAAGAAATTCTGGAACTGGGCGAGGGATGAAGATTCCGGTGCCCGAACGATCTATCTTGACGGCACAATTGCCGAGGAAAGCTGGTTTGACGACGATGTCACCCCGAAAGCATTCAAAGCTGATTTGACTGCCGGAGAGGGTGACATTGTTATTTGGATCAACTCTCCCGGTGGCGACTGTATCGCGGCGAGTCAGATTTATGCCATGCTCATGGATTACAAAGGCAAGGTTACCGTAAAAATCGATGGTATTGCAGCTTCGGCGGCGAGCGTTATCGCTATGGCGGGAACCGAGGTGTTGATGGCTCCCACGGCGCTCATGATGGTGCATAACCCGCTGACCATCGCAATCGGTGACAGCGAGGAAATGCAGAAAGCTATCTCTATGCTGGACGAGGTCAAGGAAAGTATCATCAACGCTTATGAAATCAAGACCGGACAGTCCCGTGCAAAGCTCTCCCACCTCATGGACGCTGAAACTTGGATCAACGCCAACAAAGCGATTGAGCTGGGTTTTGCAGACGGCATTCTCGAGGATGAGAAAAAGCGGATTCAACCGGACGATGTCACTTATGCTTTCAGCCGCAGAGCGGTAACGAACTCGCTGCTTAACAAGGTCAAACCCAAGATACCCAAACAGAACAAAGGCACACCCGTTGAGTCGCTTGAAAAGCGGCTCTCTTTAATTTCTCACTAAATTTTATGGAGGTAACATCAATGAACAAAATTCTTGAACTGCGCGAAAAGCGCGCCAAGGCATGGGAAGCTACAAAGGCTTTCCTCGATACCAAGCGCGGTACCGACGGTTTGGTTTCCGCCGAAGACACCGCAACCTACGAGAAAATGGAAGCCGACGTGGTCGCTCTCGGAAAGGAAATCGACCGCCTGGAAAAGCAGGAAGCCCTTGACCGCGAACTTTCAAAGCCTCTAAACACACCCCTCACAGGCAAGCCTGCTGTTCCCGGCATGGAAACCAGGACCGGCAGAGCCTCCGACGAGTATAGGAAAGCGTTCTGGAACGCAATGCGCACACGTGCCGGCGAAGGTCTTGACCCTATCGTGAAAAACGCTCTGCAAATCGGCACCGATACTGAAGGCGGATACCTTGTCCCGGACGAGTTTGAACGTACCCTTGTGGAAGCTCTTGATGAGGAGAACCTCTTCCGCAGACTGGCTAACGTCATCACCACTTCTTCCGGGGATCGTAAAATTCCGGTTGTTGCTTCCAAGGGCACTGCTTCCTGGATTGATGAGGAAGGCGCAATCCCCGAAAGCGATGACAGCTTCGGTCAGGTTTCCATCGGTGCGTACAAGCTGGGAACGATGATCAAGGTTTCCGAGGAGTTGCTGAACGACAGCGTATTCAACCTCGAAACCTACATCTCGAAAGAGTTCGCAAGGCGTATCGGCAATAAGGAAGAGGAAGCCTTTTTCACAGGCGACGGCTCCGGCAAACCGACCGGCCTGCTTGCCGCTTCCGGCGGTGCGCAGATCGGCGTAACCACAGCGGGCGCTACCGCTATCACCATCGACGAGGTGCTCGACCTGTTCTATTCGCTGAAAGCACCTTATAGAAACAGAGCTGTGTTCGTAATGAACGACTCTACCGTAAAGGCGATCCGCAAGCTGAAGGACGGCAACGGCCAGTACCTCTGGCAGCCCTCACTGCAGGCTGGCACTCCCGACACCATTTTAAATCGCCCGCTGTATACCTCGGCATATGTACCCGCTATTGCCGCGACCGCCAAGACCATCGTGTTCGGCGACTTCGGCTATTACTGGGTAGCCGACCGCCAGGGACGCGTGTTCAAGAGACTCAACGAGCTCTATGCAGCCACAGGCCAGGTTGGCTTTGTTGCCACCCAGCGTGTTGACGGCAAGCTCATTCTGCCCGAAGCCATCAAGGTGCTTCAGCAGAAGGCGTAACGGAGGTGCGGTATGAGCTACAACACTAAAAACTACACCGAACAAGGCGGCGAGAAAACCGTCATCGGCGGAACACTTGAAATCAAGGAGGGAGCCTCGGTGACGGGGCTTACCTCCACCGCCGCACCCGCTTCTGCAACGGCTCTCGGTGGTGTGAAAGCCGCCGCAAAGGAGGAAACCGACACTGTACCCGTCAAAATCGGTGAAGACGCAATCCTCTATGTACCAACATATCCGATCGTGCCGGAGATACCTGTGGCTGCAAATCAGGCGGACAGTACCGCTACTGACGCCACTGCTCTGGTCACTGATTTTAATGCCCTTCTTGCCAAGCTGAAAGCGGCGGGTCTGATGGTCCCAGACGAAGAATGACCGAAGGGAGGCGGATGGCATGACGGCAAATAACCTTCTCCCCAAAGTCAAAGCACACCTCATTTTGTCACACGACGAGGACGACAGTCTGCTGCTCGGCTATATTGCCGCCTCTGTCTCCTATGCCGAAAGCTACCAGCATGTTTCCAATGGCTATTATGAGGAAACTCCCATGCTGCCCACTACAGAACAAGCCGTAATTATGCTGTCGTCCTACTTTTACGAAAGCCGGGACGGCAGCACGGCCGGCTTTTTTGCGGATAGCGTGCAGGCCGGCCAACAGGTGTGGGATACGGTCAATCTGCTTCTTCGGCTTGACCGGGATTGGAAGGTGTGACAATGAGCTACGGTAAAATGAATACCTTCATTGACATCATCTCCACCGCCCCGGTAAAGGATGCAGACGGATTTGTTACAAGCGGCGACCATATTGTTGCTTCCATCCGCGCATACAAAGAAGACCGCCACGGAAACGAGCGGTGGGCAAATATGGCGGCGTTCAGCGAAGCGACAGCCCTCTTCCGTTTTCGGAAGATTCCCAGCGTAGTGATAACAACCTCTCTGTTTATCGTCTGCGGCGACGAGCATTACCGCATTGTCAGCGTCGAGGATGTTCGCGGGCGTGGAATGTACATTGAGGTGCTCGCGGAAAAACAGGAAGGAGCGGTGAGGTAATGGCAAAAGCTGAAATTAAGATGCCCGAGGATTTTATGCTTAAGGTTTCGCAGCTCGCCGAGAAAACAGATACGATTATCCCCAAGGTGCTGGAGGCGGGCGGAAATGTCGTTCTCGATAAAGTGAAAGGCAATCTATCTGCTGTAGTCGGCAGTGGCACAAAGGAAAAAAGCCGCTCTACAGGCGAACTGGAACGTTCTCTCGGACTTTCTCCAGCCATGCAGAATCGGGACGGAAACTGGGATGTGAAGGTCGGATTTACTGAACCGAGGAGCGACGGCGGCTCCAACGCTAAAATCGCCAATATTCTCGAATACGGCAAATCCGGTCAGCCGCCCAAGCCTTTTTTGAAACCGGCAAGGTCGCAGAGCAAAAACGCCTGCATTGAAACCATGAAGGCAAAGCTTCAGGAGGAGGTCGACGGAATATGAGCATTTTAACAGAATTGAACACGTTGCTTTCGCCTGTTCTCCCTGTGGAGACAGGCGTTTTTTCCGGCGTTCCTCCCGACGAATACCTTGTATTCACACCGATGACAGACGAATTTGCCCTGTTTGGGGATAACACCCCGTTATTCGATATATCCGAAGTGCGGATTTCGCTGTTTTCCAAAGGCAACTATCTCCAGCGGAAAAAGCAGATAACAGCGCTGCTTCTGGTAGCTGAATTTACGATTACCGACCGCCGGTATATCGGTCATGAGGACGATACCGGCTACCACCATTACGCCATTGATGTGGCAAAACATTGTGAATTGAAGGAGGATTAAATATGGCGACAATCGGTCTCGACAAACTATACTATTCAAAAATCACCGAGGATTCCAACGGTGAAGAAACCTCCTCCACGCCTCTCGTGCTCGCCAAAGCCATCACCGCCGAACTCTCGGTGGAACTGGTGGAAGCTATACTGTACGCCGACGACGGCGCAGCTGAGGTAGTGAAAGACTTCAACAGCGGTACGCTCACCCTCGGCGTAGACGACATTGGCCCTACGGCAGCGGCGGATCTGACCGGTGCATCCACAGACGACAACGGCGTGCTTATCTCAGCCAGCGAAAATGTGGGGACACCTGTTGCGGTAGGATTCCGTGCGCAGAAGGCTAACGGCACATACCGCTATTTCTGGCTTTACCGTGTGAAATTCGGCCTGCCTGCAACTAATCTGCAAACCAAGGCTGACTCCATCACTTTCTCTACGCCTACTATCGAAGGAACGGTCATGCGCCGGAACAAACTGGACACCTTTGGCAAACACCCATGGAAAGCCGAGGTCACCGAAGGCGACGCCGGAGTCGCTTCCGCCACAATCACCGGCTGGTTTACCGAGGTTTACGAACCGGTCTACACACCGGCACCATAAGGAGGACGCAGAATGGATAATGTCATTTTTACAGATTCGGCCGAAAGAAGCGCTGCTATCAATATTGGCGGCAAGGAGTATGAACTGGTATTGACCACCCGTGCGACCAAGGCGATAGCAGGACGATACGGCGGGCTTGAAAATCTCGGTGAAAAGCTGATGAAGTCCGAAAATTTTGAGATGGCGCTGGATGAGATTGTGTGGCTATTAACCCTTCTTGCCAACCAGTCTATCCTGATTCACAACCTTAAAAACAAGGACGACCTGCAGGAACTTCTGACAGAGGATGAGGTTGAGCTTCTCACCTCGCCCCTCGATCTGGCGGCATACAAAAACGCCATCACGGAAGCCATGTTCCGGGGCACCAAGCGTAACGTGGAAAGCGAAGAGGAAAATCTCTCAAAAAACGCGGAAGTCGGGTAACAGACGCAGAGGTCTTTACCCGGCTTTATTATTACGGAACAGTGCAGATGGGTATGGGCGCGGAGGATTTCTGGTTCATGCCCATCGGCCTGTTTCTGGACCTATGGGCATGCCATAAGCAGTTTATCGGTATTGAGAAGCCGAAGAAAACCCGGACGATTGACGATATCATTCCGCCCGGCATTTAGGGAGGTGAGCATGTATGGCAGACAATTTTGGCTTAAAAATCGGCGTTGAAGGCGAACGTGAGTTCAAAAAAGCGCTCTCGGATATCAACCAGAGCTTCAAGGTTCTCGGTTCGGAAATGCAGCTGGTTACCAGCCAGTTTGATAAAAACGACAAGTCTGTGCAGGCGCTCACCTCCCGGAATGAGGTTCTGAACAAGGACATCGACACCCAGAAAGAAAAAATCTCTACGCTGAAAGCCGCGCTGGATAATGCCGCGTCCTCCTTCGGAGAAAACGACAAGCGCACGCAGAACTGGCAGATTCAGCTTAATAAGGCGCAGGCTGAGCTCAACGGCATGGAGGGCGAACTCGCGGATAACGAGAAGTCTCTCCAAGATGTTAATCGCGGATATAACGACGCCGGACAGAAAGTGGACGAATTCGGCAACTTGGTCGAAGAGTCAACCGCCGATGTGGAGAAATCCTCTGGTAAACTTGAAAAACTCGGCTCGGTACTCAAAGGCATCGGCGTTGCGATGGGAGCAGCGTTTGCGGCTGTAGGCACAGCTGCGGTCGGAGCGGCCAAGGCCCTTACGGATATGACCGTTGGCGCATCGCAGTACGCGGACGATATCATCACCATGTCTACCGTCACCGGTATGAGCACCGAATCGCTCCAGGCGTATCAGTATGCTGCCGAATTGGTCGACACCTCGATGGAAACCTTGACGGGCAGCATGGCCCGGAATATACGCTCAATGACCTCCGCCCAGGCTGGTACAGGCAGCACTGCGGCAGCGTATAAGGCGCTGGGTATCTCCGTCACCGACGCCAGCGGCAACCTCCGCGATTCGGAGACAGTGTATTGGGAAGCCATTGATGCATTGGGGAACGTGTCCAACGAAACCGAGCGGGACGCCCTTGCCATGCAGCTTTTCGGTAAATCGGCTCAGGAATTGAATCCTTTGATCGCACAGGGCTCGGAGGGAATCCAGCAGCTGACTGAAGAAGCCAAGGCGATGGGTGCCGTTATGAGCCAGGAATCGCTGGAGTCCCTCGCTAAGTTTGACGATTCTATGCAACGGCTCAAGTCCGGCGGCGAAGCGGCCAAGAACGCCCTCGGCATGGTACTCCTGCCACAGCTTCAGATTCTCGCCGATGACGGTGTAAGCCTGCTGGGTGATTTCACCCGGGGTCTGAATGAGGCCAACGGCGACTGGACGAAGATCAGCGAGGTAATCGGCAATACAGTGGGCGGTCTGGTAAACATGATCATGGAGCAGCTCCCGCAGATTATCGAGCTGGCAATGAGCATCGTATCCAGCATCGGCGGGGCTATCGTGGACAATCTCCCCATGTTGGTAGATGCGGCGTCGCAGATTGTTATGACCCTGCTTCAAGGGCTGATTTCCGCTTTACCCGGTATCACGGAAGGCGCGCTCCAGCTTGTTCTGGCATTAGTGAATGGCATCATCGCCAATCTTCCCGCCATCGTGGAAGCAGCGGTGCAAATGATCGCGACGCTGGTCGCCGGCATCGCGCAGGCGCTGCCCGAACTTATCCCGGCCGCCGTGTCTGCCGTAACCCAGATCGTGACTGCTCTCATCGAAAACCTGCCTCTGCTGCTTGATGCGGCACTTCAGCTGGTGCTCGGTTTGGCGCAGGGTATCGTCGACGCGATCCCGGTTCTGATTGAGGCTCTGCCAGCCGTCATTGACGCTCTGATCCAGTTTGTCACCGACGCTATTCCGCAGATTGTCGCGGTCATCCCGGAGATTGTTCAGGCACTTGTCACGGTGATCACCGAGAATATACCCCAAATTGTGCAGGCGGGTGTTGCGCTTTTCGTATCTCTCATTCAGGCGCTCCCCACTATCATCACGCAGATATTGGAAGCGGTGCCGCAGATCATCGACGGAATCGTTGGCGCTGTGCTGGACGCACTGCCGCAGATCGTACAAGCGGGCATTGACCTGCTGACCGCTCTGGTAGAGGCGCTGCCCGAAATTATTGACGCGATTGTAGAGGCTATACCAAAAATCATCGACAGTATCCTGACCGCTGTATTTCAAGCGATACCCCAGATCGTCGATGCGGGTATCAAACTGTTCATCGCCCTCATTGATAACCTGCCCAGGATTATTTCTACCATCGTGGCGGCGATCCCGAAAATCATCACTTCGCTGGTAAGTGCCATCCTCGGAAACATTGACAAAATTATTCTCGCCGGTGTGCAGCTGCTGGTGGCTCTGATTGCGAACCTGCCGGCGATCATTGTGGAGGTTGTCAAGGCCATTCCTCAGATCATCGTAGCCATCGTTAAGGCAATTGTGCAGAGTGTTCCCGAGCTGGCCAAGGCCGGACTTGAACTAATCAAGGGATTGTGGAAAGGAATCAACGACGCGGCCGCATGGCTGTGGGAGAAGATATCCGGTTTCTTTGGGGATGTGATGAGCAAGATCAAGAAATTTTTCGGCATCAATTCTCCGTCCACTCTGTTTGCCGGGCTCGGTGAAAATATGGGTCTCGGCATCGGTGTGGGCTTCGAGCGGGCTATGGAACGCGTCGGCGAGGATATGAAGAACGCTATTCCCACTGACTTCGATGTGGATGCCGGGCTGAACTTGTCCGGCTCCCTTGCCCGGGACGCCAGAGGCCTGAGCACAAACGGCACGACTATCAACCAGAGTATTTCCGTGGTCACGCCCAAGGCGCTGTCCGAAAAGGAACTAGCGCGGGAATTCAAGAACCTCTCGCGCAAGCTGGCACTGGAATATTAAAGGAGGGACGGCTATGGAACTAACCTATATCAATGCAGACGGCAAAAGCATTACGCTCAAACAGGGCCGCCCGTATTTCCTTACAAAGATAGACGGCATAGGCGACATACGCCAGACTGTTAACACTTTCAAAGCGCTGGATCAGGACGGCGCTTTTTACATCTCCTCTACGCTGGATATGCGCAATATTACGCTGGAAGGCACAGTCATAGCGGACACGCCTGATGAAGCCTATGCGCAAAGGCACCGCTTCCTTCAAATATTCAGCCCCAAGGTGAGTGGAACGCTTCTGTATCGGGAGCGGCAAATTGCCTGTGTCGTAGAGGAAGCGGGCTTTACGGTTTCCACCCGGCAGCGGATACCCAGCTTCTTCGTCAGCCTGCTCTGCCCGTCGCCCTTCTTCGAGACACAGGATGAAGTGCGTGAGGAGCTGGCGTCCTGGATACCGATGTTCGAATTTGAATTGGAGCTGCCAGAAAGCGGCATGGAATTCGGAATGCGCCAGCCCAGTCAGATTATCACGGTAGACAATATCGGCGACGTTTCCTGCGGCTGTGAAATCGTTTTTCGAGCTCTGGGAACGGTGACGAATCCTGAACTGCTGAACATGGACACCGGGGAGTACATCCGTCTCCTTACGACGATGAGCACCGGTGATGAGCTGCGGGTATACACCCATTTCGCCGGCAAACGCGTCGTCAGTGTCAACGGCACAACAGTGGCAAACGCTTTCTCACTATTGGATACCGGTTCGGCGTTTTTTCAGCTTGCTGCTGGGGTTAATACTCTGCGCTATGACGCTTCTGTCAATATGGAGCTGCTGGAGGTCAGTATTTATTACCGGCCGCAGTTTTTGGGGGTGTGAGTATGGAACTGTATATCTACAATTCAAACCGTGAGCTTACGGGTATTGTGGAATCCTTTGAATACCTGCGATGGACGAGACGTTACTCACAGTGCGGCTCCTTTGAACTGAAAGCCATCGCGACGCCGGAAAATACCACGCTCCTGCAAGAAGGAAACTTCATCTGGAAGAACGACGATGAAGAAGCCGGGATTATTGAGCATCTCGAAATGGCTCAGGCCGAGAAGGAAATCATTACGGCAAGCGGCCGTTTTGCCACCTCCTTTCTCTCCCGTCGTATTTTATGGCAGACCGAGATACTTTCCGGAGATCTCTCCGTCTGTGTTGAGCAGCTTATAAATCATAACCTCATCAGCCCCTCTGATACGGCAAGGAAAATCGACGGCGTAGTCTTCTCGTCCCCGAACCTTGGCGTGTCCGTCAGCACCCAGATATCGTACCGGAACCTGATGGATACGGTGACGGAACTATGCGGCGCTTCGGATATTGGCATTAAGACCGTATTCACCCCCGCTACACGTATCTTTACCGTGACGCTGTATAAAGGCGCTGATTCTCAGGCGGTGTTCTCCAAGGAATATGAGAACCTGACGGAACAGAGCTATACAGAGAGCGCGGCAGATTACGCCAACACCGCTCTCATCGGCGGCGAAGGTGAAGGAGAAAGCCGCACATTTGCCGCCATTACAAGCGGCTCCGGCGA
>JAEAME010001782.1_pt1 | contig 13885 bp, 12 predicted proteins | sample 8958731 | NCBI WGS metagenome assembly JAEAME01 (sample SAMN16933194, study PRJNA681113) | bioreactor sludge metagenome | isolation source: anerobic bioreactor sludge (Control) | place: India:Bengaluru | collected 2018-10-24 | reverse complement strand
AAGATCAGTAACTTAAAGAATTTCTATCGGGTTAATGAGCCTGATATAACTTTGTTTATCTTTTCTCTCATAGAAGTTCGATCAAAATGGTGAAATAGCTTTATGAATTACACTTTCAGTCAGAGGATACCGCGCTTCACTATTTTTTGAAATCTGAACAATGCCAAAACGACCGCTACTGTCATGAGTATAACTCACCTTCATGCGCTGAAATTAAATGAGAGATCATTTCATCCTCTTTTTGATCTTCAAAACAGCGATCACACCAATTGCATTTCCACGCCTGTGGCAGATCTTTGATCACATGCTTCCGAACCTCACGGCTTTCTTTTACAATTTTAAATTTGATCTGAACTGCGCCATCTTTTTTTTCTGCTTTGGGACATTTTTCAATATGATCAATGATGGCGTTCACTGGATTTTCGAGATTTTTGGCAGCAAGAATATATTGATTACAATAGCCACAGCGATAAATCTGCACCGGCAGTTCCAGATTATAGTTCAATCGGATTTCCTCATAATTCAATTCATGATAAAAATGATGTACATGATTATCTTTGATATGAATGATCATCTCATCTTTTTCTGGTGATTTGAAATTGCAGTCTTTTGCCTTGCAGGATAGCCATGGCGGTAATATCGCTGCCACAGCAATACCGGCATTCGTTTCCTCGTCCAGCCACAAACTGATCGGTCGTTTCTCTTTTAAATTTTGAAGCACATCATTATCAATTATTTCTTTCAGTGGCAGCAACAACTTCTCTTCATTCCTCGCTACCCTGGCAGTTTTTCGATTAAGCTTATCGAAGCCAATTGACATTTGTCGAAAATCATGTTGTTTCGGCAGCCAGATGACCAGCACCTGATGAGATGTCTTTTGCAAATCATTAAAGGGTATTTCCATTATTTTATCAACAGCATTTACCTGCTGCGCTTGCTCTGAATCATCGGTCATGCTCCACCAAATTCGATTCATCACCAGCTTGATTTTAGTTTTTCTCCCGGCGCGATCTTCAATTTGCCATTGGGTGATATCCCAGGCTGGATCAGGTGGAATAGTGGCCCGGGTGATTTCGTTTGAGGAGTTAATACTGATCTTCTTGTTTTCTTCTTGCGCCAGCCTAATCGTACAGGACTTTTCGTGCAGAAATTTTACTTTAACTGGTTGATGCCCATTGATGCCGGGTAAGCAAGGGGAGGCATCAACTTCAATTGCACTTAGCCCCGGGGCAAACCTGAAGTCCAGACAATCAACCATATCATCATGGTTATCATGAAACTCGATGAAAAAGCAGCTTTTATTGCTTTTGGAAATAATCGCTATTTTCCCTTGTTGCTCAAGCTGATTCAAATCCAAAGCTGGAGAGCTTGTCTCTGGCTTAAATTTCCAACGAAGCCCTCCCGATCCCTCGCCTTCTTCTCCGATGACAATGCTCGCAATATTCTTCCATGATTGCCTGTCGATAATTCTGGGCAATTCTTTTCCAAACAGTTGTCCCATTCCCTCGGTCTCGTCCCTTAAAATATTGCCTTCCAGGTAAAATCGGGAATCTTTCAACCCGGCGCTGATCAGATCTAAATCAGCATTAACTGACAAACCAGGATTATGTTTGAGCTTTGCCAGCTTATTTTTTTCATTTTTAAGCTTGAGTTTTTCTCGTTCTAATTTATCCCGAAAACCTACCAATTGAGCTTTTTGTTCTTCTATTTTTATTTTTTCATGATTGATCTTTTCCCGCTCTCGATCAAGCAGCATTTTCTCTTCGATATGCTTTTTCGTCATATCTTTAATCTGCTGTTCTTGCTCCAATAATTTTTTCTGATTTTTTTCAAACTCACGCTTCGATGATTCAAGGTCTTTGAATTGGGCAGCTAAATAATTCTTCTCTTTCTCGGATTTTTGAGAGTCCACTTTTATTTTGCTCTCGGTAGATTCAAAATGCAATTTAGCCTCATGGATTTGCTGGAACTCCTGTTTCAAACGATCTCGTTCTTTAAGAACCTCTTTTCTCTCCTGCTCCCATTTCTCTTTAAAATTGACGACTATTCGATCAATTTTCATCTGTTCCTGTTCGATTTCGATTTTTTGAGAAGTGACTTTGTCGTGCTCTGCTTTGAGCAGGCGACGTTCATCTTCAAGCTGCAATGCTTGTTCTTCAAGGATTTTGCCGTCATTCTGGAGCTGCGCCCATTTTTGATCAAGCACAGTTTTTTGCTCTTCCAGCCGCAGCTTTAAGTCGCTTAATTCAGTCTGTTCTTTTGTAATCCGTTTCTGAATCGCTTTGATTTTAGTGTCTAAAATCTCAACCTTGAAATTTTTATCATTGACTTTTTTGGCATAAATCAGCAGGGCGATCAAACAAGCAATATTGAGCAGAGTCAGCAAGATGTTTAGCGCATTAATCATGAGAATTCTCGATTTAAAAATTTGAATTTAATAAAAAAAGCCCAAACCACCATTCGATCTGAGCTTCAATATAGTTGACCGAAGACATTAGCCATGGTGGACTATCGGTCCTCTCTCCAGATAGTCCTGAGTTTTTGTTTTTCAAAAATAATAAAAAGAGACCATTAAGGCAAGTGAAATTATTATAATATCTAATCAGAGCCAAAGTTGGATTGTCATGATTGAGCCTGAAACACGCAGCCGACTAACATTACCGAAATTCAGACACATTCGTTGGAATCACGGATGCTTCTTCGGGTATTCAAAAAATTTGAAAATACCCGATCCGCTTTGGATCGATTGCCATGAATCAGTTTCAAAATCAAAACAAACGACGCCACCGGTTGGAATGCTATCAATTTGGTGGCTCGAAAGTTGATTCGCCAGAATTGTCAAATCAGGATTATGACTGACGATGATGACTTCATCAAGCCGGTCATCGAGGTATTGAATAACGTTGAAAATTGTCGGAGCACCGGCAGCATAGAGTGAATCTTTGATCATTATTTTTTCCCTGGGATAATCGAAGGCTTTGGCGATGAGCCTGGCAGTTTTCCGCGCACGTTTAGCTGGGCTGGAGAGAATTAAATCCGGTCTGGCATTGAATTCTTTTTTTAGAATCTTGCCCATAGCTGGGGCATCCTGTTCTCCACGCTTACTGAGAGGTCGGTCGATGTCCGCCAATCCAGAATCGCTCCAGCGTGATTTGGCGTGTCGGATGAGATAAAGTCGCTTCATGGTGGGAATTTTTCCTTGTAATTTGAGTGTTAGAAGTTGAGAATGTTTTTGAAATAATACGGATTATTTTTCAATTTGTCAAGAAAACAATTACAAGGTTGTATTCACCGGATTATACATTAAGGAACTGTGAAAAATATGAAATAAAAACAGCTTGACAATAACTTAAAAAAACACTATATTAGCGCTTGAAAGTTGGCTTAAAAATTAAGCTGAATTTTTTTATATTGCTTTTATTAAAATCCTACACATTTGATCTGGATCAACGCAACAATCAAGAATTTATTCATATTAGAAGCAAGATTTTTTAATTATTCAGAGGAAGGAAAATTAGAGGAGATGTAACATGGCCAAGTACCGGATTGCCTGGTTACCGGGTGAGGGAATTGGAAAAGATGTGATGGACTGCGCGAAAATCGTACTGGATGCTTTCAAATTTGATGCTGATTATATCCCGGGCGATATTGGCTGGGAATTTTGGTGCAAGGAAGGTGATCCGCTACCCAAGCGAACGATTGAGATGTTGAAAACAACGGACTGCGCCCTGTTTGGCGCAATTACATCCAAACCGAAAGAGGAGGCCGCGAAAGAACTAAATCCAGAGCTGCAGGGAAAAGGATATGTCTATGCCAGCCCCATTGTGCGATTGAGACAGGAGTTCAATTTGAGAACCAACCTGCGACCCTGTAAAGCTTACGATGGCAATCCGTTGAACTATCGTGAGGCAATCGATCTGGTGGTATTTCGGGAAAACACTGAAGATTTATATGCTGGGATTGAGTTTCATCCGGTGCCCCAAGATGTGATGGATATTTTGAAAAAGAATCATACCAAAATGAAAAGCTTCGCGCAGGTTCCGCTGGAAGATGTTGCCATTTCGTTGCGAATCATCACCCGGCAGGCAGCTCAAAATATTGTTCGGGATGCTTTTGAATATGCTAAAAAATATCATTATAAAACTGTGACGATCGTTGAGAAGCCTAACGTCATTCGTGAGACCAGTGGCTTGATGATCCGCGAAGCGCGCAAGGTTGCAAGAGATTATCCGGGCATTGAATTATGGGAAACCAATATTGATGCGATGTGCATGTGGCTTATTAAAAATCCTCTGGATTACGGCGTATTAGTGACTTCCAACATGTTCGGTGACATTATTTCGGACCTGTGCGCTCAGCTTGTTGGCGGATTGGGATTCGCCAGCAGCGGGAATATTGGTGACAATTACGCTGTCTTTGAGCCAACACATGGCTCAGCACCGAAGTATGCCGGGAAATACAAAGTCAATCCAATCGCCATGTTGCTGACGGTTAAATTGATGTTTGACTGGCTGGGCGAAGCTGACAGCGCGCGTCGATTGGAAAATGCCATTGCGAAAGTTATTAAAGAAGGAAAAGTTCGAACCTACGATATGGGGGGTCAATCGACTTCGTTGTCGGTCGCCGAGGAAGTGGCAAGAAATTTATGAGATTCTTTAAGAACAATCGGTCCTTATAAAATCCTCCACAACTATGGCAAATAGGTTGTATGAATTTCAGCGGTTAGACGCTTTAATAAATTCTGCAAAATTTATGCGCGGTTTATTTGATTTGTGAGTACAATAATTGATAAGAAAATTATGGAAATTTAAAACTGGAAGTGCCTGTGAATAAAATAAAATTTGCAATTGGAATTCATAATCATCAACCCATCGGGAATTTTGATTTTGTCTTTGAAGATGCCTATCATAAAGCATATCTCCCTTTTCTTGAAGTTCTATCGAGACATCCTGAAATTAAGATTGCGCTGCATTATTCCGGTTATTTATTTGAATGGCTGTTGAATCGTGATCCGAAATTAGGGCAGATGCTACGAGATTTGGTTGCTGCTGGCCAGGTGGAAATGATGAGCGGCGGTTATTACGAGCCAATTTTGGTGAATATTCCGGACGAAGATAAATCTGGTCAGATCGAAAAGCTAACTCAGTTTGTCAGACGCCATACCGGCTATGATCCAGTGGGGCTGTGGTTAGCTGAGCGAATTTGGGAGCCACAATTGCCCAAGCCGCTGGCTCAGGCTGGCATCAAATATGTCGTCATAGATGACTCGCATTTTAAATCGGCTGGACTGGAAGAAGAAGATCTGTTCGGTTATTATGTGACAGAAGAAACGGGTCATGTGATCAACATTTTCCCGATCAGCGAGCGGCTGCGTTATACCATCCCATTTCAAGAACCGGAAGTCACTATTGACTACCTTCGATCCATTGCCGACCAAGGCAGTGACAAATTAATTGTGTTTGCTGATGATGGCGAAAAAATGGGAATCTGGCCGGGTACGTTTGAGCATTGCTATCAAAACCGCTGGCTGGAAAGATTTTTCTCGATGTTAGAAGCCAACCTGGATTGGATCGAGATCATTCATTTTTCTGAAGCTCAGAAAAAATTATTGCCAATTGGCAAAGTGTATCTTCCGACTGCCTCATATCGTGAGATGATGGAATGGGCATTGCCGGCCAGAACCATTGAACGCTATGAGCAATTTGAACATCAATTGAAAGATAATGGTCTGTTCGATGAATATAAAGTTTTTGTCCGCGGCGGATTCTGGAGGAATTTTTTAGCCAAATACCCAGAGTCAAATAATTTGCACAAAAAATCTTTGTGGGTGAGCAATAAAATTCAAAAGCTAAAAGGAGCTAAAAAGCACCATCAAGAATTGCTCGAAAAAGCTCAGGATCATTTATGGGCGGGACAGACCAATTGTCCCTACTGGCACGGTGTTTTTGGCGGCCTGTATTTAAACAACCTGCGCTTCGCTGTTTATCATAATATGATTCAGGCTGAAGCGCTTATCGATCAAGCCGTAAAAACAAAATCTGATTATGAAAATGGCTGGATTGATGTGAGCACAAATGATTTTGATGCCGATGGTCGTGATGAGCTCATTGTGGAAACCAAAGCGTTGAATCTCTATTTTGCCCCGCATACAAGTGGCGCTTTGTTCGAGCTGGATTACAAGCCCAAAGCCATTAATTTGCTCGATACCATGACGCGACGAAAAGAAGCTTATCATAATAAGCTGTTAAATATAAAAAATCATAATCAAAACAGCAACGGAAACGCCGTAGCCAGCATTCATGATCTGGTTGTTGCGAAAGAGCCCGGCCTGGAAAAGAAACTTAAATATGACTGGTATCGTCGTGCGTCTTTAATAGATCATTTTCTTGAACCTGAGACGCAACTTGAACAGCTTGCCAATTGTGAACATAAGGAGCAGGGTGATTTCGTCCAGTCTCCTTATCAATATGAAACAGAAATCAAAGAAGAGTGTTTAACTATTAGGTTCTATCGTGATGGAATCGTTAAGTCAGAAGGGCACGATTTTAAGGTGACGGTTGCAAAAATAATCACCGTTGATCCAAAAAATTCAAGCCTTCACGTTAAATATGAAATAAAAAATCGCGAAAAAATAGCTATAAAATTTTGGTTTGCGCCAGAGTTTAACTTTGCACTATTAGCGGGCAATGCACCAGATCGATATTATTATTTTGATCAGGAGTTAAATGAAAGCAGACACCTTGCCAGCAGTGGCATTGTCCCCTCAGTACAACAAATGGGATTGAAAGATGAATGGCTCAAGATTGACATTCAATTGAATTTCAGCAGAAAGACAACGATCTGGCGATTTCCAGTCGAAACCATCTCTCAATCAGAGGGCGGTTTTGAGCGCGTTTATCAGAGCTCGGTGGTGATTCCCAATTGGAAAATTCAGCTTGAGCCGGCTGGTGAATGGTCTATTGAAATTAATCAAAAAATTATTGACTTATAAAAATTATGGATTGTGTCATGGGAACTAAAAAGAAGAATTGGGTACGGTGGATTGTGTTATCATCAATCGGCTTGTTGGTGCTGATTAATTTATCTCATCAGTTTTTGTTTTCTGCTGATAATTCATTTGAGCAGATCAAACGTTTTTGGGACGTGTTTCAAATTGTCCGCTCTTATTATGTAGAAGAAGTGGAGGCACCAAAACTGGTCACCGGCGCCATCGAAGGGATGTTGGAACAATTAGATCCGCATTCGGTTTATATCGAGCCGGACAAGCTAAAAGAAATTAATGAGCAATTTCAAGGTAGCTATGAGGGGATTGGCATCGAATTTATAATTCAGAATAAGATCCTCACGGTTGTCGCTCCTATTGCTGGCTCGCCATCGGAGGTGCTGGGTTTAAGACCTGGCGATCAAATCATAAAGATTGCTGGAGTGAGCGCTTATGGCATTGATGAGGAAGAAGTCCAACAAAAACTCAAGGGTCCCAAAGGCACCAAAGTTACCGTTACGATTAGACGCCCGGGATTCGATGAACCTTTCGATATTACGATCACTCGGGATAAAATTCCGATTTACAGTGTCATGGCAAAGTTTTTAATTAAAGATAAAATCGGCTATATTTATGTGGGACGTTTTGCGCAGACTACCAGCGAAGAATTTGAACAGGCACTGCGAGAACTTGAAGCCCAGGGCATGAATGGCTTGTTGCTCGATTTGAGAGGGAACTCTGGCGGCTTTCTGGATCAAGCCGTTAAATTGGCTGATAAGTTTATTGATGGAGATAAAATTATTGTCTATACCAAAGGACGCATTCCGGAAGCCAATGATGAATTTCGTGCCACGAATGTGGTGAATCATCCCAAATATCCGATGGTTATTCTAATTAATAAAGGATCGGCCAGCGCTTCAGAAATTGTTGCAGGCGCTGTACAAGATTGGGATCGGGGATTGATTGTCGGTGAAACCAGCTTTGGCAAAGGTCTGGTGCAAACCCAGCTCAGCTTGAAAGACGGTTCGGCGCTTCGAATAACAACAGCCAGATACTATACCCCCAGCGGCCGCCTGATTCAACGGTCATACGAAAACGGATTGTACGAATATTATACTTCTGGATATGATGAATCTATTGATGAGATTGAGAGCGATAAAAAAACCAAACCGGTATTTTTAACCAATGCCGGAAGAAAGGTATATGGCGGCGGCGGCATCACTCCTGATGTCGAAATCAAATCGAAACACATCACGAAGCTTACCAGTGAGCTGAATTTTAAAAGACTATTTTTTGAATTCGCTTCGAATTATGGAGCGAGTCATCCAGAATTGAAATCCAATTTTTCCTTTTACAAAGAAAATTTTCAAATTGATGATAAAATTCTAAGTGAATTTCGACAGTTTGTCCAATTAAAAAATGTCGTTATTGATGAAAAAGAATTTCAGGAAGATAGTGATTATATCCGACTGATGATAAAAAGCGAGATGGCGCAATTGCTGTGGGATCGCGAGCATTATTATCAGATTCGGATCGCTGGTGATGAGCAAGTTCAAGAGGCATTAAAACAATTTGAAAAAGCAGCTAAAATAGCTGGTCTGGCATCACTAAAACCTTTTTAGTCGTTAGTAGCGTTAATGAGAATTTTAAAAATATTGATCTTTAAAAATCGTGAGTTGAAGGCAGAAGTAAAATCGCAAAAGAATGGTATGGTACGAGTAATCATTAACCAACTGATGGAGGAATCTTAGCAATGATAGATTACTTTATTCGTGGGGGCTTTTTCATGTGGCCGATTCTGGGTTTCTTTATCTTCGGTCTGGCTGTTAGTATCGAGAGGATCTGGTCACTGACGAGAGCCTCGATTAACACCAAAAAGTTCATGACAAAAGTTCAAACAGCTTTAAAAGAGGGCGGGGTGGAAGCGGCGCAAGAAGTTTGCGAAAACACGCGTGGACCTATCGCATCGATTGTCCACGCCGGTCTCTCGCGGTTTGATAAAGGCATCGAGCAGGTCGAAAAATCAATTGTCAGCGCCGGATCTATCGAGATGGCTTTTCTGGAACGAGGTCTGGTGTGGTTATCACTTGTTATTAGCGTCGCTCCAATGTTAGGATTCCTGGGAACAGTACAGGGTATGATCCTGGCGTTTGAGGACATTGCTGCCGCGAATGATATTTCGCCGGCGATCGTTGCTAATGGAATCGCTGTCGCTTTGTTGACCACCCTATTCGGCCTGGTGGTCGCCATTATTATTCAATTCTTCCATAATCTGTTCGTCTCAAAAATTGACAAATTAATCATTGAAATGGAAGAAAGCTCAGTCGAATTAGTCGATACATTAATTGACTTAAAAAAGCGTTAATCATTCGATAGTCTAATTTGGAGAGCTAAAATTATGTTGGTCGATAAAAAGAAATCTCGCAAGGCAGAGATCCCCCAGGCATCTTTAGCGGATATTGCCTTTTTGCTGCTGATATTTTTTATTTGTACCACCACGATTAATGTGGATAAAGGCATTGGTTTGGTGTTACCTCCCAAAGGTGAAACGAAGGAAGTTCCCAAGAAAAATATTACCAACCTTTTGATAAATGCTGAAGGAACCGTAATGTTGGATGAGAATATCATAGAGGTAAGGGATATTAAAATGCTCATTCAGCGAAAAATACAGCAAAATCCAAACCTGATTATTTCTGTAAAAACCGATGCCAACACAGCTTACAGCGATTATATTCGGGTGTTGGATCAATTAAAACAAGCTAACGCCTCTCGAATTTCTCTTGCTGAAGCTGAAAAGTAAGTCATTTGAGCAAGGGAATAAAAAGCGAGGAAGGAGAGATAAAGCAGTGAAATTTGCAAGAAAAACCCAGGTAGGTACAGGTATTCCTACCACATCATTACCTGATATTGTGTTCCTGCTGCTCTTATTTTTCATGGTATCGTCGGTGTTTCAACAGTATCGGGGAATTCCAGTTCGTCTTCCAGCTGCGCAGAAAATTGAAAAATTACCCGGGAAGCGAAGCGTCGCTAATATTTGGGCGGACGACAAAGGACGGATTTCAATCGATGATAAATTTCTTGATGTTAAGGAAGTATCGGATATTATATATGTTAAAGTTACTGATCCGCTCAATCCGCTACGGGTGATATCGTTGAAAATTGATGAGCGGGCAAAAATGGGATTTATTACCAAGATTCATGATGAATTAAGAGAAACCGGGGGGGCGGCATTAAATGTAAATTACTCAACAAAAACGGCCAGTAATTGAGGTGATGATTCATGGCAATCACAAAAAATCCCAAAATCGACTTAAAACTGAAGTATAAAAAATCCCTCGAAATGAGCCTGGTACTATCTTTGATCATTTGCATTGTCTTGTTTCAAGCGTTCAAGCGGTTTGAAAAGGGAAGAGAGACTCAAAAAAAATATGAAGCGACTAAAAGTGAACCCATCGAAGTGCCACAAACCCAACCGGATAAAATAGCGCCAGCACCTTCACGTCCCGCGATTCCCATTGAAAGTGAGAGCGAGGATATCCCTGATGATGTGACAATTGATGCGACTGATATCGATTTCGAAGAATTACCACCACCACCGCCTCCTCCTCAAGAAGAAGAGGCTGACGAAGCGACGACTTTTTTTGTTGCTTACGATGAGCCACCAGAACCAATTGGTGGATTTGGGGCGATCCAGAGCAAAGTAGTGTACCCTGAGATTGCCAGAAAAGCCGGTATCGAGGGACAGGTAACAATCTACGCTCATATCAGTGAAAAAGGCGATGTCATTGATACAAAGATTCTCGTTCCGCTGGGGAATAGCGGCTGTAATGAAGCCGCTATCGCTGCTATCAAAGCCGTAAAATGGAAACCAGCAAAACAACGAGATCATCCGGTTGCGGTTTGGGTGAGTATTCCAGTAAGGTTCAAATTGACAGATTGATCAAAATGAATTAGCTGCGTTTGTCGATCATAGATTTTGGTTGTAGTGTCGTCCTGGTTTGATTGACCAGCAAGGGAAAAGGAATCTTTATCCCTCATGCGATCGCTACGCATTTGATATTAAAACAAGCGGTATATGTTTGCCAGATGCCGCTTTTTATTTATAATGAAAATGAAAATCGATTTTAAATTTTTCATTATTGCTTTAATTCTCGTGGTTGGCTGTTTCAATCCATTTGCTCCTCAATTAGAAAAATCCGGCAGAAGTGATCTCATCATTACCGGCCAATCGACCCACCAGGAAGTGTTACAGAATTTCCAATATGCCTATGTTTTTAAAGATTCGGTTTTATATGCTGAATTATTGGACAGCTCGTTCGTTTTTATCTATTTTGATGCGAATCAGGAGCCCTCAGGCCGGTTCGTGAGTTGGGGACGTGACGTAGATTTGCGGACTACGGGGCGACTTTTTAGTAATTTTAATATCATCGATTTGATCTGGAATAGCACCATTGTAGATACCGTTTATTCAATCAATGGGGAGCTTCGCGCCGAAACGTATAGAACTTTTAATCTTTCATTGGTTAAATCTGAAGAAACTTTAAACATCACGGGAATTGCAATATTCAATTTTAAAAAGTGTGATTATGACAATAAATGGCGCATCACTTTATGGAAAGATGAATCGGATTTATAATTTGATTTTCGAGGCGGGATTCTTTACTTCAATTATCGAGAGATTTTTTAAATCAAAAAATATAATCATCACAATCAAACCACAAATTACACTAATCTGGCACGTAACTACTTAAGAAGCGATATTGCGAATAATTGATCGGGAGTGCGGTGCCTTTATCATCTGTTGACTGATAAAAGCGATGCACTCCCGTGCTAACAAGCTGAGTCTAATCAATTTTTGAAAAAACAAAAGGAAATACTGTCGTCAAATTCCCGGTAGGAATGGGATCAAATTTTAATCGTTTTACTAAAGCCACCAGCTCTCGCTCAAATTCTGGATTATCAATTGTCGATTCAATGACACGGGTATCAGTAACAAAACCATTGGCAGCGATGGTGAATTCGACAGTGACTTTTCCGCGCAAATTAGGATTTCTCTTTAAATATTTTTCATAGAGATATTTAATGGCACCCTGCCTGGTAGATACCACAGACCAGATAGACTGTTCGGTTCGTTGACCCATCGCTGCTTTGCTGCCGGTGATTTTGCTGGGTTTCACCAGATCGACCTTAGCCTGCTTTTTCAACTCGACCTGGGGAACATCATCTTCGATTGCGGATAAGAAATCGTCAATCCCGCCAGAGCCGCCAGTTCCGATGAGTTGATCGAGCGGATCAAGAGCATCTTTATTATTCCCTCCATTTGTCACTTTTAAGTTGGTGCCACCGCCGACGATGTTATTTAGGTCAGCCACAAGTCCACGATTTACTAATGCATCAACAACGGAAGTGCCGGTTGACGACTCGCCCGTTCCAATACTGGCAATCAAGCCCAACAAACCAGCCCGTGCAGCCGGATTGCCCCCGCCAGAACGACGTTGACCGGTACCTGTTCTCGTGCCAGATCTGTTAGTTTGATTTTTTGAAGCGTTTGATTCTGCTGACGTTTCTCCACTGGCTGCAATATCAAAAGCACGATCATCTACTGACTCGACTTCCTGTGGCAGTTTCAACATAAATCTGGTAAATCGTTGCTCAACTTTTTCAATATCGCCGTTGGTTTCCTTTACCACATAATCTTTAAATGAATATAACACTGACAGATTCAACAAAAGCAGCACTAAAAAAATGAGCTTAAATGTGAGATCTGATTTCAAATTATTTATCGTAACATGCAATGGCGAAAAACCAGCGAACGGCGGAACAACCTCGCGAACTATCCTTCTTTGCTCGAACAAAAAATCAATTCGCGTTTTACCAATAGCTAGGAAACCCCGCTTGTTAGGTGAAAGCTTAATAGGATAGCTATCATTATTATTATTGGATAATATTCCGTGAACCATTAAATCAAGAATATTTAATACTGAATCACCCGCACGGATTTCGCCACCATCTACAAACTTCGGTACGTTTAAATGATAATAACCATCTCGCTTTATAAAAAGAATATGTTTTTTAGGATAATCTTGTCCATACAGAGTGAGATCATTGTCCGGCCGCTGGCCAATAGTGAATTGATCGCCCTCCTGGATAACTCGCTGATCCACTTTCCCAGCATGATGGATGTGCAAAACAAGTGATGTATTGGAATGTTCTTTCATAGTTATTCTATTCATTTATTCTAATTTGTAAACAGCCAACATCATATCCGTATAACCAATTTGTCCGCAGGTATAGAGAACTTTTTTTAACACAAGATAAGGGATTTCCCGATCGCCCTCAATGGCAATGGTTCCTTTGAATCCCCAGTCATTCGAAATTTCTCCAACTCTATCACTAATCGCTCGAATATGTTTTAAGCCATTGGCTAATCCGGGAATTAATAATTCTTTTGATGAGGTAACTTCTGATAAAGTTGCGACACGCTTGCCATCTAATAACAGCCATTCATTCGTGACAGCAACAACAGAAGCCGCCTTGGGCGGAGTTTGAGAAGTGGATGTCGGCAACTTCAAATCAGGTGCCACCGCTAAAATCATCCCTTCAGTTGAAAAGCTTTTTAATAGAAATACAACCAGAACTGAAAATATGTCTATCATCGAAGTCAGATTTAAAAACGCTTCCTTCACCTTCTTTTTGCCAGTAGAACGTAACATAAGCGAGCTAGAATTTTGTCTTAAAATATTCATAATTTACCTCTAACAATCATACTTAGCCCGCAAGCGATACGTTGGGGAATCCAGTTTCGCGACAGCGGTCCATTACTTTAATAATGATGTCATATTTTATTTTTGCTTCCGGCGAAATAATAATGTCCTGTGCTGCTGCGTATTTATCCTTGATCTC
>JAEAME010001781.1_pt1 | contig 13887 bp, 8 predicted proteins | sample 8958731 | NCBI WGS metagenome assembly JAEAME01 (sample SAMN16933194, study PRJNA681113) | bioreactor sludge metagenome | isolation source: anerobic bioreactor sludge (Control) | place: India:Bengaluru | collected 2018-10-24 | reverse complement strand
AACGAATATTCCTGCCTAAAAACATACCGTCCCTAATGGGACTCTAATTTGTTTCGTGAAATATGACCTGCATGCTGGCAAGATTTGCACGACTTTATTTCTGCGTTAATCTGCGGGATCTGCGGGAAAAATTTTAGTGCCCTGAGCTAAATGACTGATATTACTTTAGAAAATTACTTCGTGACAGTTTCTTTTCCTGCCCGGTCCGGTCCGTAATCCTGTACCCATCCGGTAGACATCTCGTCAGGCCGGTTGACAATAACAGCCTGGATCTCCTCAATCATACCGGACCTGACTGCAAAGAATTCAGCAACGAGCCGATCGTGAGAAGTAGCCTCACTCCTGCTTTTTAAACCCGCCTTAATTCCAAATCTTACAATTGACAGTACTACTCCTCTCTCTTCGTCCACAACCGGATAACGACGGTCCCAGATATTCCGTTCCTTAAAGAATCCCGTGTCAAATCCTTTTGCTGTTGATTCATACTGCCCATCTTTTATCATTCCGGTAGTTTGCACGCCATTTTCGAATCTCTTTGAGTCAGGCAACACTCGTGCGGGTCTGTAATCAGATGAACCATTTGTTTGAAATGCCCGCCAATAGCTCTCCGCTGTCCCTATCAGGTCGTAATAAGAATCGCGTTCAACTTCCCTTATTGACAGAAGGTATGAAGGTGAAACTTCCCTTAGATTACCGGCATCCCATATCTGGTCAGCCTCACCCTTATTACATTTTATTGCCTCAATCTCAGTGATCTTGTCACCCTCGATTTTCAAACGTAACATAAACATCGTCAGGGATCCGTCGGAATTCCTGATTACAGCCTCAGTGCCTGTATCTCCGCGCCGTGTATTCACAATGTCGAATCGGTATGCAATGCTTTCTGCATTTTCCCAGAAGGTCCCGGCAAGAGATTTAATATCGCCATTAAGCGTAATCTTTACACGTCCAGCCAGCGGAACTGCAGATGCATTATTTGCGAGAAGCGCTTTGAAAAACTGATCAATATAGGCGGTTAAGGCAGACCGTTCATAATTACTTCGTACCGGCATGACAACCAGTATTGCCAGTAATAATAATGTAATTCGTTTTTTAAGCATAATATATTTTGTTATGAAATTATTAAGAAGAATTAATTACTTAAATGTATGTAGAATTATGCATTCCAGGGAATAAATAATGGGGAAAAACGGAAAGAGTATTGTCATGGGGTCTTGCAGGTCCTGGTAAAAACATCCCCCTACCCCCTTCAAAGGGGGAATAAGAAAACTCAGCACCTCACCGCTCAAGGCTCACCGCTCCCTCACCCACTCCCCTCATCTCCCCCTCTTTCTTCAGCTCCCTGCCCCCCGCCCCCTGCCCTATGCCTTATTGCCGTAACGCCGTAAAGCCGTAATGCCGTTACCTCCCAAAATTATCATAAAAATTACTCCATTACCCAGTATATAATACATAACTAAATAATTTTTATACTGTATTTGATACATTTTATATCTATTTTTATGTTGTATTTAATACTTATTTAATATATTTTTGCACTGTATTTAATACATATATTATGTTTTTTTACAGGAAATTATACAGTCATCTTCTCGAATGGAAGAATAAGCCAAACCGTAAACCATTGATAATCAGAGGAGCCAGACAAACGGGAAAATCTACGCTCGTACAGGAATTCAGTAAGGAATTCCGTTATTCAATAAATCTGAACCTCGAAAAAAAACATCATAAAAAGTTTTTTGATAATCTTGATGATATTAAGGATATTATCAATGCCATATTCCTTTATAACTCCACCCCGCTAACTGATGAACCAACCCTCATTTTTATCGATGAGATCCAGGAATCGCCGGCAGCAATAAAAATGCTGAGATATTTTTATGAGGAGTACCCTCAGCTGTATGTCATCGCAGCCGGTTCACTGCTTGAATTTGCACTCCGGACAGTCCCTTCTTTTCCCGTTGGAAGAGTTGAACAGGTAGTTCTTCATCCATTCGATTTTGAAGAGTTCCTCCTGGCTTTGGACCGGAAAGATCTGGTTACCGAGCTTGATAAGATTCCTCTTAATAAATACGCTCATGAATCAATTCTCGATCTTTTTCACGATTATGCAATTATCGGAGGTATGCCCGAGATCGTGAAAAGATTCACCGAACAAAAAAACATGACTAACCTTAGTGATATCTATCGTAATCTTTGGCAAAGCTACAGGGATGATGTTGAAAAATACGCCTCTAATTCCACTGAAAGGAAAATAATCAGGCATATCATAGATACAGCACCATTTGAAGACGACAGAATAACTCTTAATGGTTTCGGTAAATCGGCTTACCGGTCGAGAGAAGTCGGTGAAGCCCTCAGGTCTCTCGATATGGCCAGAATAATTCAGCTTATCTATCCGGCAACAGTAGTTAAGCCCCCGGTCTCCGCTAATGTGACAAGAAAACCAAGACTCCAGTTCGTTGATACAGGATTACTGAATTATTCAGCAGGACATCAGGCTGAAATGATAGGCATCCACGATCTAAATGATTTTTCGAGAGGAAGAATAATACAGCATCTTTCTGCTCAACAGCTTCAGGCGCAATTTATCTCACCTCTTTACAAGCCTCTTTTCTGGGTAAGGGAAAAAGCAAACAGCAATGCCGAGGTGGACCTTATCTTTCAACATGGCAAATACCTTATCCCTATTGAAATCAAGTCCGGCAGTCATGGTTCGCTGAGATCTATTCATGAATTCATTAAAATATGTGACCATAAGTATGCCGTAAGGTTACTTGCTAACGATTTTTCTGTTGAGTCGGTTAAAACTCCTGATGGCACCCCCTACCTCCTGATGAATCTTCCCTACTATGCGTCAGTGAAAATTCCACAGTATATCAAATGGTTTGTCGGGAACTATAAATAAGGCAGGGGACAGGGGGCAAAGGTCTTGCAGGTCTTGCGGTCTTGCAGGTCTTGCGGTCTTGTAGGACCTGCAGGACTTGCACGACCTGCACGACCTGCACGACTATTTACTTTGTTTCCTGCTGAACGCCCACAGCCCCATGAACATCAGAAACCCGTTCAGCAGGATAAGCTCGAACCCGAACCGGTAACCATTGAACAGCTGAACAGAGTATTTGCTTAATATAAAACAGATCGTTGGCGAGAGAATCGCAATGTAAGGAGTGATCCTGTCTTTTACCATCCGTTTTGTGAAGAGTCCGAATGTGTAAAGCCCCAGCAATGGACCATATGTATATCCGGCAATAGTGAAGAGCTTGTCTATTATTGCCTCATCATTTAATGTACTGAATATCAGGATGCTGATAAAGAACACGAGAGCAATCGAGAAATGCACTCCATATCTTGTTCTTGTCGCTTTCTTCTCAGTCAGTCCCTTCTTTTTGTCGAGACCAAGGAAGTCAATGCTTATTGATGTTGTCAGCGAGGTAAGGGCTCCGTCGGCGCTCGGAAAAGCCGCCGAGATAAGACCTATCAGGAAAACAAGTCCTGCAACCGGTCCCATATGTTCAAGGGCTATAACAGGGAAAAGATCATCTGTCGCACCGACAGTTATCCCTTTGCTCCGTGAAAATAAAAACAGGAATGCACCAAGGAAAAGGAACATAAGGTTGACAAAAATAAGTATGCCGCTGAAAGTGAACATGTTCTTCTGAGCTTCCCTGAGATTCCTGCAGCTCAGGTTCTTCTGCATCATCTCCTGGTCAAGTCCGGTCATCGTTATCGTAATGAACATCCCCGAAAAGAACTGCTTAAGAAAGAACCTCTCATGATGCCAGTCGGTAATGAACATCCTTGTTATCCTGCTCTCCTGTGCCTCCCGGAAAAGATCCGCAAGAGGAACTCCCATACCCTTGCCTATATAAAATATCGAGAGAACTACTGCAAGCAGCATAAAGGTTGTCTGAAGAGTATCGGTCCAGACTATTGTCCTTATGCCTCCCTTGAATGTGTAAAGTATTATCAGTACGATGAAGATAAGTGCATTGACCCAGAAAGGTATGTGCCATGCATCGAAGACGAATATCTGGAGGACATTGATCACAAGGAACATCCTCAGCGAAGCCCCGAGTGTCCTGGAGAGGATGAAGAATCCGGCTCCTGTTTTGTAGGACCAGAATCCGAAACGTTCTTCAAGGTAAGAATATATTGAAGTCAGTTTAAGCCTGTAATATAAAGGAAGAAGTATAAGGGCTATGACGACATATCCTACAAGATACCCAAATACTACGACCATATAACTGAACTGTGTCTCCGATACCCAGCCCGGAACTGACATGAAGGTGACACCTGAAAGTGAGGCGCCTATCATCCCGTAAGCCACGACGAACCAGGGCGACTTCCTGTTACCGATGAAGAACGACTGGCTGTCGGCTTTCCGGGATGTTATCCAGGTTACTGTGAAAAGAAGTGCCGTGTAGAGCAGAAAGATTCCAAGTATCAGAAGTGGTGACATTACAGAAAATTTAAGTTACAAGGATAGTAAAAAGTAATCAGCCGAAAAAATTATCATCCGGCTTAGCAATGAGGAATAATTGGATTAAATTTGTCTAAAACCGTTCGTATGAGTTTTACCGAATATCCGTCAAGATTGCTGGAAAATGCAGTCAATGAATTCTCTACACTGCCGGGAATAGGACGGAAAACAGCTTTCAGACTGGTGATGAGCCTGTTAAGGAGGAACTCCGAAGATGTCAGAAAATTCGGGGAGAGCATCATTAAGCTTCATGAAGAGATACATTACTGCAGAGTGTGCAATAATATTTCGGATGACGAAATATGCAGCATCTGCAATGACAATAAGCGTGACAGATCGATAATATGCGTTGTTGAGAATATCCAGGATGTGATGGCAATCGAGAATACACATCAGTACAAAGGTGTTTATCATGTCCTCGGAGGGATAATCTCCCCTGTTGACGGCATTGGTCCTTCCGACCTTAAAATTGACTCCCTTGAGGAGAGGGTCCAATCAGGAGGAGTGAGGGAGATCATACTGGCTCTCAGCACAACTATGGAAGGAGATACGACCAATTTCTATCTCTTTAAGAAACTTAGCAGGTATAATCCATTGATAACAACGCTTGCAAGGGGTGTCGCAATAGGCGATGAACTTGAATACACCGATGAGATAACACTCGGAAGGGCCCTGAATAACCGGAATCCTTACCAGCAATCCTGAATATGGAGCTTTCAGTAATTATTGTCAGCTATAATGTCAGGTATTTCCTTGAACAGTGCCTGCTTTCAGTATGCAAAGCATCAGAAAATATTGACTGTGAAATATTTGTTGTCGACAATAATTCTGCTGACGGATCCTGCTCAATGGTATCCGGGAAATTTCCCGAAGTGAAGCTTATTATAAATCCTAAGAACAAAGGGTTTGCAGCTGCAAACAACCAGGCTATTAAAATTGCTTCAGGCAAATATATACTGCTTTTAAATCCCGATACTCTTGTGGAAGAGACAACTTTCACAAGCTGTATAAAATTCATGGACAAACATCCTGAAGCAGGAGCCACAGGAGTCAGGATGATAAACGGCAAGGGGAAATTCCTGCCTGAATCCAAGAGAGCATTCCCCGGGCCGCAGACAGCCTTTTTCAAGATATTCGGCTTTTCGCGTTTATTTCCGAAATCTGAATTCTTCAATAACTATTACCTGGGACATCTCGACCAGTTCAAGACATCCAAAGCTGATGTTATAACGGGGGCATTCATGTTCCTGCGCAGGGAGGCAGTGCTCAAAACAGGCCTGCTTGATGAGGACTTCTTCATGTATGGCGAAGATATTGATTACAGCTACAGGCTTATTAAGTCCGGCTACACAAATTACTATTATCCTGAAACCAAGATCATTCACTATAAAGGGGAAAGCACAAAAAAAGGCGACCTTAATGCCTTTGTGCATTTTTACAAGGCAATGACAATTTTCGTGAAGAAGCATTTAAATAACGGAAATTCTATAGCCTTCTTTTCAGCCGTCAGGCTGGCTGTTTTCTTCAGGGCAGCGCTTTCTCTGCTTAAAAGGACTATCATAAGACTATTCCTGCCTTTGACTGACGCTGCCATCATCTATCTGATATATATCGCGATCAGCTCTTTCTGGCAGACATACAAATTCGGACAGGGTTATACATATCCCGGAACACTGAAGGCAATCATCCTGCCTGTTTGCACGATGATAATGCTGATCTCGGTGGCTTTTGCCGGCGGCTATAAGATCCCTTCAAAAATCCCCGATGCACTAAAAGGCCTGATAGCAGGAATTGTCGTCATACTGATAACCTATGCGCTGCTTCCGGCCGGACTAAGATTCTCAAGAGTTGTCGTACTAACAGGCGGGCTCCTCTCCCTCCCTGCCGTGGCATTATGGAGATTACTGACTTCACTGACAGGAACCGGAATATCAGATAATCCCTTTGCCCGTTCAAAAAGAACGATAATAATTGCTGATAAGGAGGTCTATAAAGACATTTCAGGACTCATGTCGCGCTCAGGGATAAGCAACAGGATAGCCGGCAGGGTAAGTCTGAACACTTCTGACATGAGCGGTGAGGTCCTGGGAAGCATCGGACAACTTAGGGAAGTGATAAGGGTAAACAGGATAAAAGAGGTTATCTTCTCCACAAGAGGAATGAGCGCTTCTCAGATAATCGATCTGATGAACCTTATTTCCGATCTTAACATAACGGCAAAGATCGCATCTGCCTGCGGTGAGTATATAATTGGCAGCAGATATATAAGCACAAAAGAAAATATGATACCGGTTAAGAAGGATTTTACAAAAAGCAGATTCGCCAAAATATTTCATTAGCTCATTTAATGATTCAATACAAGAGACAGGAATCATTAACACAATTTCTAAAATCGATTGAAAATCAATTTACTCTCTGCCAATTTTCGGGTCTGGGTAAACGAATAACCAGTATACTCGGAGCGTTACGAACTAAGTGTTCGACACAATGTTTCATGTTTAAAATTCTATGGCTTGAGAGAATGTAGTTGTTTTTAGTATCTCTTGACCAAAGTTAAAATGCCGGCGGCATTGAAATCCAATAACCCCGGCCCATCCGGGGTAAATTGTGTATTTATTTGTCAACCCCGGAGAGGGTTGAATATCAATAATCTTTTCTATTTATTTATTTTATTCATAACATTTATACCTTATTAAGGTTGTTGTTAACTCATCATAATATTGATTGTAGTTATTGGAATTCAACCCTCTTCGGGGTTGATATACTTGTTATTAGCTTACCGCAGATGGAACTGTGGTTATTGGATTTGAACCGCTCCGCGGTTTATTCTCAAGTTACCTCTTTCAATGTTACATAAATGTATCGAACACTCAGCCGTTTCAAATCCGGCGCCGCCAAAATCAACGAAAGATTGCGTATGATTCCTGCTATGTATATGATTCATTAAACATTTTCATATATTTAATGTTTAGAGATTATAAGTCAAAAATATAAGACTGATGGCAAAGATGAATCTGATACTCCCTGCGATGGGAGAAGGAGTGATAGAGGCGACTATCAATAAATGGCTTGTTGCCGAAGGGGCTGTCCTTAAGGAAGACCAGCCTGTTGTCGAGATCGCCACCGACAAAGTCGACACAGAGATCCCTTCCCCGGCCGCGGGAAAGCTTGTTTCAATCCTTGCCCCGGAGGGAAGCGTGGCAAAAGTAGGTGATACAATTGCTGTAATTGAAATATCAGATTCACGGCAGGCTGGTGAAGAAGAAAAAATTGAAAAAGAGGTTGCAAGGATACGAGAGACTATAGAAGAAACAAAAAAAGAAGAAAAAGAAGTTCAGGATATATCTGTAACCCTTAAGAGCAGAACACCTTCAGGAAAGTTCATCTCTCCGCTTGTAAAGAGCATAGTGGCCCGCGAGAATATAAGTTACGCGGAACTTGACTCCCTGACAGGGACCGGGATGGACGGCAGGATAACGAAAGATGATATACTGAAATTAATAGAGAAAAAGAAAAAAGACCAGGAATCTGCAGAGGCTCTGAAAAAACAAAAGACTGTTGAAGCGGTAAAGAAGCCTGTTGAAGTAACAACCGGTGATGAAATTGTGGAGATGGACCGGGTTCGCAAGCTTATTGCCGAGCATATGATACTCTCTAAGAAAGTATCGGCTCATGTAACATCTTTCATCGATGCAGATGTAACTAAACTGGTAAACTGGAGGAACTCGGTGAAGGATAAATTCCTGGCAACTGAGGGACAGAAGCTGACTCTTACCCCGCTTTTCATGCATGCGACAGCAAAGGCATTGTACGATTTCCCGCTGCTCAATATCTCGGTTGACGGAACAAAGATCATAAAGAAAAAGAACATAAACATAGGAATGGCTACTGCTCTTCCTGATGGAAACCTTATAGTTCCTGTTATAAAAAATGCTGATGAGAAAAGTCTTACGGGAATTGCAAGAAGCGTTAATGATCTTGCGGAGAGGGCCAGGAGTGGAAAGCTTAAACCCGATGAGATAACAGGCGGCACTTTTACAGTCACTAATTTCGGCAGCTATAATAACCTGTCAGGGACACCTATAATCAACCAGCCTCAGGTTGCTATACTGGGCACAGGTGCTGTGAGAAAAGTCCCGGCAGTAATTGAGACACCCGAAGGAGACGTTATAGCTGTCAGACAGGTAATGATACTGTCGTTAAGCTATGACCACCGTGTAATTGACGGTGCTCTTGCAGGGAAATTCCTGAACAGGCTGAAGGAGATCCTGGAGAACTATTCGCCTCAGGAGCTCTGATCATAAGAACTGATGATTAAACAGTTAGCTCCCGCCTGGGTAATGGTTTGAAATAATTAACATCCGGTTAATAAAAAGGGGAAAGTGCCCTTGCCCTTATCTTGTTATTTCTGTTATATTAGTAACTTTAACTGATGGATTATTAACTGTAACCTTCCTGCCTGTGTTACATCATAAGGCTGATCGGGTTTGTAAATTGAGGTTTTCGTATTATTTATCTTTAGTAATATGATAAAGAGATTTTTTCTGCTTTCATTCCTTCTAGCTATGCTTTTCAACACTGATCTATATTCACAGAGCAGGGTTCAGAACAAAATGATCTTTTACGATGCAGAAAGCTGGGTATTATTTGAAGATTACAAGGAAGCTCTTCCTGAATATCTTCAGCTTCTTGAATACTATCCGTCAAACGCGAATATCAAATACAGGATAGGACAGTGCTACATTAACATACCAGGTGAAAAGGAGAAGGCTATAAGGTATCTCGAAGATGCAGTTCAAAATATTAATCCGGATTATAAAGAAGGTCATTTCAGGGAGACAGGGGCTCCCTGGGATGCATATTATATTCTTGCGGATGCTTACAGGATAACAGGTCAGATCGACAAGGCAATAGATACCTACAGGCTTTTCAATAAGAACCTCGACCCTGAAGTATATGACTCGGTTGTTGTCAACAGGCAGATACAATCATGTCTCATTGCAAAGGAACTTATGAATAAACCGCTATTCATAAGGGAGACAAATCTTGGAAAAACGATCAATGACAATAACTCGGAATATAATCCTGTTGTCTCTGATGATGAGAATATGCTTATTTTTTCCAATAGTGAGCCTTTCTACGAGGCGCTGCTTTTTTCTGTCAAAGCAAATGGTTCCTGGGCAGAGCCTGCCAACATGAACGAGATACTGAAAGTCGACAGGGATATTTATCCTTCAAGCCTATCAAGAGACGGAAAGACACTGTTCCTTTACAACTCTGAGGATTATGACGGTAATATTTTTTCAACGGTCTTTTCCGACGGGACCTGGAGTCCGATTCAAAAGCTCAACGACAACATCAATACAAAATTCTGGGAATCCCATGCTGTAATCTCTCACGACAATAAGAAGCTGTATTTTACAAGTAACAGGAAAGGAAGTATAGGCGGCCTCGATATTTACGTGTCCACACGCGACAATACCGGCAACTGGGGTCCGGCTGAAAATCTCGGGCCGGTGATCAATACTCCTTACAATGAAGACACTCCTTTCCTGAGTGAAGACGACAGGACTCTCTTCTTCAGTTCACGCGGTCATTTCAATATGGGAGGCTACGATATCTTCCGCTCAACCCTTCTGGACAACGGCCAATGGTCTGAACCCGAGAATATCGGTTACCCGCTTAACACTACAGACGATGATCTTTTCTTCCAGCCAGTGAAAACAGGAAATGAAGGATATTTCTCAAAATACAGCCCGACAGGTTACGGAGGGGAGGACATCTACCGCATTGAAGTCTTTTCCGAGGATCACCCAAGGAATTTCTTTGTAATGGGACTCGCCAGGGGAGCTGATGTAAATACTGCAGTCAAGGTGAGCGCCACAGATACAAAAAGCCCAGACAGGTCGCTTGTTGTCTTTACAAATCCGAGATCAGGCCAGTTTGAATTTCAGACCCGTCAGGGCAACTACGATATAATATATGAATCAGCAGGAAGTGAAAAATTCCGGACTAATGTAACCCTGCCATTGTTTAATCCTTCGGACACTTTCAGACTTCCTGATACATTTCTGGAAAAAAGTGATTATACAGCTGATCTGGCAGTCAACGCGGAGAGTGAAGTTACAGTAGACAAAGATGAACAACTGACATTTCCCCTCAGGGTGGAACCAAACTCTTCGCTTGTAATTGAACACCATGCAGCCGATACCCTGGTCTCATCCAATACATATTCAGTCACAGATTCAACTTTCGCTTACACAATTGTCCCTCTTGAAGGAGAAAACAGGATATCATTCAGGCTGACAGATCCTTATGGGAACACTGCCGATGCAGAAGTGTCTGTTACAAGAGAGAAACCAAGGCTGAGAAGGACAGGGGATGAAGGATACAGAAAGGTAGCAGCTGAAAAAGAACAGCAGGAAACCCTTGCCGCAATGAAGAAAAAGGCAGCACAAAATGCCGTTCCGATGACAGCAGCACCTGTACCGAATGCTATAGATGAGGGTCAGACACCTCCTCCGATAGCTGCTGAAGGAGAAAAGGGACACCCCCGATTCCTGTGGTGGATCCTGTTTGCTGCCGGTCTTGCTATGCTGATTATAATAATTCTCGGGAGAAGAAAAGATAAGGGGAAAAAACAATAAATTCAGACAGCCAGTCTCAGTAACTTATAATAAAGCAATGAAATGGCATTTTTAGTTATTTTTTTCTAAATTTGTTTACAAAACATGTAAGCCATGCGCAAACGAATATTTGCCTGTATTATAAGTTCAGCAATTCTTTGTTGTTCCTTAACGGCCCAGGATATAGTTAAACTCCAGGAGGATTTTATCGAAGCAGAGTATTTTTTTCTTAATGAGGATTACCAGGATGCACTGCCCTACTACCTTCAACTCTATGAAAAGATTCCTGATAACGGGAATATTGCTTACCGCATTGGTGCATGCTATCTGAGTATTACAGGCCGGAAAAACCTTGCAATAGATTACCTTGAAAAAGCATCAAAGAATCTGTCAGCCAAGATCAGGGAGGGAACCATTACTGAGTACGCCGCTCCCTATGATGCATTATATGACCTCGGAAAAGCTTACCTTATAAATTACCAGTTCGATAAAGCAAAAGATGCTTTTACAAGATACTCCGAGACACTTCTTCCTGACGACAGGGAGAATATTGATTTTATCAACCAGCAGATTAAATCGTGCGACATCGCGAAGGATTATATTTCAAATCCTGTATCATTTACAGAGGAAAATCCCGGACCTCTCTTCAATGATGACAAATCAAACTTCAATCCTGTTATATCAGCTGACGGCAAATCATTCGCCTTTATGGTCTCCCTTAAGTTTTATGATGCCATAATGCTTTCAAAACTTGCCGGAAGCAAATGGAGCCCACCGGTCAATATCACTCCCGAACTGCAGTCCGACGGCGACATGTACATCTCATGCCTGTCATCTGACGGGAAGATACTATACCTCTCCAAGGATGATAATTACAACAGTGATATTTTTACAAGTACTTACGACGGGATGACCTGGAGACAAACGGTAAAACTCAATAAAAACATAAATACAAGATACTGGGAATCGCACGGATTTGTGACTGAAAACGGAGAGCAGCTCATCTTCGCCTCTGACAGACCCGGAGGATTCGGAGGTCTCGATCTCTATATATCAAAAAAAGTCAATGGCGACTGGGGACCTCCGGTAAATCTTGGCCCGGAAATCAATACACAATTCAATGAGGACAGACCCTTTCTTATTAATAACGGAAAGATCCTTTTCTTCAGTTCACAGGGTCATTCAACTATGGGAGGGTATGATCTTTTCCGTTCTGAGCTCCAGTCCAACAGCCTTTGGAGCAAGCCTTCAAATCTGGGTTATCCGATCAATACCCCTGATGACAATATCTTTTTTTTGCCGGTCGAAAATGGTAACGCCGGCTACTATTCAATAAGCAAAGATCCGGCAGGAGAAGGAAAAGAGGATATCTTTAAAATAACCTTTAAACGTTAATAAGCCGGTAAAATGGGCAGTTCGTTTTTTACAAAATATGATATATGAAGAATCCCGGAGTAAGAATACCGCGTTTCATCTTGTTGTCAATCCCTCTGATATTTTATTCAGCTTCATCATATGCGCAGTCTCAGAAAGAGATGAAAGCCATCTTCGCAAGAGCAGAATCACATTATGTCTACGAGGAATACGAGCTGGCAAATCCTCTTTATCTGATTCTGGAAGATGCGAGGAACATGAATATCTCCTACAAAATAGGGACATGCTATCTTGGCATTCCCGACGAAAAAGAGAAAGCTATCCCATATCTTGAAGCAGCTGTTAAGGACGCAAGCTATGATGCAAAGACAGGATCATTCAAGGAAAAACGTTCTCCTCTCGATGCCTGGTTTTTCCTTGCAAAAGCTTATATGATAAACGATGAACTTGAAAAAGCATTAAGCACTTTCCAGACATTCAAAAGACTTTCGGCCGACTACGAGAGTGAAGGCGGTATGCAGAATATTGAATTTGCAGATCAGCAGATAGAAGCCTGCAGGAACGCTATTGGATTTAAGAATAATCCGGCACTTATAACGAAAAAACTCCTGGCAAAAGAATTCACTGACGGGGCAATAAATGAGAATCCTGCAATAAGCTTCGACGGCAACACAATTGTTTATACTGAACGCAGAGGACTGATAAATATCATTCTGTTCTCCAAAAAAATCAGAGGGAAATGGCAGCCTCCAATAGATATTACAAGCCAGCTGAATGCAGGCGAAGATTGTTCGTCATGCTCGCTAAACGGAGACGGCACAAGGTTATACCTTTATAAAACTGATAATTTCGACGGTAATATCTATTCATCAGAATATGTAAACGGAAGCTGGACACCTATTGTTAAACTCAATAAAAACATTAATACAAAATATTACGAATCTCATGCAGCAATATCCGCGGACGGCAAAAAACTATTTTTTACAAGCAACCGGGAGGGCGGGATCGGAGGCCTCGATATATTTGTCTCGGAAGTTGATGCATCAGGAGAATGGGGTATTCCTGTCAATCTCGGCACAAAGGTAAACACTCCTTACAATGAGGATAATCCTTTTATTACTTCTGACGGAAATCTGCTATTCTTCTCTTCGGAAGGACACAATTCAATGGGAGGCTTTGATATCTTCAAATGCAGCAGGAACTTATCAGGATGGGATGCTCCTCAGAATCTGGGATTCCCCGTAAATACAACTGATGACGATAAATTCCTTCAGCCTTACAATGAAGGAATGAATGCCTTCTATTCAATGAAAACTGATTACAAGAAGAGAGATATCTTCTTTATAGGCCTTGAAGGTCCTGACGTAAATCAGATACATGAGATCACGGGGCAGTTCCTTCTTA
>JAEAME010001780.1_pt1 | contig 13888 bp, 10 predicted proteins | sample 8958731 | NCBI WGS metagenome assembly JAEAME01 (sample SAMN16933194, study PRJNA681113) | bioreactor sludge metagenome | isolation source: anerobic bioreactor sludge (Control) | place: India:Bengaluru | collected 2018-10-24 | reverse complement strand
TATAAAACGGAGGACGAACCACTCCGGCTTTCAATAAGCGGTCACGCACCCCGATAAATATTTCGGTGCCGGGTTTGGTATATGCCGTTTCTACATATGCCATTCCTATGCCAATCTTTAACATGGGAGACATTGTTCCCGAAGTCACGTGACCTATTACTTTACCATCCTGGGTAAGAACATCATAGCCATGACGCGGAACGCCTCTGTCTATCATTTTAAATCCTACCAACTTACGGGAAACGCCATTCGTTTTCTGATTCAGAAGAAGGTCCTTGTCAATGAAATCTCCCTTGGCGTCGGAGAATTTAGTTATCCAACCAAGCCCGGCCTCAATTGGCGAAGTGGTATCGTCAATATCGTTCCCATATAAACAGAAGCCCATCTCCAAACGGAGGGTATCACGGGCACCAAGTCCAATAGGCATGATATCATATTCTGCACCGGCGTCAAATACGGCTTTCCACAATTTTGGTCCATCTTCGTTGGCAACATATACTTCACAGCCTCCGGCCCCGGTATAGCCCGTGGTGGAGAAAATAGCTCCCGGTATGCCGGCAACAGTACACTTCTTGAAAGTATAGTATTCCATATCCGTAACGGAAGTGTCACATATTTTCTGCATTATTTCAAGTGCCTTAGGCCCCTGAATGGCTAACTGACAGATTTCATCGGAAGCATTGTAGAGCTCTTTGCCGGGAGTAAGATTGAACATGGGCGCAAAACGGCAGAGGTGATCCCAGTCTTTTTGTACATTGGCCGCATTTACAACCAACAGAAAAGTCCTGTCATCTATGCAATATACAAGCAAATCATCCACTATGCCTCCTTTTCCGTTAGGGAAGCAGGAATACTGAACCTTGCCCGGAGTAAGTAAAGCGGCGTCGTTAGAAGTGGTATACTGAACAAAATTCAGGGCATTCGGTCCTTTTACCCAGATTTCTCCCATATGGCTTACATCAAAAACACCCACTTTTTCACGGACCTGGATGTGTTCTGTGTTAATGCCCCTGTATTCTATGGGCATATTATAACCGGCAAAGGGTGCCATTTTTGCGCCCAATTCGATATGGAACCGGGTAAATGCAGTGGTTTTCATAATAATTATTTGTGAAGATTTTGGTTTGTATCATAAATCCAGATATCGTGCGGAGTAATATCCAGATCGAATAATTCATTCATACGCTTGTAAGCCTGGGACAAGTCATCGGTCTGAAAAGCAGAAATAACTGCATAACCGTTCGCGAACTCCAGCCTTTGAGGTGTAAAACCATATGTGGTGAGCGTTTTCATCATTCTTTGCGCATTATTGTCCATAATAAAGCTTCCCATTACAACATGAAAGCGCTTGGTTTTATTTTGAGCATTAATTTGTTCCAGTGAATCGAGGCGGGCCTGTTTCAGAAGGGAATCCTCCTGGGCGCGGGCCACTTTATCCAACGAATCGCGAAGCATAAGCGATTGTCTTAATTTTAACTCATCAGATGTAGGCATTCCCAGCCTGGAACGGATCCAGTCACAGGAATTCAAACTTCCGAGCAGCAGGAGTCCAATCAGCAAAGGGCAAAATTTCTTCATGTGTGATAAGTATTAGATGATTAATCACCACAAATATACATGAAAAACAGCGAACAATAAAAAAACTCGTACCTTGCACCGGCATTTTAGAATGAAGAAGATCAAGCTTATATTGTTGTCATTCATATTAATGAATCCGGCATTGTGTTTTACTCAACCCTCCGGTCATATGAGCGTGTTGTTTGCCGGAGATCTCATGCAGCACGTTCCGCAACTGAAAGCCGCCATTCAAAGTGACGGATCCTACGCATATGACACATGTTTTTCTTATATAAGAGATCACTTTCAGCAGGCTCATCTGGTGGTCATTAATATGGAAACCACCTTTGCCGGAGCGCCCTATTCGGGATATCCCCTTTTCTGCTCACCCAAAGAACTTGCAATTGCTGCCCGCGATGCAGGAGTTGATGTTTTTCTAACAGCCAACAACCATATCCTGGACAGAGGCCTACGGGGAGTCAGGCAATCCATTGCCTTATACGATTCAATTGGTATAAATCACTGTGGAACAGAACAGAAGTGGCTGCTCATGGAACATAACGGAATACGTCTGGGTCTGCTCAATTATACGTACGGGACCAACGGACACCGCATACCAAAAGATATTTATCTGAACATTCTTGATACTACTGCCATCTCAAGTGATATACGTGAAGTGCGGCAAGCCGGAGCCGATTTTATTGTATGTTGCCTTCACTGGGGAGTAGAATACAATATGAAATCCGGAGCAGAACAAAAACGTCTTGCTTTATGGCTTAAAAGGCAGGGAGCCGGAGCCGTGATAGGATCACACCCTCATGTTCCGCAAGGTATTGACACCACCTGCGATCACAATGGTAATATAGAGTTCCTTACAGCTTATTCCCTGGGAAATTTCATTTCCAATCAACCGGATCCCATGTCCAGAGCCGGTATGCTGCTTGGTTTTGATCTTGTCCGTAAAAATGGCAGGGTTCAGATTGTACAACCTTTCTACGAATGGATTTGGACTTGGCGTCCAGCAGGTGAAACGGGAAAAAAATATCATGTATTGCCCGTTTCGGATCCCCGTCTTTACAGTCACCTTATCACAGACCAAAGGGAATTATCACTTATTGCAGCCACTGTTGATTCGCTGCGCAACTTTATGAACAAAAATGCTCCGGATTGTAAGGAGCGTAAAAGATATCCGCCTAATGAACGAGAAAACCTTTATTTTGGAAACCATCCATCCTTCCGCCCTTTATGGACGCAACAACCCGTTTCTTCCTCTTATCACAAAAGCGTTTCCCCAATTAAAGATTGTTGCACGGGGAGAGCAGATAAAAGTACAGGGACCGCCGGAGCATATAGCCCGTTTTGAGGAGAAACTGGATTGCCTGGTAAGCATTTACGAACGAAAACAACATCTGTCGGAAGAAAGTATTCGTTCTGTACTGGAAGGAGCCATCAACTCCTCTGTTTCTATTGAGGAAGACCGGGACGATATCCTGGTTTACGGTAATAACGGACGGTTGATTAAAGCCCGGACTAAAAACCAGGAAAAGCTTGTTCGAGCCTATGAAAAAAATGATCTGATATTTGCCGAGGGACCCGCCGGAACCGGGAAAACATATACTGCCATCGCCCTTGCAGTGCGAGCTCTCAAAAATAAAGAGATCAAACGTATTATCCTTACCCGCCCGGCAGTTGAAGCAGGTGAACAATTGGGTTTTTTACCGGGTGACATGAAAGAAAAACTGGATCCTTACCTTCAGCCACTTTACGATGCTCTCAGGGATATGATCCCGGCAAAAAAACTGGAATTACTTATGGAAGAGGGTGCTGTACAAATCGCTCCCCTGGCTTATATGCGCGGCCGTACATTGGATAATGCTTGTGTTATTCTTGACGAAGCACAGAACACCAGTCTTTCTCAGCTCAAAATGTTCCTTACCCGTATGGGAGCCGATGCCAAATTTATTGTTACAGGAGATACTACACAGATTGATCTTCCCCGGAAAACCGACAGCGGATTGCAATGTTGTATGGAATTACTTGGAAAAATTAAGGGAATTGCCATGGTACAATTCGATCAGGGTGACATCATAAGGCATTCCCTGGTCAAGAAAATCGTAGCTGCATTCGGTACTTTACCAGCTGCCGGAAGCTCCGCCGCCGCCGCCAAGGCCCCCGCCAAAGCCGCCAAAACCACCTCCGCCTCCGAACCCGCCGCTGCCGAAGCCACCTCCACCGAAACCACCTCGGCCCCTGCCTCCGCCTAAAAGATTGGCTAAAAGAATGAGTTCAAGCACGCTGGGACCTTTCCGGTTATTTCCGCCCATATTGGTGGGTCCTGTTCGCTGATTCGCAATCAACACAATAATCACTACAAATACAAAAAGGAAGAGTATTGTAAGTACACCTATCAACCCAACCGGGGCATCATCCGCTCCGGTGCGTTCCGTATTGTATTCCCCAATTGCAACCGCCCTGATGGCTTGAACACCGGCCAATATGCCTTCATAGTATAGATCCTGCCTGAAATTAGGAAGTATCTCATTGGTAATTATCCTTTTTGAGAGTGCATCGGTAAGAACGCCTTCCAGGCCGTAACCAACCGAAATGGCCACCCGACCCCCTTGCTGGCCAACTGTATGCTCCACCAGCAAAACCACGCCGTTATTATTCGCAGCAGAACCCACACCCCAGCCGGAAAGGATCTCGTAAGCAGACATATTTATATCCGCTCCCTGCAGGTCGGGAACTGTAACCACACACACCTGATTTGAAGTGGAATTATCAAAATCAACCAGTTGGGCTTCGAGTTCTTTTTGCTGATCCGGAGTAAGCAGCCCGCTAAAATCATTAACAAGTTTTTGTACCGCCGGGCGTTCAGGAACCTGGGCCTGCAGTGAATAAAAAACGCTCAGTAATAGTATGAAGACTGTTGTTAACCGGCTTTTTTTCATTCTCCAATAGATATTTCGTTGGATAATTCGTTCACATCGTCATTACTAATAGGGAAAAAAGCCTTTAGTTTTTGTCCTATTTCTTTAACACCCTTACATATGCCATCGACAAAACACCCGTCCATAAAAGAATTACGCATGGTTTCCTTTACGGATTCCCAGAAATCTTCAGGCACTACTTCATTGATGCCTGTATCACCTATTACAGCAAACTTCCTGGATTCTGTGGCAAAATAAATCAGCACGGAATTACGTTCTTTCGTTTTGTACATCTTAAGCTGATTGAATACAAAAATTGCCCTTTCAATGGAAGATGAAGGACAGTATGTTTCCACATGAACGCGTATTTCTCCCGATGTGTTGAGCTCGGCCTGAGTGATGGCGCTCACAATTTGTTTTCTTTCCTGAGAAGATAAAAAAGTAGCCATCTATTCGTTTGTTTGAGGACTAACCCCGGTTGTGCGTACACATCTTACAGAAGCGTAAACGGCCGATTTGTCTGTACTTGCATACGAAAAGCGGTTTACGGCATAATGAATGAAACGATAATACCCCTGACTGCCGTCGGCCCCGGCACTCCACCAGAAAGTGGTTTGACCAAAGCCTTCAAAATCTGAACCCGACATGGAAGCATATCCTGCGGGCAGGGCATTCCATCCGGTAGTATTTGTTTTTTCATTGTCGGGATGATATTTCCATATCTTGTTCCCATTGACTTTGGCATCCAGGCAGAATCCTTCTGCCAGTCCGTTCCAGGAGTCAAGGAATACTTTATTTGTTCCCGAGACTGCCGAGGCAAGGTCGGCCCAGTCTTCCGGCGTGGGGACATGCCAGCCCGGAGGACATACACCAACCGGTCCCTGTCCTAAACCATATACGGGAGCAGGTATGGAAGACGGAGTATCTTCTCCTGTAAGTGCCTGGTTCCATGTGTAGAGACTGCCTGTCATATAACCGAGGGCTTCCTCATTGGAATAGGTTATTCCGGCGCCCCTCCAATTCAGGTTTTGCACGAACCAGTCCAGATTTCCATAGGTCCTATAATAATAAATATTGCCATCGCGAAGATCTGTAATGGAATCATTAGGCACATTAAAACCCTGAATCATAGCAAGAAACTCTTCCGGAATGACTTTTAGTGTACGTGTGATGGAAGAACTGCTGTATCCTTCTGCCTTAGCCAGGAGGGTCATACTGTAAGAACCTGTAGTTTCAGGAACTTTAACCTGAAAGGATTTTGCGACAACAGAATCGGGAGTAAAATATTCACCTTTGAACGTATATACCACCGAGTCTCCCTGAGGAGCAGTAATGCCCGAAGCCTCGACAAGGAACGAGTCCCCGGGAAAGGCATAGTTGGGCAGATTAAAACTCAGCGTGCCCGACATGTAAAGCGTGTCATCCTCATCGTCATCTTTGCATCCGGCAAAGACAAGCAAAAAAAGACCGAAAATAAAAAGGTACGGTAGAAGGCTTTTCTTATTCATATCCTGTAATGATCTACAAATGTAGGCAAAAATTTGTAGCTTTGTATTGATGAGAACAAAACCGTTATTATGTGTATTTGCCGGAATTGTCCTGCTTTTTTCGCATTGTAGTCCCCGCAGTGAATACGGTCGGATAAACGGATTCGCACTGGGAACCACTTATGCTGTCACTTTCAAAATTCCGGAAGGGGCCTCCCCTTCTTTTGCTCAAACTGTTCAAACGGCCCTGGACGGTTGTTTTGATCAGGTGAACAACTCATTGTCGATATACAATAATCATTCCCTAATCAGCAGAATAAACGATAATCTTACAGTAAACACAGACAGTCTGTTCAATATCGTATTCAGAAGATCTGTAGAGATTGGTATTCTGACCGATGGCGCTTTTGACATTTCCGCCGGTCCTCTTTTCGATGCGTGGGGTTTCGGAGAGCACGAAAGGACCACAGTTACACAGGCACAAATAGAAGAAATAAAAAAACAGACGGGGATGCACCTGTTTAGCCTGAAAGACGGTATCCTTAATAAGGCCCATCCCAAGGCAACATTGAATATGAACGCCATTGCCAAAGGATTTACCAGCGATCTGGCCGGGCATAAACTCGATTCACTGGGCATCCTGAACTATCTTGTTGAAATCGGGGGCGAGATCATTTGCAAAGGGGTAAATCCTCAGGGAGAATCCTGGAGGGTTGGCATAGACAGTCCGGTTGACGGCAATAATTCCCCAGGAAAGGATCTGCAAACAGTGCTTACCCTGACTTCCGGAAAAGGGTTGGCCACTTCGGGCAATTACAGAAATTACTATATAGAGAACGGGAAAAAATATGCCCATATAATTGACCCGGTAACCGGATTTCCTGTTCAACATTCGCTTTTAAGTGTGACGGTAATTGCCGGAGACAGTATGACGGCCGATGCTTATGCCACAGCACTTATGGTTATGGGATTGGAAAAGAGTAAGGCTTTCCTTTCTTTGCATCCCGAACTGGGAGCATTGTTGATTTATGACCATAACGGATCTTTTAAAACTTTTGTTACCGGTAATATAGCAGCCTCAGTAATCAGACAATAAAAAACCATGAAAAAATACATTTTGTTCTTCATAATTACCGTATCTTTTCTTACTGTTTTGGTAAGCTGCAGCATCTCGGGAAAATACAAAACCGTAAAAGGCCTTGTACTCGGCTACTCTTACCAGATAGTATATCAGGCTCCCGAAGTGGTCCCCTGGACATTCGAAGCGGATATCCGCCGCTCAGCTGAAAGGCTGGCCAAAAAAATTGACGAATCCATGTCGTTGTATAATACGCGGTCTATCATCAACGCTGTAAACAATAACCGTAGCTTCACCGTGGATTCCATGTTTCTTTCCGTTTTGAACACGGCCTTTGAATACGCCAATAAGACAGGCAGTCCTTTGAATATCACAATAGATCCGTTACGGGAACTCTGGGGAAACAACATGGGTAATGCAGACGAAGTTACACCCCGGGATGTTGAAGAAATATTACAATATACCAGCCTGAAAAATATAAGTGTCACTGGGAATACCATAAGCAAATCAGATCCGAGGGTTCAACTTAATCTGAATTCACTCTCAAAGGGATATGCGGCAGATATGATGTATAAAATGCTTCAGGAATTCCAGATAGATAATTTCCTGATAGAAATTGGAAAAGAGGCCGTCTGCAAAGGGGTAAATCCTTCCGGGACTCCCTGGCGGATTATTATAGACAATGCCTCCCACGATGTTATCTATCTTACAAACAAAGCACTATCCATAACTGGTAATTTTTTCAATTACAAAGATTCTGATAACAATTTACAGCGGGATGTGATTAATCCGCTTACAGGCTATCCTTTTGACGACCGGTTGCTATGTGCTCTTGTTATTATGGACGATTGTCTTACCGCCTCGGCGCTCAGTAATGCCTTTTTGACCATGGGCATGGATAAGAGCATGCAATACCTTTCCGAAAATCCCGGAATCCAGGCACTATTATTTTATATAGAGGGCCTCGAGATAAAAACATTTTCCACTAATAATATTTTGCCCCGTAATGAAATCCAGTATTTCCCGTAGAGAATTTCTCCGCAGGGGAGCCCTGTTGGGATCAGGTCTGATGCTTGGAACGTCTGGCACACTCGCCGGGAAATCTTCCATTTTCCATATTTCCCAACGCTTCGATACAATTATCAAAAACGGGCTGGTCTATTCCGGAGAAGGGACTCAACCATTTACAGCCGACATTGGAATCCGTGATGGCAAGATAAGCGCTTTGGGATCTTTGGGCGACAGTGCGGACAGGCTCATTGATGTCCATGGACTTGCCGTTAGTCCCGGTTTTATTGATCTGCATTCTCATACAGATACCAACCTGCTCACTTGTCCGCAGGGAGACAGCCGTATTTTCCAGGGTGTGACAACCGAAGCAGGCGGCAATTGTGGTGATTCACCGTTTCCGGCAGGACCGTATGAAGAGGCAGATCAGTTTTATGGCGCGCTGAACAAAAACAAAATTGGAATTAATTATTGTTCGTTTACAGGTCAGGGATCTCTGCGTTCGGCAGTTGTAGGCAATTGGGCAGCTCCTGCTACCGATGAACAGATCCGGGCAATGAAACAAGTGCTGGACCGGCAGCTGTCAATGGGAAGCATAGGGCTCTCATGCGGACTCGAGTATGCCCCCGGAGCGTATGCAAGCAACCGGGAACTGGTAGAACTCTTAAAGGTGGTAGCGGCTCATGACGGATTGTTTGCCATCCATATGAGAAACGAAGACGACCATGTGGAAGAAGCCATTACCGAAACCATCGATATGGCCAGACAGGCCGGAGTGCGGTTACAGATATCTCACCTGAAAGCACAAAATCCCGCTAACTGGCATAAAGGACCGGCAATGCTGAGGATAATTGAGCAGGCTCAAAGGGACGGGCTGGATGCGGCTTTTGACAGATATCCCTATATTGCTTTCTCCACGGGCCTTTCCAGTTTCCTGCCTCTGTCTGAGAGACAGGGATCTGCAGATGACGTAATAGCCCGGCTGAATGATCCTGTAAAAGCCAAAGAGTTGGAAAAATATGCCAATTCACGTATTGAACGACTGGGAGGTCCGGGCAATGTGATTATTTCCGCCTGCGTACTTCCTGCCAATAAAGAGACATATATGGGGAAAAACCTGGTACAATGCGCTTCTGTCACAGGCGTTACTCTATGGGAATTTATCCGGCTTCTGCTGGTGGAAGAACGTTTGCGAACCGATATCATTGCCTTTGCCATGTCCGAAGACAATGTTAAAATGTTTTTATCCCATCCGCTGGGTATGCCGGCTTCGGACGGAAGCGTCTACTCTCCCGTGGGGCCTTTGTCGTCTACCATGCCTCACCCCAGATCATACGGTACTTTTCCACGTTTTCTCGGGAAATATTGTCGGGAAGAAAAATTGATGGATCTCTCACAGGCCGTCCGGAAGATAACATCCCTTCCGGCGTCCCGCCTCGGACTAAAAAACAGAGGTCTTCTGATACCCGGCTATGCAGCCGATCTGGTCGTTTTCAATCCGGACACAATCATTGACACGGCCACCTTTGAACAGCCCCACCAGTTTGCCCGCGGAATTCACCATGTTTGGGTTAACGGGGTTCATACCATATCGGAGGGGCAGCATACCGGAGTTCTGGCAGGCAGCCTGTTGCAGGCTAAAGGGTGATATACCACAGATGACCTTCCACATCCTGAAAGCCCATTCGCCGCAGAGCGGCAACGTACGAATTAATCTGGCGTTGATGTGATGGAAGGGGTTGGCCGAATTTATAATCAATTACCACCATCCTGCCATTTTTTTCAAGTATCCTGTCGGGACGTAATTGCCCCTCGGGGCCCAGAAGTGCTATTTCATTCCTGACAGTCCATGACCCGTCAAACCATTCCCGGGCAGGAGCATCGGATAAGGCCCGGGTGATAGCTTCGGCATATTGTTGAACTGTCTGCACGTTGCCGGAGAGTTCGCCTTCAGCAACAAGCTCTTCCAGCACACGCGGCGCATCTGCCAGTACTGTCATACGCGACAGGGCCTTATGCAGAACAATACCCCACTGACGCATGGAACTGTCTTGTGAAAAATCAAAATCATCTTCCCTGTAGGCCAGTTTGAGGGTGTCATTGAAATCAGCAGAAGGATACTCTGTAAGGCAGTAAGCATCATTCGCAGCCCGGGATGATTTATTACTGTGCCTTTGTCTGATATCTCCGGCAGACAGCGGTTCGCCGAATTCACGCCGGTCTCCCAGCACCTTTTCTATATGATCGGCTATCTCTTTTGTCGACTTCTTTTTTTGTACCAGGAACAAATACAATTCATCCCCTGGTCTGGTAACGGCCACGTACAGCATATTGAGCGCATCGAGCAAACGTTGGGCATATTCCGTAAAGTAGTCCCCGGCAAAATAGGTTTGCATCAAATTGTCTTTGTACGTTACGGGAAGTTTTTCCAACAGGTTGAACGGAGCTTTTTCTGTACCTGCCCACAAAATATAGTTTCCAGCACGAGAGTCAAGTTTCCAGTTACAGAAAGGAACGATCACGACCGGAGCCTCCAGTCCCTTGGCTTTGTGAATAGTAAGGATTCTGATGGCAGCACCCGGAAATTCCGAGGTCAGCATGGTGTCGTGACCCTTGTTTTCCCACCACCTGAGGAACGCATAGAGGCCACCACTCTCTTTGCCTGAAAAATCGAGTAATACATCATGTAACTCCTGAAGATAAGGGAGCGCCTGAATACAGTTCATCCAGCCCATCCGGCGTATTATTGCTTCGAACGCGTCTGAAACGGGCATTGTGCGCATAGCCTCTGTAAATGCATTATCATCAGACACTTTCTCGCCTTCAAGTTGCCGTTCCAGCTGACGTATCACTTCTGTATTGCAGTCATCTGTGGGATAGAGAGCTTTTCTAAGCAGGGCAACGCTAAGACAAACATACGGCGATGCATCAAGACGCAGGGAGTCGGCAGAAACAAAGTCATAACAATGGGTATCTTGCGGATTCTCCCGTTTATACTTCAAAAAATGATCCATCAGGATCTGGCCGTCTTTTTTTGTTCTTACAAGCAGTATGACATCATGTAAAGAATAGCCTCTGTCCTGCAAAGAAGCCAGCAACTTCTGCAGGGTATCAAGTGACTGTTGGTAAGCCGATGCCTGATCGTTGTCCAGGAAAGATTCAATCCGGACATAGCCGGGACTAAGATCCAACGTCACCTGCGAACAATCTTCCCGGTGCGATTCATAGGCCCTTTCCAATAATGTTTGGAGATAATCTTTCTGTGTTTGGTCCAGAGCAGTATACTCCCGGAGTTTATTTTTGATTTCCCCGGTCAGCGATTCCTTTAGGCCGTCTATGATTTCATTGACAAAACCGATAATGGCTGAGCGGCTTCTCCAGTTAACATTTAATGTGTGACAATCAATTCCCTGATCCTGAAGGGCATGATCCCGGACAACCTCCTCTCCCAAAATTCTCCAGTCGCTATTTCTCCAGCGGTAGATAGATTGCTTCACATCGCCCACTATCAGAGAATCATCTCCCTGTGCAAGACCTTCCAGAAGTAAAGGCCTGATATTTTTCCACTGCAGGTAAGATGTATCCTGAAATTCATCCAACAGGAATGACGAGAAGAACGCCCCCATTTTTTCGTATATGAAGGGAGCATTGCCGTCTCCCACCAGTTGGCTGAGCAGATAGGTAGAGTCTCCGATATTCAATTTGTTTTCCTCTGCCTGGATGCGTCTCATAGTGCGGCTCACATCGGCAAGAAGGCCCATTTTTGGCAGTTGTTCGAGTACAGAAACAGCTGTAGCGTATGAAGGGAAGTGATCCGTAAAATGACCGGTACATGCTTTGAGAACCGACATTAATTCATCCTTCATGCGATCTATACCCGGAGGAGAGGTTTTCCCTTTCCATAAGTTATCAACCCCATCGCGGGCTTCCAGTACACGGGATCCGGGTATGTACGAATCGGCAGCGGGAGAAGGCTGGGATATTTTCTTGAAATATTGCGCAAAAGAAGATGTTTTATACGGAAAATCCTCGGGAGTGAAGCCGTGTTCATGAATGATCGCAAGTGCCTGTTCTCCGTACGAGGCCATCGTTTTCCTGAAAGATCCCATGACTTGTTGCAGATCGTCCAGGAATTTTTTCAAAAAATCTTTATCCGATAATTTATCGGCAAAAGAACCGCCGAAAGAACGGAAAGATTCCCTTACCACTTCGTACCCTACATCCTGTAATATTTTATTAACGTCCCATTTTTCTGAACTGTTCACTTTTTCGTGGATCAGGCGGCTCAGCCATTCACGCAACGATTCATCTTCAAGGACATCATCGGTAACCTGAGCAGCGGTTTTCTCAATCAGAAGGGGTGTATCCAGATCCACTGAATAACCGGGCGACAGCCCTGCCTCGAGCTCAAACGCATGAAGAATTCGTTGAAAAAAAGCATCGAGCGTAGACACCGAAAAAAAAGCATAGCGATGCAGAATCCTTTCATGAATAATCTGTGCCCGTTCGGTAATTGTTTCGGGAGACAGACCGGTTTCATTTACAAGATCGTCTGCCATTGGAATGGCCTGGCCCAGTGCAAGAGCACTGAGCGTTTCGAGGATCCTGTTTTTCATTTCTTCGGTCGCTTTATTGGTGAATGTTACCGCCAGAATACGCGAAAACGCATTAGGGTCGAAAGAATGGGCATCACCCAGTAACAATTTAAGGTAGGTGAGCGCCAGTCTGTACGTTTTCCCCGTACCGGCAGAAGCTTTATACACCTTAAGCGCCATCGGCAGAACCTCCAAGAAGGAATGTACGGATAAATCCGTTAATGTCTCCGTCCAAAACAGCCTGGGTATCGGTCATCTCGTACCCGGTGCGATGGTCCTTAACCATTTTGTAAGGATGTAATGTATAAGACCGTATTTGTGAGCCCCACTCTATTTTCTTTTTCTGACCTTCCAGTTCGGCTTCTTTTTCTCTTCGCTTTTCAAGTTCCAGCTCATAAAGATGAGATTTCAAAATGCGCAGGGCATTCTGACGGTTATCGAACTGGCTCCGGGTCTCGGTGTTCTCCACCACTATCCCCGTTGGAATATGGCGTACCCGCACGCCCGTCTCCACTTTGTTGACATTCTGACCGCCTGCACCGCTGGAACGGTATGTATCCCACTCCAGATCGCCGGGATTGATCTCAATTTCTATGGAGTCATCAACAGCCGGATATACAAAAACAGACGAGAAAGTAGTCTGTCGTTTACCCTGCGCATTAAAAGGAGATATCCTGACCAGACGATGCACCCCGTTCTCCGCCTTAAGGTATCCGTATGCATAAGCCCCCTCGAATTCTATGGTGCAGGATTTGATCCCGGCTTCTTCTCCATCCAGCATGTCGTGGACACGCACCTTATACCCGTTCCGCTCTCCCCATCTTATGTACATCCGCATGAGCATGGCCGACCAATCGTTGCTTTCGGTACCACCGGCACCTGAATTGATTTTCAGAAGGGCCCCCATATTATCACCCTCGGCGCTGAGCATGCTTTTCAGCTCTTCCTCTTCTATTTGCAGAGCCACTTTGTCATACATCCCGTTCAGTTCTTCCTGTGGAGCATCCAATTCTGCAAGTACCTGAAGGTCTTCCAGATTTGATTTTATCTTATAATATTTTTCCACAGCCGCTTTAAGCGAGGCCTGCATTTTCAAACTTTGCTCAGCAGTTTTGGGATTGTCCCAGAATCCGGGAGCTTCTATTTCCCGGTTCAGGCTCTCCAACCGGACCTCTTTGGCTTCAACGTCAAAGAAACCTCCTCAACCGTTGCCCGCGTTGCAACAGGTTTTTA
>JAEAME010001778.1_pt1 | contig 13893 bp, 9 predicted proteins | sample 8958731 | NCBI WGS metagenome assembly JAEAME01 (sample SAMN16933194, study PRJNA681113) | bioreactor sludge metagenome | isolation source: anerobic bioreactor sludge (Control) | place: India:Bengaluru | collected 2018-10-24 | reverse complement strand
AGCCGCGAGACCACCTTCCCCCACGACATCCGCGACGAGGGGCTGCTGCACTCGCACCTGGCCTACCTGCTCGACCGCCTGGCCGTGCAGCTGCTGCGCGACGGGCTCTACGCCGGCCGCGTCGAGGTCAAGGCGCGCTTCAGCGACTTCTCCACCTTCACCCGGCGCGCGGCGCTGCCCTTTCCCACCTACTCCTACTTCCACCTCTGGCAGGGGGCGCTGCCGCTGCTGCGCGCGCTGCTGCGGGAGAGGGAGCTGCCGCTGCGCCTGGTCGGCGCCAAGGTCGAGGGGCTGCAGGAGGCCCGCGACCTGCTGCCGTTTTTCTCGCTGAAGGACGAGAAGATGACCGCCGCCATCGGCGCCGTCAAGGAGCGCTTCGGCTTCTCCTCCCTGCGCAACGGCCGCTCCATGTTGTTGGAGGAGATGTATCCGGTGGAAAGGGAGGGGATGGTCCTCAAGACGGCGTCATTGACCAAGTAGCAGCATCGAGACCTCTAAAGGTAAAAGGAAAAAGGTAAAAGGTAAAAGTGAAGAAGCGGATGCTTGCGCGAAAAACCCCGCTGCCGACCGACTCGGCTTTATGCGAGGCAATGATAGTCCACCGTGAGGACATTTTTCTCTTACTTTTTCCTTTTTCCTTTTACCTTTTTCCTTTTGAGTTCCTCTCATGAGCTACGTCCCGCTGAGAACCTATTCGGTCTACTCCCAGGGCGATGGGGTGGTTGATCCCGCCGCACTCGGGGACACCCTGCAGAAGGCCAAGGTGCCTTATCTCCCGATTTGCGATCCCATGTCGCTGATCGGCTGGGAAAAATGCAAAAAGGAGGCGGATGCCAGGGGGCTGCGGCCGCTGCTGGGCACCGAGATCAGGCTGCCGGAGAAGGGGAGCCTGCTGCTCTATCCCGCCTCGGCCGCCGGTTTTCGCGCCGTCGTCTCCTGCCTCAACCGCCGCGCCCTGCCGGCCCGTCTGGACGGCGTGCGGGCCGTCTTCCTGCCGGCGCGGCCCGACGACGGCCTGCTGCGGCGGCTGCAGGACAAGGTCGGCCGCGGCAACCTCTACGTGGGCCTGGAATGGGGGAGCGGCCAGTGGCTGCGCGACTTGGCCGCAACCGCTGGCGCGCCGCTGGCCTGGGCGCAGGCGCTGCGCTGGACCGGCGACGCGCGCCAATACGCCGTGGTGCGGGCCGTCTTCCGGCATCAGCCCCTCCCCGAGGCCTTCCGGGCGGACGCGACCCTTGACGGCCTGATCCCGGCCGCCAGCATCGCCCGGCGCTTCGGCGAGCCCGGGCGGGACGCCATGGCCAACACCCTGCGCCTGGCGGAAGGAGCCGCCTTCGCCTTCGATGCCCTGGACGAGCTCTTCCCCGACGGCGGCAGCGAGCTGGAGGCGCGGGTGCGTCGCGTGCTGGACGCACGCTCCGCCGGGCCCGCTGAGCGCGAGCGGGCGCTGCAGGAGCTGCGCGCCGTCCGCCGCGGCGGCGCCGCGGCCTATTTCCTGATCGCGGCCGAGATCGCCGCCTTTTGCCGCCGGCGGCGCATCTTCTTCGGCCTGCGCGGCTCGGCCGGCGCCTCCTACGTCCTCTTCCTGCTGGGCATGACCTCCGTCGATCCGCTGAAGCACGGGCTGCTGTTCGAGCGCTTCCTCAACGGCCGCCGCGACGACCTGCCCGACATCGACGTCGACATCGACTCCTCGCGGCGGCCCGAGCTGTTCCAATGGCTGTTCGAGCGCTGGCGCGGGCGGGCGGCCTTCCTCTCCAGCCACAAGTTCTTCGGCGCCCGCTCGGCGCTCTACGAGACGGCCCGCGCCTTCGGCTACGGCCCCGAGGAGGCGCACGCCCTGAGCAGGCCGCTGCCCATGTTCGCCGAGCCGCGGGAGCTTGCCCATGCCCCTGCGGGGCGTGAACGCTCCCCCGGCGGGGCGGCCGGCCGCGGCGGCGGGGGGACGGCGCCGGTCTACCAGGCCGCCGCGCTGCTCGACGGCGTCTTCCGCGAGATCTCGTTGCACGTGGGCGGGGTGGTGTTCGCCGCCGGCGAGGTCGCCCGCGCGCTGCCGCTCACCCGCTCGCCCGAGGGGTTCCCGCAGCTGGTCTGGGACAAGGACACGGTCGAGCGCCTGCGCGTCTTCAAGCTCGACCTGCTGGGGGTGCGCGGCTTCGAGGTCATCGCGCCGCTGGGTCCAAGCGGCGATCCTGACGCCGCCGGCGGATCCGCAGGATCGCCGTCCCCGCGTGGGACCGACGCCAGCGACTCCGCCACCTGGAAGACTATCCAGGAGGCGCGCACCAAGGGCTGCTTCCAGCTGGAGAGCCCGCTGGCGCGCGAGAACCTGCGCCGCGGCCGCCCCGCCACCCTGGAGGAGCTGGCCATCGCCGTGGCCATCATCCGCCCCGGGCCGGCGAAGTCGGGGATGAAGGCGGCCTACCAGGAGAAGCGGCCGCCGGCCCACCCGCTGCTGGGGCAGCTCTTTCCCGGCAGCCGCGGTGCCCTGATCTTCGAGGAGCAGATCTCGGTGCTGCTGCACCACGTCAGCGGCTGGGACCTGGAGGAGGCCGAGCGGGCGCGCCGCGAGCTCAAGAAGCGCCGGGGCGGGGGGCTGCGCAACGAGTTCTTCGCCCGCGGCGCGGCCAACGGCTGGCGCGCGGAGGAGCTGAAGCTGTTCTGGAAGCTGGCCGAGGACTTCTCGCTGTACGCCTTCTGCCAGGCGCACAGCCTGGCCTATGCCCACGCCGCCTTCCTCTCGGCCTGGATGAAGACGCACCGGCCGCTGGAGTTCTTCTGCCGGCTGCTGAACGCCGCCGGCGGCTACTACCCGCTGCCCGATTACATCGAGGAGGCCAAGGCCTGGGGGCTGCCGGTGCTGCCGCCCGACGTCAACCGCAGCGGCCTGGGTTTCACGGGCGAAAACGGGGCCGTCCGCTGCGGCCTCATGGCGGTGAAGGGATTCGGCGCGGCGCTGGCGGAGCGCGTCGTCGACGGCCGCGGCCCGGGCTACGCCTCGCTGGAGGACCTGCTGCTGCGCGCCCACCTCAGCGAGCGCGACCTCTCGGCGCTGCTCGCCGCCTCGGCGCTGCGCAGCCTGGGCCGCGACGGCTTCGGCGCGGAGGAACGGCGGCGCAACTGGCAGCAGTGCCTGGGATTTTTACCATCCGAACTCGGCGGACGGCAGACGGCGGACGGCGTACGGTAGCAGCGCAAAAAAGCTCAGGGAAGACAAAGGGAAGAACGAGGGAGGAATGAGGGAAGATGGAGTGGGAAAAGCCCGATCTGAATTTCCATCTCACTCCGCTTTCCCTTTGCCTTTCTCGCTGGCTTCCCGCTATCTTCCCTGGAGATCAAGAGCCGTACGCCTTACGCCGTAAACCGTACGCCGAGTTCTTTGATCGGCATGCGCGATTGCTGTTGTCGTACGCCGTCCGCCGTGTGCCGTACGCTAAGTTCCCTTGCGTGCGGCGATTGACTTTCGGCCGGACGCGACATTATAATGGCGCCACTGAAAAGCGGAGGAGGCGCAGATGATCCCCTTTACCCACGTGGACGGCAAGAACTGCGGCAGGATCGAGTTCTACGGTCTGAGCACCTGCATCTGGTGCCGCAAGACGCGCCAGCTCCTCGACAGGCTGGGCGTGGCCTACGACTACGTGTATGTGGACCTGCTTTCCGGCGCCGAGCAGGAGAAGGCCATGGCCGAGGTGCGGCGCTGGAACCCCAACGAGTCGTTCCCCACGGTGGTGTTCGCCGGCTCCTCCTGCGTCCTGGGCTTCGACGAGGCCAAGATCCGCGCCGCGGTGGGCCAGTGAGCGCGACCGCGGCAGTCAGCGACAAGGCCGTCGACGCCCTGCTGGAAAAGCTGGAGCGCGAGGCCGAGGCCTCGGGCTACCGCCTCAATCCCGACCGCAGCCTGCTGGTCAACCAGGAGCGCTACGGCTACTGGGCCTGCCCCTGCCGCCTGGCCGCGGGCGTCAAGGCCGAGGACCTGGACATCATCTGCCCCTGCGATTACCGCGACGCCGACCTCAACGAGTTCGGCGCCTGCTTCTGCGCCCTATACGTCTCGGCGGAGGTCGCTGCCGGAGAACGGCCGGCCGCCTCGATCCCCGAGCGCCGGCCGCCCGCCGCCGCACGCCGCGCCGCCAGGGCCGACGGGAGCCTCGCGACGCCGGCCGGCCGGCTGCCGCTGCCGGTCTGGCGCTGCAAGGTCTGCGGCTACCTGTGCGCCCGCGAAGAGCCGCCGGGCGTGTGCCCCATTTGCAAAGCCAAGAAAGAGAGATTCGAACGGTTCATATAACTCCGTGACGCGTAACGCGTGACGCGTGACGAGTAGTCGCCCTTAAAAAATTGAATTCAATGCAGAATGCACTTCGCTTCAATTGACCGCAGACCAAAGCGCATAAAATAGCCGGAATGGACTTTCGTTTGCAATACTGAAATTGATCCGGGTTCCATGCTGGGAGTTTGGAAATCCAGGTGCTGCGACAGGGCAGTTACTTGTCACGCGTCACGCGTTACGCGTTACGATAGTTCGTCGATAACGGTCTCTACCAGGGCCTGAAATCCCTTCTCAGATCGGGCAATTGCGGCTTCCAGCTGCGGTGCTGGAACTCGGCGGTGCGGGGGTCGAAGATGTACTCCTCCTGCCAGCGCTCGTAGTTGTCGAGCGTCTCGTGGACGGCGGCGGCGATGGTGCGCACCTCCTCCTCGGTCAGGATGGGATGGAGAGAGATGCGCACCCAGCCCGGCTTCTCCGACAGGTCGCCGTGGTTGATCTTTTCGGTGATGTGCTTCGACTGCTCGCGCCTGACGTGGAGCAGGATGTGGCCGTAGGTGCCGGCGCAGGAGCAGCCGCCGCGGGTCTGGATGCCGAAGCGGTCGTTGAGCAGGCGGACGATGAGGTTGTGGTGGCGGTGCAGGGAATAGAAGGAGACGATGCCCAGGCGGTTCATCTGCCCCGGCTCCAGGACCTGCACGCCGGGATGCTCGGCCAGCCCCTTCAGCAGCAGCCCCTTCAGCTCCTCCTCGCGGGCCAGCATGGCCGCCACGCCCATGTCCTCCTTCAGCTGGATGGCCAGGGCGGCGCGGATGGCCTGCAGGAACCCGGGGGTGCCGCCGTCCTCGCGCACCTCGATGTCGTCATAGTAGCGCTGCTCGCCCCAGGGATTGGTCCACAGCACCGTGCCGCCGCCCGGCTGGTCGGGGACGCGGCTGCGGTACAGCTCCTTGTTGAGCAGCATCACCCCCGAGGAGCCGGGGCCGCCCAGGAACTTGTGCGGCGAGAAGAATACGGCGTCGAGGCGCTGCTCGGGTTTGGCCGGGTGCATGTCGATGGCGACATAGGGGGCGGCGGCGGCGAAGTCGACGAAGCAGTAGCCGCCGTGGCGGTGCATGATCTCGGCCATCTGGTGGTAGGGGGTGTGGATGCCGGTGACGTTGGAGCAGGCGGTGAACGAGCCGATCTTCGGGTCGCGGTCCCGGTGGCGGCGCAGGATCTGCTCCAGGTGGTCCAGGTCGGGCAGGCCGTCGGCGTTGCGGCGGACGATCTCGACCTTGCAGCAGCACTCGTTCCAGGTCGTGTGGTTGGAGTGGTGCTCCATGTGGGTGATGACCACCAGCGGCTTCCTGCGGCCGCGGCCGGGCAGCCGGCCGCAGTACTGGTCGGGGATGCGCAGCCCCAGGAGCCGCTGCAGCTTGTTGATGACGGCGGTCATGCCGAAACCGGAGAAGAAGATGACGTCGTTGTCGCCGGCATGCACGTGGCGCTTGATGACCTGCTGCGCCTGGCGGTAGGCGGCGGTCATGCGCGTGCCGGTCACCGTGGTCTCGGTGTGGGTGTTGCCGACGAAAGGCCCCAGCGCGCCGGAGACGTACTCCTCGATGGGGCGGTAGAGCCGGCCGCTGGCGGTCCAATCGGCGTAGATAATGCGTTTTTCTCCAGAGGGGGTGGCGAACGGCTGGTCGATGCCGATCACCTGGCTCCGGTAGGGGCTGAAGTCCTTCACACGCACCTCTCTGTCCGATTTTCCCATATTTTACGGCATTGTCCGCTGGCAGTCAAGCCGGAGCCGGCGGGCAAGAAACGATTGCACGGCTATCAAGTGATAGTGATAGTGGTAGTGGTAGTAGAAAGCCATAAAAGACAATTGGCGTGCAATCAATCAAGTTTGCTTCTTGCTTGCTACTACCACTATCACTACCACTACCACTTAGAACATTGGTCCGTTCGTATGCGCTATTGACTTCCCGGGTGCTGTTCTCTACCATCCGGCCATGGGCAAGATTCTGACCAAGGGATTATTCTGCCTGCTGCCGATCTTCTTCGCCATGACCGGCTGCCAGCCGCGGGTGACGCCAGCCGACCTGGTGCTGCGCAACGGGCGGCTGTATACCGTGGACGGCGCTGCGCCATGGGCGGCCGCCGTCGCCGTCCGCAATGGCCGCTTCGTTTATGTCGGTGACGAGGCCGGGGCGGCGCGCTTCATCGGCGGCGACACGCGGGTGATCGACCTGGGCGGCCGCCTGGCCCTGCCCGGCTTCATCGACAGTCATGCCCATCCCATCAGCTCCTACAAACACTTTTTCGAGATCGACCTCAGCGGCTGCCGTGGCGGCGCCGACTGCCAGCGGGCGGTCGCTGCCTACGCCCGGACCCACCCCGAGGCGCCCTTCATCCGCGGCCGCGGCTGGAGCAATACCGATTTTCCCAAGACCGGCCCCGGCAAGCAGCTCCTCGACGAGGTCGTTCCCGATCGGCCGGTGGCCCTCGCCTCCGAGGACGGCCATTCCAAGTGGGTGAACTCGCGTGCCCTCAAACTCGCCGGCGTCACCCGGGCCACCCGCGACCCGGTCGGGGGCGTCATCGAGCGCGACCCGCGCAGCGGCGAGCCGTCCGGCACCCTGCGCGAGGCCGCGGCCGACCTGGTGGCCGGGTTGTTCCCTGCTCCCGGGCTGGAGGAACTGAAGAAGGGGCTGGAGGCCTACCAGGAGATGGCCCTGGCCTGCGGCATCACCACCGTCCATGACGCCAGCCTGGACGCCGAGAGCAGCGAAACGCAGGCCTATCGCGAGCTGGAGGGGACGGGGCGGCTGCGCCTGCGCGTGCGCGCTTCGCTCTACGTTGACCCGCAAAAAGGGAACGAGCAGCTCGCGGCCCTCGATCACGAGCGGCTGCGCAATGCCGGGCGCCTGTTCCAGACCCGGGCCGCCAAGCTGTTCGCCGACGGGGTGGTGGAGGGGAGCACCGCCTACCTGCTGGAGCCTTACCGTCATCTCCCCGGCAGCCGGGGCGAGCCGATCTGGGCCGCCGACGCCCTGGCCCGCATGTGCGGCGAGCTGGACCGCCGCCTCTGGCAGATCCACATCCACGCCATCGGCGACGCCGCCGTGCGCTCGTGCCTTGATGCCTTTGCCTCCGCCCGGCAGGCGAACGGCAGGCGCGATGCGCGCCACCTGCTCACCCACCTGCAGCTGGTCGACGGCAACGACATCGCCCGCTTCGCCTCCTTGGGCGTGGTCGCCGTCGTCCAGCCCTTCTGGTTCACCAAGGACGCGTATTACCGCGACATCCAGGTGCCCTACCTGGGCCTGGAGCGCGCCGACCGGGAATATCCCATGGCCGGCTTCCTGCGTTCCGGCGGCACCGTGGCCTCAGCCAGCGATTTTCCGGTCACCGTCCCCTGCGACCCGCTGCGCGGGATCCAGACCGGCGTCACCCGCACCGAGACCGGCAGGACGGGGCCCGGCGAGGTCCTGTGGGCCGAGGAACGGGCGACATTGGAGCAGATGATCGCCAGCTTCACCATCAACGGCGCGTTCGCCAATTTCCTCGAGGATGTCACCGGCTCGATCGCGGCGGGAAAATCGGCCGACCTGGTCGTGCTGGACAAGGACCTGTTCCGCATCCCGGCCGGGGAGATCTCGACGGCAAAAGTGCTCATGACCCTGTTCGAGGGAAACGTGGCTTATTCCTCGGGTGTGTTCAAGAATTGAGTGATCTTGGCGTACGGCTGAGGGATGGAACGATCAAGCGTGACGCGTAACGCGTGACGCGTGACGAGTCAGAGCCAACAGGAATCATTTTGAGAGGATTTAGCCCCGAAGGAAGACACATGCCGCCGGTTCCTGGCTTCATGTCACAGGACAGCGAGTCCCCAGGTTATGATTGATTTATGCTAGACCGTCCTTGTGCTGTTGCTTGTCACGTGTCACGTGTTACGCGTCACGGATGCTCGCTGGTTAGCCCGGACGGCACCCTGGGCGTGGTCAGCAGGTCATAGAACACCTGCCACTTGCGCTCCAGGGCGGCGGCGGCGCCGGCGATCCTTTCGACATAGGCGCGCACGATCTCCTCGCCCAGGGTGTAGTTGATGGCGTAGCTGCGGTAGGTTTCATAGAATCGCAGCGATTGTTCCGCCTGTTCGGGCGTCTCCAGGCCGTAGCGCTCCAGCCAGCGCCGCGCTTCCTCGCGGGACATCCTGCCATCCAGGTACTCCCTGGCCGCCTGGTTGCCGGCGAGGATCAAGCCGTGGGTCAGCTTCTCCACGCGGGCCAGGCGTCCGGCCTTTTCCGGGTCAAGACCGGCCAGGGGGTAGAGGACCTTCTTCTCGAACTCCAGGCGCTCGTCGCCCGGGAAGAGGAGGTCGATGCCGTAGTTGGCCGTCCCCTCGGCGATGAGCGACTGGGGACTGAACAGCGGGTAGACCGTGAACTCGATCCAGCCCCGCCCTATCGCCAGCTTCTCCTCCAGCAGCGAGTTGTATGCGTGGTGGCCCGGGTAGCCTTCGTGGGCGGCCCAGCGCAGGGGCGTGTCGATGCGCATGGGCAGGTCGGTGTTGATCTCGATCAGGCTGAAGGCGTTCCCCTTGTACCAGTTATAGGCCCCCCAGGGCTTGTCCTTTACGTAGGCGGCCGTGAAGCTTTCCCCTGCGGGCAGGCCGATATGCTGCAGCGTGCGCCGGCGGCACTCGGCGATGGCGGCGTCGAAGACCGCCGTCACCTTGTCCGCCGGGACGTGGAATTCCCGGCGGAACGAGGCCAGCCTCTCGCTGAGGCTTCCCGGGCCAGGCAGGAGCGGCTCCAGCTCCGCCAGCGCCTTGTCGAATTCGGACTGCGGCCGCGCCGGCTCCACGGCATCGTAAAAAAGGCGAGATTCCTGGTCGAAGGAGAGCTTCTTCCCCGCCAGGACGTCGACCTGGGCCCTGACCGCCATCAGCTGCCTTTCGAGGAACACGGCCCGAAGGCGCTCCATGGGGGAGAGGTCCTTTTTCGCTGCAGCGCTCAGCTCCCGGAGCAGGGCGTCGGCCTTTTCCCCGAGAGCGGCCGAGGGAAAGCCACGGCGCAGGGACGCGTCGTCCAGGGTGACGACCCATTCCCTGGGACCGTAATAGGCGTCGATGTAGCCCGGGGAATAGGCACCGACCTCCAGGGCGAGTTTCACGTAGCCCTCGGCCAAGCGGTCGAGAGGCCCGCTCCCGGCGGTCGGGGAAGCTTCGGCGCACAGCGCCAGCAGCGGAAGGAGCAGCAGAAATTTATTTTTCATTCGTGCCTGCCTTTTTCAGTGGATGGAATCGAAGCCGATGCGCATCCTGCGCAGCGGGGTTCCCGGGATCGGGCCCAGGTCGGCGCGCGAGGCCTCACGCCCCCGGAACACGTACGGCTGGGGCCGAAAGGAGTCAATCTTCTCCGCGGGCACGGCGAAATAGAGGAGCGCCGGCTGTTCCTGCAGCTGGCAGGACATGAGGTAGAGGACCAGGGCGTGTTCGGTTTCGTGGTAGCCGTTCTTCCAGAAGAAAGCCTTGGCGTCCCATTCCTCGTTGTCGCCGTACAGGCGGCCGTCCCACTGGATGCCGCTGCGTACGCCGCGTGCGGGACGCCCGCGGTCGACGAACCCGCCCTGGAGCCAGAAGGCGGTGGTGCGGGCCAGCAGGGGCACATAGGACTTGTCCTCCAGGCTCAGGCGCGCGGCGAACTGGTCGCACTCGCAGTGCTGCCACCAGTCGGGATTGTCGGCCAGGACATTGTCGAAGGCGCCGTCGAAGAACTTGCCCCACGGCCCCAGGCCGTTGGCATAGGCGGCCGCCAGCAGGCGCTTGGCATGGGACTGCAGCAGGCTCCGGTAGGGATGGACGCCATGCGCGGCGGCCCACTGGCGGTCGATCTCGTGGAGCATCCAGTAGGCCTTGACGGTGTGGCCGACGTCGACGTGGTCGGCGCGATAGTCGGTGCGGTTGCGATCGGTGCTCCAGAATATCCCCTTCTCCCAGAAGCCGGTGACCAGGCGGTCGGCGAGGCGGCGCAGGTCGGCCAGGAACAGGAGCCGCTGCTCCGGCGTGCGGGCCTGGTTGGCGAACAGGAGCATGTAGGCGTTGACCTGGTCCAGGACCGCCACCAGGTCGTTGCCCGGGTCCTTGAACTCACGCTCCTGCTGGAGCCTTTCGTCCATGGCGTCGCGCACCGTGCCCCGGCCCGCGTCCCAGAAGGGGCCTTCCATGACCAGCCGGCGCATCTCCAGAATCTCCCGCTCGCAGGCCTCGTCGCCGGTGACGAAATGGTAGGCGGCGAACCCCAGCATGCAGTAGGCCATGTCCTGGGCGGTCTTGTCCAGGCCGGGCCGCGGCGCGCCCCGCGCATCGAGGACGGGATGGTAGCCCAGCCCGGGGTCCTTGGCGTGGGCCAGCAGCCAGTCGATGCCCGCCCTGGCTTTTCCCAGCAGGGCGGCGTCGCCGGTCATGGCATAGCCCACGGCGTAGGCATAAATCTGGCGCGAGAGCATCCGCGCGTAGCGGTCGGTGCGGGGCGTGGGCCGCCCCGACATGTCCCGCGAGGTGGGGTAGTTGCCCGGCGGCTCGCCCAGGGCGTCGGCGCTGTCCCAGTAGGGGCGGATGTCGCGCTGCCAGTGGTCAAGCCACAGGGCGGCGTTGGGGAAGGTCGTCTCCCGGGCGGGCATCGCGGCCAGGAACAACAGGGAGAACGCCGCCACAACGCATGGGAGGAATGCTTTTTTCATGGCCGCTCCTGGCAAAATTGTAAATCAGGCCGCCGGCAAAAAGCAAATGCCTCAGTGCTCGATTGCGCCGGTGTAGACGGCCTCGAAGTCGCGGCCGCGGATGCGGTGCAGCTGGTGCAGGTCGTCGTCGTCCCAGCGCTCGTCGGGCGCGCCGCAGAGGAACCAGTCGCCGCCGTTGTCGGCGACGATCATCCCGTATTTTTTCAGCGCCCGCAAGATGGCCTGGTTCCGGGGGGAGAAGCCGGAGATGTCGACGCCGGCCTTCAGGCGCAGGCGTAGCCCCATCGGCGGGAGCGCCGGGTCGCTGCTCGTGGAGGCGAAATGGCGGGCGGGGTGGATGAAGCCGCGCTGCGTGCGCGAAACGGTGAAGCGCAGGGCGTGGCGGATTTCGCCCGCGCTCGCCTCCAGGTAGCGAACCAGGCCGGGGAAGACGGGCAGGCCGGCGGCATCGGCCGAGGTCCAGTACTTCGGCCGCAGCTCGTTGGAGTCGAGGCTCCATCTGGCGCCGCTCTCGGCCTCCCAGCCTCTGGGCACCTTGAAGGCGCGGTACAGCTCATAGAGCATGTGCCGGTCGCGGTCGACGACGATCACGTGGCGGTCGCCGTCGGAGCGGTCGCCGCCCTCTACCGGGGCGTCATCGGGGATGGGGAAGGGGCCGGGATCGCTCTCGTCGCCGTAAGCGGTGTAGGTGATGGAAACAAGCGGCTGGCTGCCCCCAACGACCCGGTAGGGGATGCCGTTGGGAGTCCCCTCCCATACGGTGCCGAAGCTGGGATGCAACTCGCCATTGCTGCCGATGGAGCGGATATAGGCCGCCGATTCGGGGTGGACGGGATAGCGCGAGATGTCGGCGTTCCAGGGATTGTCGGCCGGGAAGACGGCGAAGTCGACGAGCAGCGGATCGACCGGTGAGGGCGGGTCGTCCGGTCCCGGCTCGCCCGTCCGGCAGCCTGCTCCGGTCAGCAGCAGGGCGGCGAGCAGGAAGAGCGTCCGCGCCCGGCGCCGGCGGTGTTCTGTGTTTCGCATCTTGGTATGATTGTACCATGGAGAGGGATGCTCCAGGGCCGTTGCCTGCCGCAAGCGGAGCAGGGCGCGGGCGAAAACGGGTCCGGGCCGCTGCCTGCGCTCAAGGCTTGGACGCCGGGGGTGAATGGAGCTGGGCCTCGTCGATGGCGAGCGATAGCTCATTGTTGTTGGTCGAGCATTCCCTCACGTCTGAGACGGAGAGGACCTGGTAGACGATGGTGGTCGGCACTCCGTGCCGGAAGGATAGGGTGTAGCCGATGGTCCAGCGGGTCCCCGGCGCCTTGGCCAGGCCCGTGTTCTCAAGGTAATTCAGCGCCGTGCCGTTCCGCAGTGTTCTGCTGCGCAGCATCCTGTAAGCGGGGATCTCCACCCGGCCGGCGTTCTCCAGCGTCACTTCCAGGCGGATCGTGTCGTATGGATTGGCGATCGTAGGGTCTCCCAGCTGGGTGCTGAGAAGCCTGGCCTGCAGGGAGACCACCTTGACATCGGCGCAGGTGAGCGCGTTGGGGGGCGGGCGCCGGTCTTGCCAGCCCGGGTTGTCATTCTTATTGGGGTGCAGCTTGGCCTCGTCGATGGTGAAAGAGAACTGGTTGTTGGCGGGGTTGCATTCCCTGAAGGGGACAGTGACCTTGAAGTCATACGCCGTCGTTGTGCCGTGGGGAAAAGAGTCGGGAAACCTGAATTCCTGGCGGCTGCCGGGGGCGCTGAAGGAATAGGGAAGGTCCCCGGAATGGATCGTTTCGCTATTTCTTGAAATGAGGATGCCCAGCATGTAATAGGGCGGCAGGGGCAGGGTGCCGGCATTCTCCAGCGTGACCCACAGGTCGACCTTGTCATAAGGAATTTCAACACCCGGATCTCCCCACTGAGTGCTGACGAGCGTTGCCCTGAACGACGCCACCTTGACGTCCGGGCAGTGAAGCCGCGCAATGGGCGGCTGCTGATCATTGGGGGGCGGGATCACCTTGTCCTGCGCCGGCAGCGACAGCGCGCAGACGGCGATGACGGCAAATCCCAGCAGCCCAAGCATTGCTTTTTTTTTCATGCCATCCTCCCTTCGCCCATTCCATATGCCGGTTCGACGAAAAATCTCAATTGCCGCTCAGGAATGGGGAAATTGACCTCCGCCATGCCCTCAGTCGCCATCCAGCCTGGTAGACGGGATGGCGGAGGATCCAACAGGGGACCGTGAGCCTTGCGAGCGGCCCCGCAGGGGTGCGAAATAGCAGTTGCGCATTATCTCCCACTCCCTCCCAGGGCAAATATTAACCAAAATTGACACTTGAAAACCCCTCTGCTACAATCCCCCAGGCCGGAGGGATGGCAGAGCGGACGTCACGCCCTAGTTTCTGCCGATCTCCTCGATCGCAGAAACCAATCGACGTGACGCTGCCAACACCAGATGTTTTTGGCGGCATTCCTGTAATTGCCAAAAACATGGTGTTGGGATCGAATGCGGCGGTCTTGAAGCAGTAATTCCTTCATCGGGGACCGGGGTTCGACCACAAATTTGCGATCTGCAAATTTGAACTACGAGCTTTGCGAGTAGCCCGAAGGGTGCGCGGCAGCAGCCGCGCATTCATTCGCGATCTGCCGATTGGGGACCGCGAGCCTCGCGAACGGCCGCGAAGCGGTGCGCGGCAGCAGCCGCGCATCCACCCATTCGTGAGCTGCGAATTGGAAACGCGAGCCTTGCGAGCGGCCGCGAAGCGGTGCGCAACAGCAGTTGCGCATCCCAGCCTGCTCCCTCCCAGTGCCCTCACAAGCTTACATTGACACCCCGGATTCGTTTTGTTAAGATTCCCCCAGGCCGGAGGGATGGCAGAGCGGTCGAATGCGGCGGTCTTGAAAACCGTTGTGCCTTTACG
>JAEAME010001739.1_pt1 | contig 13899 bp, 12 predicted proteins | sample 8958731 | NCBI WGS metagenome assembly JAEAME01 (sample SAMN16933194, study PRJNA681113) | bioreactor sludge metagenome | isolation source: anerobic bioreactor sludge (Control) | place: India:Bengaluru | collected 2018-10-24 | reverse complement strand
CAAAATCCTTTCCTACCTCTCCTTCAATGTTTCTCTCAATTGCAACAAGGTTTTCAGGCGTGAGGAAAGATTCATAGGGGGTGAAATAGTTTAGATTTGGTATCACATGGATCAAGTGAAGTTCCGAATCAAAGCGTTTCGCAATACTGACAGCATGCGCGAGGATCTCGTCAGTAAATTCTGAAAAATCAACTGGACAAAGTATTTTTTTGAACATATGCCACCTCCTTAATATTATATTTTTTTATATGTCTTCTCCGAGTTCAAGTCAATCCAAAATAATATTTTTTTATGCTCCGTGTTGCTTGACAAAATCCCCGTGCCGTTGCTATACTAGGTAGTAGTTGAAAAAGCATATCAATACATGTAAAAAATGCCCTTAAGAAAAGGGCATTTTTTACATTTCGGAGTCATAAATGAGCGTAAAAAATTTCACAGAAATAAAACACCTAGTAGATATGGGGATGGAGAAGGGCTATCTTACCCCGGATGAGATAAATGATGTTCTTCCCCAAAATCTTTTTTCTCCTGAAGATATAGAAGATATCTTCGATTTTCTGTCAGAGTCTAACATCGATATTGTTGATACGATGAAGGAAAAATCCGAAGCGCCTGCAGAGGAAAGCCAGGAATGGGGGGAGAGCGAGCGTTTCCCATCAGAGCGTGCCGACAATATTATCTGGGCATATTTAAAAGATATCGGCAGGGTATCCCTTCTTACCTCTGATGAAGAGTTTATGATAGCAAAAAGGATTGAAGAAGGAGAAAGAAAAACACGAAACCTTCTCTTTGATTTACCTTATGCGATAAGAGAGCTTCAGGAGCTTGGGTCTCTCATCAAAAAAGATTCCATTAATATTATCGACGTGGTTAAGAACATTGATGAGATGAATTACACGAAAAAGGACGAAGAAAAGTATAAGAAGAAGACCCTTTCTCTCATCCATACGATCAAGTCCCAATTTGAGAAAAAACAAGAATTTCGTAAATCAGTTCCCAAGGGTGATGATGTAGCCAAAAAACAGATAGAAAAAAAGATCAAATCAACAGACCAAAAAATCGAGGAGTCCCTATCAAGTCTTAACCTGAACAAGAAAGTCCTTGAAGAGATGATAAGGAGAATGACGAAACAAGTCCGTTATCTTGACGATAAAGAAGCAAAGACCATCAAGAAAAGGCTCAACGAGATTAATGAAATCGAAAATAGTCTCAAGATAGTCAAGAATAGACTTATTCAGGCAAATCTTCGTCTCGTCATCAATATAGCCAAGAAGTACCTGAACAGGGGTCTTTCATTTCTCGATTTGATCCAGGAAGGTAATATGGGGCTCATGAAGGCCGCCGAAAAGTATGACTACCAAAAGGGCTATAAATTTTCAACATACTCTACGTGGTGGATTCGTCAGGCTATAACTCGTGCAATTGCAGACTATGCAAGGACGATAAGGGTTCCTGTCCACGTCCTCGAAACTATGAATAAAATCACGAAAGTTACTATATCACTTTATCAGGAGTTAGGGAGAGAGCCGAACCTTGAGGAGATATCAAATAAGGCAGGGCTCCCACTTGAAAAGGTTCGTAAAATTATGAAGGTTTCCAATGAACCAATTTCAATTGAGACACCGATTGGCGACGATGAGTCCAAACTTGGGGATTTTATTGCAGATCCGAAGTCGCCCTCACCTTTCATGGAGCTTGTTGGCATTTCCCTCAAGGAGGAAATTGATAAAGTCCTCTCAACTCTTACGCCGAGAGAAGAGAAAGTTATTAAGATGAGGCTTGGCATTGGAGAGAAGACCGATTATACTTTGGAGGAGGTTGGTGAGGTCTTTGGGCTCACGAGGGAGAGAATTCGTCAGATTGAGGCAAAAGCACTCCGCAAATTGAAACATCCGTCACGACGAAAAAGGCTTGAGAGCTTTCTAGAGTAAAGAAAGATTGACGCTTACAATTACTGTCCGCTCATTTTGATTTTTGTCTTTTTTTCGCGGAATTTGACAATCCGTTCTTCCGGTTTGATGCCGGTGACCCTGATCCGATTGACATTCTTATTCATACGCTCAAAAATGTCCCGGGGAAAAGGCCGTATATTCAGGTAAGTTCGATCGATACATTGTCTCGGTTTAAACTCTTGGAGAAAAAACTTTTCAGAAGCCCTCAGGTATTCGGCGACCTGATAGACATCGTCTTCCTGGTGCAGATTTGGAACAACGGTCATCCTGAACTCGTATGGTAAATTCCCTTCCATAATGAAACGAATACTTTCCTCGATCTTTTTCCTGTCTACTTCCACACCGCACCAGCGATCGTAGCGGTCAATAGGCCCCTTGACATCCATGGCAATATAATCGACAAGCCCCTCGTTAACAAGGCCTCTCAGTGTGGAGGGTGAGGAACCATTTGTGTCGAGCTTCACATGCATGCCTTCCCGCTTCAGATAACCAAGGACGTTGAAAAGCCCCATGTGAATCGTCGGTTCCCCGCCGGTTACAACCACTTTGTTTACCCACTGCCTATATTTTCTCAAAGTAAGAATGATATATTCGAGATGAACGTTTTCCAAGGTATCCCAATGAAGAACAAGGTCGCTATTATGGCAGAAAGGACACCTGAAATTACAGCCTGCGAAGAAAATGACTGATGAAAGCTCTCCTTTCCAGTCAAGAAAGCTTGTTTCGATAAACCCCTTGATGGGGAATTTATGCATTTCTGACGGCACTTAATACCTCATCAACCTTCGGTACACTGCCCCTCCATTCGCCAAGGCCATTCTCGTCCTCATCTTCCACAAGAATGGTGGGGAGTGCCATGACACGATAGAATGTAGCCTCGGCGAGTCCATCGGCTGTTTCTACATTGTAATGCTGAACGCCAACATTTTCTGCTACGAGATGTTCGCCAAGTTTTTTTGCCACTGGACACATTGGGCAATCGTCTTTATAAAAGATTTTTACAATACCCATTTGCTTACCCCTCCTGTAAGAATTAATCTTTAGTTATTAGTATTGAGTATTAAGCAATAAGTCCAGAACTCCAAACTCATAACCGTTTTTACCCGTTAGCTACTTTTTGACGCTCGCTAAAATATTCGCCTACCCTGTGTCTGTCTCTTAATTCTCCAAGCTTGCCTTTATTCCAGCTTGAAACCTTGGTAAAGTACCCGGTAATCCTTGTAATGCCGTCAACATCCGGTGAACCACAGTATGAACATGTATCATCAAGACCCCTTGATGTCCGGTGGCATTTGTTGCATGTTGTGAATTCGGGAGAGAAGGCGATCTGATCGTTCGTGGTATGGCGGTATGTTTTGATGACGAAATCAGAGAGGGCCTCTTTGTAAGGATGTGATTCGCCCAACCATACATGGGAGATGGATCCAGCCTCAATCAGCGGATGAAAGATACCCTCGCTTGTTACTCTTTCAATTGGGTTCATGGGATATCCCACATTAAGGTGTGTTGAATTCGTATAGTAAACTTCACCAGATATAATGTCGCCCTTTACTACCCTTCCAGAAGAAGGTGAAAAGTAACGGAGATCCAACCGGGCAAACCGGTAACTTGTGCTTTCAGCGGGAGTCTGCTCAAGAACTATCTTGAACCCTTCCTGACGCTGCATTTTATCTGTAAGAAGTTTCATGTGGGCCATTACCTTCAGGCCAAACTTTAAAGCCTGTTTGGATTCGTGCATCTCTTTGCCGGTATGTATCTGAACCATCTCATTAAGACCAACCATGCCAACAAGATGGGCAGCCCTGTCAAATCTCAGATAAGGCATGCCATCTCTTTTCATGGTGAGGAGCGCAAGGGGCCCGTCTTCGCCATGGGCAAGGAGTTTTTCGAGGAAGGCCCTCTTTTCTTTGTGGGCTTTTGTTGCAAGAAGGAATCTCTGGGTAATGAGATCCATCAGTTTTGTATCATCATGCTGCGCAATATAGGCTATTCTGGGAAGATTGAGTGAAACATTCTGGAGTGCACAGTATCTCATTCGCCAGGGCTCCATAGCATCCCTGAGGTCAGACTCCTCGAGTTTAAAGCTAAGACGGCAACATTCGGATATCTTTGCCGTTTCACCTCGATCGAAGACATAATAGGTATTTCCTTTGTCGGCTGATACATCTGCTATGTGGTTGAGGAAGTCCATGTGCCTCTCGGTTCTAAAAAACTTTTCAGTAATATGAACGAGAGGTTTCGGAAAGAAGAACGGTCTGCCTGCACCGTCACCTTCTTTATATACCTCAAAGAGCTTCCAAGCAAACCTCTGGGCCTCCTTCTCGTATTCTCCATATTTTTTACCGGTGAACTGGCCTCCCGGTCCGATAGCAGGGACGCTCTCAAAGTGTTTTGGCACTTCCCAGTAAAGGTTAATGTCTGAAAAGATTGCCTGTCCTCCTCTGGCAACTGCCTGCTGAGAAAACTCAAAAATAAGCATTTGAGCAAACTGCTTTATTTCGTCGTCGGTCAAACCTTCTAGATATGGGGCAAAAAAGATGTTGATAGCATCCCAGCCGATGGCCCCAGCAAAGTTGCTCTGTAGTGCCGCAGCAAATTTTATAAGATGAGCAAGAAGCACCTCGGGATGCTTTGCTGGTTTTGCCATAGATAGCGAATGTGGCAGATCAAGACCGAATTTTTTTATATATTCCAAAGACTGGCCACTGCAATAAGGTCTGTCAATGAAGCCTAGGTCATGGAGGTGGATGTCACCGTTCATATGAGCGTCAGCCACATCCTCGGAGAAAACGCAGAGGAGAGCATATTCTTTCTTAATCCTTTCTGCGAGGGTGAGGTTTGTTGCCTCTGGGCCATGGGGAACATTAGCATTTTCTTTGTTCGGATGGAGAATGAGGCTATCCACATCGAAGACCGGCATGCCGAGCCTTGTATGCATCTTTCGAGCCCCTTCAAGGCCCCTTTCAATAAGCTTTGCATTAACAAGCTCCCTGATGAGAGGGGCTGTCACGACCCTGACCCCCGACTTCCGGATCATCTGCTCTGTCTCCTCGCTGATTTGATCCGCTGTGTCCCTATCAATGAGCGTCTCCCTGATTAATGCATCGGCAATTTTGGACCTATCCCAGTCAGAAATGGTTTCTTCGGAGGTTCGTACAAAAAGATTTAAATCAGTAGTCTCCATCAATCCCCCCTTTTCAATAAAATGGAATGGGCGTTGTGTTCAAGGGAAGTAAACTATTACTAAAAAATCGTTCCCAATAATGAACCCTTAATGATTACGCACCCCTATATTTAGTAGGTTAACTAGATATCAATACTATATCTAGTAAAAAACGTTGTCAAGAAAATTCTTAAAAAATTTTTATTGATCACAGTAAGCAATCTTAGTAAAAGCTATGGTAGCCAGATTATTTTTGACAGCGTTAGCTTTACCATTGGTGCTGGTGAGCGCGTTGGCCTTGTGGGACGAAATGGCTCAGGAAAGACGACTCTTTTCAGACTGATTCTCGGGGACGAGGTTTATGACGGAGGAACAATAACCATTCCGCATCATTACAAAATCCGCCATCTGTCCCAGCATGTCCGCTTCAAGGCTTCAACCATTCTTGGTGAGGCGAGCCGAGAATTGCTTATTCATGAAGATGGTGTAGATCAGTCATATAAGGCAAAAAAAATACTTCTCGGACTTGGTTTTTCATCTGATGAATTTGACCGGAGTCCCCATGAATTGAGTGGGGGTTTCCAAGTGCGGCTTAATCTTGCGAGGGTACTTCTTTCAGAGTCAAATCTTCTTCTCCTTGATGAGCCGACAAATTACCTCGACATTGTTTCTGTAAGGTGGCTCACCAAGTTTCTTCGGGATTGGAAGAACGAACTTATCCTCATCACCCACGACAGAGAATTCATGGACAACACCACGACCCACACAATGGGTATACACAGGACAAAGATCAGGAGGATACCGGGACCTACCCATAAGCTCTATGATCAAATCATTCAAGATGAAGAGGTATACGAGCAGACACGAATCAATGAAGAAAAAAAACGTAGAGAGGCGGAAGGGTTTATTAATCGCTTCAGGGCTCAGGCCAATCGAGCACGGGCAGTTCAATCTCGAATCAAGGCTTTGGAGAAGATGGGCAAGCGCGAGAAAATGACTGAAGCAGATACCCTTGATTTTCGGTTCAACGCAGCGCCATTTCAGGGAAAATGGCTTCTCGAAGCTGAAAACATATCCTTCTCCTTTCAGCCGGGCAGCCCTTACCTTATTAATAAAATGAGTTTTGCCATCAAGAAACAGGACAGGATTGGTGTCATCGGAAAGAATGGGAAGGGCAAAACCACGCTACTCAGTATTCTTGCAGGCCACCTCAATCCAGTTGAAGGACGGATTATTGTCCACCAGAACGTAGAGCTTGCCTATTTTGGCCAGACGAATATTGACCGGTTGGACCCCGGAAGAACTGTAGAAGAAGAGATTCTTGGTGTCCAGCAGGATTACAACAAGAATGCAGCCCGAAACATTTGCGGTGCAATGATGTTTGAGGGCGATAGCGCCATGAAGAAGGTAGCCGTCCTTTCAGGCGGAGAAAAGAGCAGGGTGTTGCTGGGAAAACTCCTTATGAAGCCTTCAAACCTTCTCCTTCTTGACGAACCTACCAACCATCTTGACATGGAGTCAATAGATTCACTCGTTGAGGCTATAGATGCCTTTCCAGGGGCAGTTGTTATTGTCACCCATAGCGAGATGATCCTCAATGCTATCGCAAAAAGGCTGATAGTGTTTGATGGGGGGGGAACCACGCTTTTTCATGGAACATACAGGGATTTTTTGGAGCGTGTCGGATGGGAAGATGAAGACAAGGATTTATTGACTGGAAAAACAAACGAAGAAGAACGTGAAAGGCCGAGCATAAAAAAGAAAGAACAAAAAAGAGTGCGCGCAGAATTCGTACAAGTACGATCTAAAGTTTTAGGTCCTCTTGAGCAGAAAATGTCCTCCATTGAGAAGGAAATAATGGATCTTGAAAAGAAGATCGAATGGGATAATCAAGCCCTGATAAGGGCAACAACCTCGGGCGATGGAAAGTCAATCGCTGCTTTATCGATATCCATCCATACCACACGGAAGGAGATTGATCTGCTTTTCGATGAACTTGACGGCATTGCCCGAGAGCACGCTGCCAGGTCAAAAGAGCTTGAGGAAAAATGGAATGAGATTGTATTGGCTACTCAATAATAAAATCCCACGCCGAATCATTAATCCACAGGGCCATATAACCCCTACCTAACAACTCTTTCGGTTTTACCACATAAAGATCATCAGACTTTTTCTTAAGGTCGAAGGCAATTGCTTTGCCAAGGATATAACGTTGCTTGCCAAGAGGGGATGGTTGAAAAAAAAGTAAAGGGTTCAGGGTAAGGACTGTTAAATCGTATTTGCCGTAAATGACAAAAAACTGAACATCTTTTAAGAGAAAACGAGCAGGATTGTTTAGTTCAACAAACAGGACGCCTTTTTCATTAAAAACTATATTTGGAACAAGCCTTTTTAACCCCTTTTCGGTTTTAACATAAACACCGAATTCCTTTGGTTTTGTAAAATCGTCCTTGCCGTGTAACAACGTTACGGCAAACAAGCAAATAAATACCACACAAAGGGTTTTACAGAGCACCCTGAAAAAGCGTTTCATTTAGAACCTCCAAAGACATTAACTATATGATAAGAAACCATTATTCAACAAGGGTAATTAAAACCTTTCTCTCTCTCGGACCATCGAACTCCATGAGGAATATGCCCTGCCATGTGCCCAAAACGGGTGTTTCTTTTGAAAAGGGTACTGTCACAGAACAACCAGTAAGAATTGATTTAATATGGGCATCAGCATTTCCTTCCATATGTGTATAGGGATAGTTTCGGGGCACCATTCGGTTAAGAGCTTCCATAACATCCTCCATCACATGGGGGTCGGCATCTTCATTGATGACAACGCCGCATGTTGTATGAGGGGTATAAATATGGAGAACTTTTCCTGTTTTGCCACGAATAGCATTCAAAACCATGTCGGTGATGTTTTTTGATTCCACCCTCCGGGAAGTCTTGACACTTATCTCGAACATACTGTCAATCCTTGATCATCCGCCTTTCTTCTTCCGGTAATCATCGATGGCGGATCTGACCGCTTCCTCTGCCATGACTGAGCAATGTATTTTAGCCTCAGGAAGCCCTCCCAAAGCTTTTATTATTTCTCCATTCGTCAGTGCGAGGGCATCATCTACACTTCTTCCCTTCAGAAGTTCTGTCATCATGCTACTCGACGCAATCGCTGCGCCGCAACCAAAGGTCATAAATTTCGCGTCCCTAATTTTACCATCCTCTATTTTTAGATAGAGCGTCATGGAATCACCACACTGGGCACTTCCAGCTTCTCCGATGGCATCAGCGTCTTTAATCTCTCCAACATTTCGTGGATTCATGAAATGATCCATCACAATTTCATTGTAGGGGCCTTTTGCCATAATAAACCTCTCTATAAAGTATGAACAGCTTATAAACTATACCACGTTCGGAGGATTTTTGCATGCAATTGAATTTTCATCATTTCTCTTGTATTTTTAACACTTATTTGATAAAAAAGTACACTTATTAATAAGGAGGAATAGAATGCAGAAAAGATATTTGCTTGCCCCAGGCCCGACACAGATTCCACCAGAAGTATTACTTAAAATGGCGGAACCAATTTTACACCACAGAAACCCTATGTTTGAGGAAATAGTAGCCGAAGTGAGAGAAGGCTTGAAATGGCTTTTTGGCACGAAGAATGAAGTTTTGTTTTTTGCTTCCTCCGGAACCGGAGCGATGGAAGGCGCCGTTACCAATATGCTTTCACCGAATGGCAAGGCTATTGTCGTAAGAAGCGGTAAGTTTGGTGATCGGTGGGCAAATATCTGTAAAGCCTACGGGGTACAGGTTGTTGAGATAAATGTTCCGTGGGGCGATGAGATAGACCCGGCACTCGTTGAGAAGGCCCTTAAAGAAAACCCAGACACAAAGGCTGTCTATACTCACGCAACAGAAACCTCAACGGGTGTTCGGTATCCCGTTAAAGAAATTGCAGCCATAGTAAAGAATTATCCCAACACAATATGTGTTATCGACGGTATTACCGGGGTAGGTGTCTTCGAGCTTCCCATGGATGAGTGGGGCATTGACATTCTTGTTGCTGGCTCCCAGAAAGCATTCATGCTACCACCAGGCCTTGCCTTCGCTGGTGTGAGCAACAAGGCTTGGGAGATGAACAAAACCTCGAAAATGCCCAGATTCTACTTCAACTGGACGAAAGAACTCACGAACCTCCAGAAAAACCAGACGAATTTTACACCTGCCATCTCCCTTATTGTTGGGCTCAGGGAATCCCTCAAGATGATGAAAGAAGATGGGCTTGAAAAGATTTACAAAAGAGCAGAAATCCTTGCACGAGCAACCCGTGAAGGCGCTGTTGCACTTGGCCTGAAGCCCTTTGCAAAAAACCCAAGTCCGGCCGTAACGGCAATTTATGCTCCTGATGGAATTGACGGACAGGCAATTTATAAGTCACTGTGGAAAAAGTATGGTGTTACTGGCGCAGGGGGTCAGGACCACCTGAAAGGCAAAATATTCAGGATTGCCACCCTTGGCTATGCTGACAAGTACGATGTGGTCACTGCTATGGCTGCGCTCGAATTTACCTTGAAGGACCTAGGGCATAACTTTAAGATGGGTGCAGGCGTAGGAAGGGCGCTTGAAGTTTTGCAGGAGCTGTAAAAGGAGGACCCATGAAGGTATTAATCGCGGATGCACTTTCAGAGAAGGCAGTCGAAATCCTGAGGTCTGCCGAACTGACAGTGGATACAAAGACAGGCCTGAAGGGGGTAGAACTTCAGGCTATTATCAGCGATTATGATGCACTGATCGTGAGAAGTGCCACAAAAGCAACGAAAGACATTATTGATAAGGGGACAAACCTCAAGATCATTGGAAGGGCCGGAATAGGTGTTGACAACGTTGATGTAACTGCAGCGACAGAGAAAGGCATCGTAGTTATGAACACACCGCAGGGGAATGCTCTTGCCGCTGCAGAACACTCAATCGCCCTCATGTTTGCAGCGGCACGAAAGGTAGCTTACGCTGACAGGACTATGAAAGAAGGCAAGTGGGAAAAGAAATCTCTCATGGGTATGGAGCTATATGAGAAAACCCTGGGAGTTATTGGAATTGGCAATATCGGCTCCATAGTCGCCGAGAAAGCGGTTGCCCTTGGCATGAGAGTTATTGCCTATGACCTCTTTATCTCAAAGGAATTTGCCCATGACATCGGGGTTGAACTTGTTGATTTCGATACACTTTTAAAGAAAAGCGATTTTATTGCCATCCATGTTCCGTTAGTTAAGGAAACAAGGGGTATGATCAATAAAGATACTATTGCTAAAATGAAAAGAGGCGTAACCATTATAAATGTAGCGAGAGGACCTATTGTCGTAGAAAAGGATTTGTTAGATGCCCTCAATTCGGGCCAGGTTGGATGCGCTGCCCTTGATGTTTTCGATGAAGAGCCTCCTCCGAAAGAGAACCCCCTTGTTTTATCTGAAAAAACGATCTGTACGCCCCACCTTGGAGCATCGACAAAAGAGGCGCAGGATAAGGTTGCTATTGATATCGCAAATCAGATTGTTGATTATTTTAGGAATGGTGTAATAAAAAACAGTGTTAATGCACCATCTGTTACCTTAGAAGTAGCGAAACAGATATCACCGTACCTTAAGCTTGCTGAGAAGTTGGGAACTGTTGTGTCCCGTATCACGGAATTTCCTATCAAGGAAGTCAACATCCAGTATATGGGTGAGATTGCGGCAGCAGAGACAAAGATTCTTACCCAGGGGATTGTAAAAAGTATTCTTCAGGAACAGATGGAAGGGGTTAATTACGTAAATGCGCCAGTTGTAGCAAAAAGCCGAGCAGTAAAAATAAAAGAGACAAAGACCGCTGAAGGAGGCGACTTTGCCTCTCTTCTCACTATAATCGTGAAGGGTGATGGCGGAGAAAACATGGTTCAGGGGACCCTTTTCGGGAAAAAAGAACCACGACTTATAAAGGTGAACAATATCTATCTCGAGGCTGACCTCAGAGGCCATATGCTTTTTGTGAACCCGCTTTTCCCTTCTCTCAATCATCAGGTTTTTCACAGGATAATATGATAAAAGGTATAATTTTTGATTTTGACGGAACACTCACAGAGTTGACCATAGATTTTTCATTCGTGCGCGGTGAGATCGAAAAAGTTGCACGAAGATATGTGGGCGATGAGGAGATAAGGTCCCAAGAGGGTCAGTATATTCTTGAAATGATTAATGGTGTTGAGGAGAAACTCGGCGGGATGGTCTCGGAATTCAGACGCGAGGCCTTTGAAGAACTGAGGAGGCTTGAACTTATTGCATCAGAGGGGAAAGATGTATATCCGTATACCAGAGAGGTCCTTAAAAGGTTGAAGGACAAAGGTATTAGAGTCGGAATTTTTACTCGTACGCATCTCGATGTATTGCTTCAGGTATTCCCTGATATCTATGATTTCGTCGAAGCTATAGTGACCAGAGATGATGTAGAGCGAGTCAAGCCTCATCCTGACCATGCTAACGAGGTGATACGGTTACTTGGGGTTCGACCTGAAGAAGCCCTTGTTGTCGGAGATCACCCGACAGACATCAGGTCAGGCCAGGCAGTTTCGGCAAAAAGCGCTGCCGTTCTCACCGGTAGGATCACAAGGGAGATATTCGAGGAAGTAGGAGCGACCTATATCCTCAACGATGTCCGCGATGTCCTTGATGTCCTTGATTGTTAGGTTTGCCTGCATTTGAGATCTAAAGACTGGATACCGAACACTTATTCAATGGAGCAAGCGAAATGATTGAGAAAATAGTCCTCAATGTTGGTAGTTGGATAGAGAAATGGGCGAGAATACAACCGGAAAAAATAGCCCTCATTTCTGAGGACGTGTCATATTCTTACCTTGAACTAAACCGTCGTGTTAACCGTCTCTGCAATTTTTTTCTTGATATGGGGATGGTGAAGGGTGACAGAGTTGCGGTTCTGCTTCGTAACTGCAGGCAATATATAGAACTTTTTCTTGCCCTCTCAAAGGCCGGTGGCATCCTCGTTCCTCTTAATTGGCGTCTTGCATTACCAGAGACCGAGTTTATCGTACGAGATAGCAGCCCCCGTTTCATCATTTTTGATGAGGAGTTTGCCGGAAATGCTGCGATGCTTCGAGAAAGGCTCTCTGTGTTCAAAGAAGTATTTTGCACCTCCGGGGAAAGTAAGAGGGTTGGCGAAGTTCCGGATTGGGCTATCGAATATGAAAGTTCAATCATGGCATACCCCGACTCTAAACCAAACATTCCTTGGCAAACCGGGGCAGAAGATCCTCACATCATTATGTACACGTCTGGAACTACAGGGCTTCCTAAGGGGGCCATCCTTTCTCATCAGAAGACCTTCTTCAATGTCCTGAATGCAGGAATTTATTTTGATCTTACAAGTAAAGATATTGCAATGATCGCAAGACCTCTGTTTCATTCCGGAGGACTCATAGTCGAGTTTGCACCAATTCTTTACAAAGGAGGCACGGCCATTATCAGGAAGAGATTCAGCCCCCAGCAGATACTGGAAGTGGTGGAGAAAGAGAGAGTTACTGTGCTGGAATTACCGGCAACGGTTTACAATATCATGCTTCATGAATGCGATATTTCAAAATATGATTTGACCAGTATCAAGTGCTTTTTCACGGGCGGGGAACGCATACCGGTTGCCCTGCTCAAAGCCTATGCAGAAAAGGGGATCATTATTTCTCAGATCTACGGTCTTACCGAGGTGTCAACGATCTTCTGGCTGCCTGCAAGCAGGGCAATTGAGAAAATGGGTTCGGTTGGCCAACCTGCTTTTCATGGTGAGGTGAGGGTTGTAGACGGTAAAGGTAAACCGGTTAAAGCGGGGGAGATCGGAGAAATCGCTGTCAAGGGTCCTATAGTTATGAATGGTTATTGGAAAAGGCCCGATCTAACAAGGCAAGTGATGAAAGGTGGCTGGCTTCATACCGGTGACCTTGCTAGATTTGATGAGGACGGTTTTGCATATATTGTCGACAGAAAAAAGGACATGTTCATAAGTGGAGGGGAGAATGTCTATCCGGCAGAAGTTGAAAAGGCCCTGCTGGGTCATCCAGCAATTCTCGATGTCGCCGTAGTTGGAGTGTCAGACGAAAAATGGGGTGAGGTAGGCAAAGCGATTATTGTTCTGAGGAGCGGCTGTTCGCTTCAAGCTGAGGATGTACAGACTTTTCTTGGTGATCACCTCGGAAGATATAAGATTCCAAAGTATGTGGAGTTCATCGAAAAACTCCCCAAAACAGCCTCTGGTAAGATCAAAAAACATATACTGAAGCAAAAAAGGTAACCACATCTATCCTGTTCACGGCATAGTAACCTTAAGATTATACCATGAACAAAACCGAAAGAAGCTGTGCGACTGACAGCAGGACAGCTTTATCTCTTATTCGAATGATTGAGCAAATACTTGCCGATAATGCGGAACTTCAATCAACCTTGGAAGATATCAAGATGAATGTCCTGCTGGTACGGAAAGTTTTTGGACCTACTTCAAAAAAAGACGAGTAGGTTAGCAGAACCCGCACCTTGTTTGTTCTGCAACCAAAGTCAGGAAGTATTGGACGAAAGATATCAATAGAATTTTTTCTAGAGAACATTTGATCAATAGACGATTCAAACTGAAAATTTGAGTACCCCAGAGAAGGCCTAAAATAAGGCTTTTATATGGTCACTTTTTTGATAGCCCGTAAATGGTTGAAAATGCAACTGCAAAAGAAACGACTATTTTGATTTTGTAAACAGACAT